>SKEM01000680.1_pt1 | contig 20611 bp, 21 predicted proteins | sample 4826731 | NCBI WGS metagenome assembly SKEM01 (sample SAMN11008809, study PRJNA524170) | human gut metagenome | biome: Human fecal sample; material: Feces; isolation source: fecal sample from pouch patient p37 | host: Homo sapiens | place: Israel: Tel-Aviv | collected 2015-07-27
AATCAATTTTCTAAAATATAGTTTAAATTTTTATAGCAAAAAGAGTTCTAACACAAAGTAATTTAAAGTGACGAAATTTTATCCCCTAAAAAACCAGGATTTAAAATTTATTTTATTCTGTATTTATCATTCAAGAAAGGAGGGAAAAGATGAACTATGCTCAGATTATAAATTTTACAATTTTTATTGTCTTTACTTTGGGATATTTCTTAACTGACTTTAAGGGAATTAGAACAGCACATAAAATATTCAAAAATTATTTTAGTTTGATAGAGGAGTTTAAATTTCAAAAGCTGATTATTGGAATTATGATATTTAGTTTGTGGATTTCTAAAATGTTTTATATTACGTTTGCACAGTTTGGGGCAGCTACTAAGCCTGTAGAAATAGCTGCAGACAAATTATCGTTTTTATATATTTACATTCCGATAGGATTTTCATTGACAATAGTTGCTGGAATATTAGTAAGTTATTGCATAGTCGCACTTGGATATTTGTTGTTGGATCTCCTAATTCAATTAATAAAAAAATATAAGAAATAAAAGGTGTGTAATTTTATCCCAAAAAATTCAGAAACTAAATTTTATTTTATTCTGTATTTATCATTCAAGAAAGGAGAGTTTTTTTTATGTATGTAAATCGCTGTTCCAAAAATGATGTGGAGTACTTACGAAGTCTTTGTATCAGGCACCCAGATTATAAGATGACGCAACTTGCTAAAGAAATGGATCGAGAAGTAAGTGACATATTCATGATGATAAGAGATTATGATCTGCCATATCAATGGAAGAAGTAAGATAACACAATAAGGAAAGGAGATTAATAATTTATGAAATTATTATCCAAAAAGCTATCCAAAAAATTATTAGTGGTAGCTGGTATGAGTGTTGGTGTTAGTGCTGTTTTATTAGGGTTGACAGGCAAAGCTAACGCTGCTGAAGCTCCACAAACGGTTAATGTTGGAAATTCAAGCAAAATTATTACCTACGGTTCAGGTCATGCAGAACATTATGGGCCTCACGAAGTGGCGGTTATCAAAGATACATCAGGTAATTACCTGTTTTGTATTGAATGGTCTAAAAGAGCGCCTTCCAATGAACAAATCGCTAAACGTTATCAAGCAAGCCCTTCTGTTCAATGGTTAGTTAATAACTTCTATTCAGGCCACCGTTATCAGAGTTTAGGACAAGGAGATGAAGGTGACTACTGGTTATATCAAGCAGTTATTCACTGGGTAGCTGACCCAAATGATCATTATGATTGGGGTGGAACTGGTGCGATTCAAGATGTTTTAGGACGATTAAATCCTAGTGTTAGAGCTAAAGTTGAAGCTTTACGTAATGAAGCCTTGAAGCATAATGACGAATCAAGTTCTGAAATTGTGACTAATAACCATAACTTAGCTTTCGATCCTTCAAGTTTAGAGATTAACAAAGATAACTTACAAGGCAATACTTACAAGAAGACATTTACCTTGAAGTCCGAAAATATGAGTCACGTCAAGGTTTGGTTAAAGAACGCTCCTAGTGGTGTTACTTTGACTGGTAAAGATGGTGCAGGCGTTAACTTTAATGATGTTTGGAATAATACTAATTTACAAGTAAATATTCCTTATCGTGTAAATGCTGAAAAGGATTCTTACAACTTTACAGTTGCTACAAAGGGTAACTGGGAAAAAACTTCTAAGGTGGCTTGGATTTATTCAGCTAACGATAATTCACAAAAGGTTGCCAAACAAGATGTTAAAGCTGTATCAGTTCCACTTGACGCTGAAACAGATATGAATGTAACTGTTAAACCAGCTAAAGGTAGTGTTCAATTTACCAAAAAAGGTTCTGCAAACAACAATTCTGATGTTTTAGCCAATACACAGTTTAAATTAACTGGTGGAAATTTTAGTCAAACAAAGACAACAGATAAGAATGGATTTATTAAATTTGACAATCTTCCACTAGGTCGTGATTACACTCTTGATGAAGTGCAACAACCAAATAAACACTATCGTCAGATGTATCATACAACTATTAGTAACTTGAATGGTGATAATCCAGTTCAAACATATGATTTAAAAAATATTGTAGATATTAATACTCATAAAGATTTTTGGCTCAATAAACAAGATGTACAAGGTCGTCCATTAAAAGGAGCTAAGTTTGTAATTGTTAAAAATAACAATCCAAATCCTAATATTTCACCTGAAGAAGCTAAGAAAAATGCTTTACGTCAAGTGGGTGATGAATTAGTTGAAGGTCATTCAGAGCAGACACCCTATATTGCAACAGCAGGAGATGATGGGGTGGTACATTTCAACATGGTTAAAATAGATCCAACTAAAGTGAATATTTATTATGCAGTTGAAATACAGGCTCCCCAAAATTATACATTAAGTCAAACCTCTGTTAAATTGGTTGGTTCTAGCACTTCACCTATTAGTACTGGTGCTGAGTTGAAAGATACAACCAATCCACTTCCAGCAACTGGTTCTGAAAAACTATTAATTGTTGCTGTTGGTGGCATTGTCTTAGTTGCTTTAGGTGGTGGAGCTTTATACTTCAAACAAAAAGTTACCAAGTAGGTGATTAAATGCAAAAACTCTCTAAATTTCTCAAAACCAAACAAGGTAAATGGCTGCTAGGTCTAACAATATTAGCTGTTATTGCAGCTGGATTAGGGATTTTCAAAGTATGGTCGGATCATCAAAAATATGAAATTATGCAAAGTAAGGTCAACGCTCCTGTAACTCAAAAACTCAGCAAAGACACCTTACGCAAGGACAAAATTCATATGTTTACTGATGATGATTTAGTTAGATACCGTAAGGAAGCCTATGCTAAAGGGTTAGACAAATATCCAAATGGTTATTTAGAAATTCCAAGTATTAACGTCAAACTACCTATCTACAATCGAGCTAACAATTTAACTCTTAGTTTAGGTGTCGGTAAAGATTACTACTTAGATAGTGAGTTTGGTAAAGGTAATGTAGTTTTAGCTGGCCATAATATGGAACGTCATGGAATCTTATTAAGCGACTTGTACCAAGTAAAAAACGGACAAGAAGTTATCTTACATGGTGCTGACAATCAAGTATACAAATACAAGATTTTCAGCAAGAAAGTTCAATCCCCATACGTAAAAATCATTGATGGAAAACCAGTTAAAGGTAGTGCCTACTACTTGCCTGAAGGAAATGAAAAGCCAATTGTTACAGTCTATGATTGTTCGGATCATGGGAAAACTAGACTTGTTGTACAAGCTGAATTAGAAAATTAATTTAAAAGAAGGAAGATGGTTATATGGACTTGAAAAAGAATTATATAGGTAAAGCATTGTTTGTGGGTGGAGTCAGCTTAACTCTCTGTGGTCAAGCATTAATGCTAAGTACACCAATTATGAATAACATTGTAAGTGTCGCTCATGCCGATCAAGTTGCTCCTACAACTACAAACATTGAAATTCACAAAACAATGTATGATAAGGCAGACGCTAGTTTTTTTGAACAAGAACAAAACAAAATCAAAAATGATGGTACTCAAAAAGAAAGTACCTTCAATAATAAGTTATTCCACTACAACCCAACTACAATGGGTAAGGTTGAATTTACTTTATATGATATTACCGATCAAATTAATAAAGTTTATGCAGACGGTAAAGGTCTAACAGGATTTACTGCAGGTCAATCCAAAGAAGCACAAGGTCGTGTAGCTGAAATCTCTAAGGATATTGATGCTAATGGAGCTAAATCTAAGTTCTTAACTGGAGCAACCGTAGTTGGAACTAAAGCTATTGATGGTAGCGGTAATGTACGTTTTGAAAACGTCAAAGCTTATGACGCTTCTAAACCACAAAAATATCACTACTACGCAGCTGTAGAAACCAAGACTCCTAAAGGATTTGTCGTAGCAAAAGCTAAACCAATTGTTTTCGTCAACCCCTATACGAACCCTAACGGTGATGGTTTCTTATCTACAACATACTTATATCCAAAGAACAATACACAAAAATTGCACTTTGATTTAACTAAGTTCGCTATTTGGAATAAACCAAAAAATAGCCAACCAGAAGAAAAGAAGGAACTTGAAGGGGCTAAGTTCCAACTTTATCGTGGTAAACCAGGTTCAGGTACTAAAGTTGGTGGTGTTTTGACAACAGATAAGAATGGTAAAGTAACTGCCAACAACTTAATTATGGGTGATTACTATTTTGTTGAGTTGGAATCAAGTGTAGCTACTGACAATCCAGAAGCTACTACTCAAGCTAAAGTATCAATCTCACCAATTGCTAAGAATGATAAAAACAATAAATTAACTTTCTCTATTGGAGAAAATGGTATTGAACCTAACAAGTTACAAGGATCTTTAGTGGACTATGGATCACCTACAATTACTAAGGAATTAACAAATGGTGTTGGTGAACACAAATCCTTGCATATTGGTGATTTAGCTCACTTCAAATCTAATGTAGATGTTCCAGCTAATATTATGGGATCCGATTGGAAAGTTGACGCTACAGGACAAGAAGCTAAAAGTTTACCTTACAGTGTGTTCTACACTCGTGATATTCCACAATTACATTTGAAAGATGTACCTGCTGAAAGACATTTAGTAATTAAAACGTCCGATAATAAGACAACTTTAAAAGAAGGTACTGATTACCAAGTTATCACAGGTAAAAATCAATGGTTTGTTAACTACGTAGTTAAAGGTGTTAGTGCTGAGGATAAGGCTAAAGTTGACGCTGCCGCTAAGACTGGTGACAACGATAAGATTAAAGCAGCTATTAATAGTGTAAAATCAGGTTCTGTTTCAGATACAGTTGCTAAAGAAGCTGGTAAGCACTTGAATTACGACTATGATGAAGTTGTTATGACAGATTCTCCAATGGATACTGATATTGTTAATGATATTTATCTAATCTGGGACGATGGTTCTGGCCTAAGAGAAATCAAACGTACTGATAAGACTATTACTTATGGGGTACATTTCGTGAAGGAATCTTCTGGATTCATGGGTACTGGTATTGCAGCTCAAAAACTACAAGGAGCTAAATTCGTTGTTCAAGATAAACGTACTGGCAAGTGGTTCAACGGTTGGAAAGACGTTAAGTCGACAACTACAGGTGAAAAACAAGCTCAATGGGTAGATAACTATAAAGATGTTAAAGAAGGAGTTTTGACATCTGACAAAGATGGTAAGTTCTCCTTACAAGGATTCACTGAAGGTGATTACAAGCTTCGTGAAATTAAAGCTCCAACAGGTTATCAATTAATGGAAGAAACACAAGATTTCCAAATTGGGCCAAATACTGATAAAAAGACTCTAACAACTCCAATTGTGGTTAAGAACAATGAAAAGACAACTATGCCATTAACTGGTAGTCAACAATTATTATTAGAAGTTGTTGGTGGTGTTCTAACTGTAACAGTTTTAGGTGGAGCTGGTTACTTGGTTTACAAAAAGAAAAATGCCTAAGAAGTGAAAGTAGATGGATAAAAATAGAATCAAACATATTATTTACTATGTTTTCTGGGTAGTAATATGTTTAGGAATCATTGGTGCAGCTACTTATCCTTTTATATCTGATTATTTATTAGCTCAAAAACAAATGCAACAGATTGAAAGATTTGATAAGAAGGATTCAAAAACAAGTAAGCAAGATTATTTATCAGCTTTTTATCAAAGAAGGGCTAAACAAAAGACAGTAACTGATCCTTTTGCTCAAGCTAAAAAAGATAAAACTAAGTCAAATTCAGTAGATGTGGCTAAATCACAGTTAAATACAATTGGTGTTTTAGCTATTCCTAAGATCAAAGAAATTTTACCTATTTATGATAATACGTCAAGTATTGCTTTAGATAATGGAATTGGCTTGTTAGAGCATACCAGTGATATTACTGGTGGCAAAGGAAAACATGCAGTTTTAACAGGACATTCAGGACTTAGTTTAAATAAACTATTCACAGATTTACCAAAAGTAAAAAAAGGTGACGAGTTTTACATTAAGGTAAATGGCGAAGTCCACGCATATAAGGTAGATCAAATTAAAACAGTTTTGCCAACCAATATGAAGTACTTAAAAGTTGATCCTAATAAAGATTATGTAACTCTAGTTACATGTACTCCTTTATTTGTCAACACACACCGTTTATTAGTTAGAGGACATAGAGTTCCTTATCATAAAGCTGATATTGAAGCAGACGGTGGAGTTACTTCTTTAGGTAAGGCAGTATTAGTAGGAACTGGTATTATGACAATTATGTTAATCATAGCGTATTTGATCAGACGGAGGAAAAGGAAAAAGTTATCTCTAGTGAAAAATGAAGTCAAGAAAGGATTGAGAAAAGTATGACATATTCAAAATTGGTAGCAGGTCTAATGTTGTCAACAACTTTACTTGGAACAGGAGCTACAGTTTTGGCTGATACAAGTTCTTCTTCAAGTAGTCAAAGTACAACAAGTGCTAAAGCTACAAGTTCAAGTAGTGCAGCTAACTCAAGTTCAGCAGTAGCTAAAACTAATGCTGAGAGTACTAGCACTAAAAAAGAAAGTAAGAACGATCCAGTTCAAACTTTAAAAGAACAAAAAATGATTATTAAAAAGATCGTAGCTAAGGAAGGTAGCCAAATAGCTACAGTTAGTGAAGCAAATAATTCAGAATCTAAAGTTGATACAAGTTCAGCTTCAACAGCTGCAAGTACAAGCAATAGTTCTTCCAATAGTAGCTCATCTAGTTCAGAATCTAAGACTGATACTCCTAAAGGTGGGACATCAAGCTCATCTAGTAATGAATCCACTAAACTTACTACAAGTAGTAGTTCTCAAGCACCAGGTTTAAATCAATCTGATTTTAAAGGTGTACCAAATTCTAAGTTTGTTGTATATGATGTTACAGATACAATGAACAGTGTTATCAAAGAAAAATTAGGTGTAGATGAAGATAAAGCAAATGCAGCACTACAAGTGGCTGCAGCTAAAGAAACAGCTGAGGATAAAGAAAAGGCTAAAGCTAGTGATAGTACAAGTACAAGTTCATCTAGTAATACAGAATCTAAAGCTAGTTCAAATGCAAAATCAACTAGCACTTCTACAAGTGGTAGTTCATCAAGTAGTACAAAAGAAACAACAAGTAATTCTTCAAGTAAAGATGTAAGTTCCAGTTCTTCTAGTGAAACTAAAGATGATAAGGAATTAATCTCAAAAATTGAGGAACTAAGAAAAGGTGATACAATCCGAAAGGAAGTATCGGAACGTGCTGCAAAACTTAATAAAGATCAATTAAAATCAGTTGCTGAAGTTACAACAGATCAAAATGGTACAGCTGAAACAAAATTACCAATTGATGGTAAGTACCACGCATACTACGTAGTAAATACTGAAACAGCTAAAGAAAGTTATGCAACAAATTCAGCACCAATTGTTGTAATTACACCAGTTACGGATAGTCAAGGCATGTATGCTCCAGAGTTTACGATTTATCCTAAATCAAATACTTTGCCAAAACCAACTACACCAGAAGAAACACAAGCTAAAATGTATCAAACAGGACATGAAGATCAATCATTTTTCACTAAAATCATGAATTGGTTCAATGGATTGTTCAAATAAAATACAAGCTCCCTCGATCCTAATAGTAGGATTAAGGGAGCTTTTTAATATCCTAAAAATTTAAAGAATATTGATAGTAGGTAGAATATAGTTATAAAGTATAAGGAGCTGATAATATTGAAATCTTACAATTCTAAAATAAAAAATTATTTACACAACATAAAGCCGATAACAATACTTATGCAACTCAAGATACAACTTCAAGCTTTCTTAATAGGATACTTAGAAGTAAGTTCTGGTTGGATACTTATTGCAGTAATCTTTTTAGACAAACCATTAACAATCACATTAGGAACATATGAAGGAATGTTAATGATATATTTAACATTATATATATTATTTGCATTGTTAAAGATACTTATACATCAAGTTATATAAATCACGACATTAGTGTTGGGTTAAGACACAAAATGAGTGTTTCTAGTATGTAAATAAATATACTAGAATGGCTTCTGAAATTTTTATTTTTAAAAGTTTCTAATAGAAGTGACAAAATAACTAAAACTAAGAATACAATGGCGGCATTATTAAGTAAAATACATAGTACTAGTTTTCCTGTTCCGGTATCTTTCATAGATTTTAAATAGGAAGGAATATTAGAGTGATTATTAGAAAAAACTGTAACTTTTTCTATGAATGGTGTATTTTGTTGAATAAGTAACCACTGAATTATTATAGGCATAATTGATTGTACAAAATTAGTAATAGAATATTTTATTTTTTTAGATATTATAAAAGTATAAGCAGTAATAGATATTGATATTAATAATATAATAAGATTAACTATCCCTGAATATTGTGACAGGAAAGCTATTTCTTTTGGATAAATTCCAATTAAAAAGAAAGGAATAGCTGCACCAACAATAAATATTAGGGCTACAGTATTAGAATTACTTTGCGAACTAGATGATGTCGTATTCACATTCGTTTGGTGAACACTATTGTCTATATGGTTATAGTTGTTTATACCACCAGAATTTTGTTGCTTATGATTATCGAAAATTGGCATAAAAATTACCTCCTATAGCTCACAAGCCAAGCAGGTAACCGAAAAAGTGCTAGTAAATAAGATAATTATCTTGAAATTTTTTTATGCCCTAAAAAATTAAAAAATATTGGTAACCGCTAAAATAAGCTTATCAAATACAAGAATTCCATAGGCTTGAAATAAAAAGAAAAAGCTAAATTGAAGATAAATTGCTGGAGGAATCAAAATGACTAAACACTATTACTTTAAAGACAAAATGTTAAAAACTGAAATAGGTTCAGGATTATTCATATTAAAATATGACAAAGCTACCACTCATAAATTAATTGAAGGAAGTAAACATCAAAAAGAAGTAGTGTATATTTCTCCTTTTATCAAAACAGAAGGGAAGTTAATATTTAATCTATTTGATGAATACAGATATCCTTTAGGAAAACACGAAATTAGTTTGAAGCTTATTAATCCGGCAGAACTAAAAGAAACACCACCTGTTTCCAGTTGGTATGTATTGAAAGACCATGTTGTAAATATTATAAGAGAACCTGGGTTAGTTTTAGTGGAATATGATGATTATGGAAATAAAAAATTAGGGGCTGACAGAGTCTATAATTTCGGTCGTGGAAACGTAGATAAAGGTAAATATGCTACTCCACTTATGACTAATGATAAAGATGATTGGTTAGTATATCATATTTTCAGTGAAGATAAATGGCCTCTAGATACAGGTGGAATCATTTTGCACAAAAACGAAATAGTTAAAGTCAATTATTAGTAATTAATGTAAATTTCGTAAGTCCACATTTAAATCTTGTAGTATAGCGGCACGTTCTTCTGAAGGTAGTTTAGATTTGGAAGTAAAGCGAACAGAAATATCTAAATCCTTAATGGCTTCATATAATTCAGGTAAAAGTAATTGTACTTTAGCTCTGTTTTTAGCCGTATGATGGTTACCAGATGTTTTAGTAGACCAATCAATAATGCCGTTATAAAAAATAGCGTCAGGATCTTCAACATTATACATCTTGCTTCTAGTAGCTCGATCAATAGTAGTATCTATTTTAGATGGTTTAAAAGTAGATTGAAGTTCAAGCAAAAAATCAAAAACTATAAATTTTTTACCATTATTATTAGACTTTATATTAAAAAAGTCTTTTACATCAAATAATTTATCTCCTAAAAAAGTATGGATAGCAAACTCATCATTCAATGTTAACCGCAATGTTTGTAAAGTCTGTTTCTTAGCGAAAGTCAATATAACCTTACCATCTGATAATTGATCTGTATTCATGAGCATTGTGTACTGTGTTTTATTGTAGGTTAATTCAAAAGCTTGTAGAAGCCGATTGTTTGGCACTAATTTCTTGTAAAAAAGATTCCTTAATTTATAAAAATAAAACAAACTGCTATTATTAGTAGACATAAAAATTACCTCCTATAGCTCACAAGCCAAGCAGGTAACCCTAAAAAGTGCTAGTAAATAAAATGTAAGCATATAGTTTTTCTCGGTAAAAATTAATTAATAAGAAGCGAGAATTTATAAATATAATTAACGAATCTATGTAAAGAATTAAAACTTTGCATAGGTTTATTTTATTGTTCATGTGTAACCGTTTTATCATATAATAGCTATTTACAGATTGCTAACTTATTTATTATGTAGCGTACCTACTACTATTCTTGAATAAAATTATTTGCTGTAAATTTACAGCTGATGATGATATAATTATATAAGGTTATAAGCATACGAGGTGATTTTTTATGGAACTGACACAGCCAGCAACAATTTTGCGAAATTATTCTAAAGTATTAGATGATTTAGATGTAGGGAATCCAATCATACTAACTAAGAATGGTGTTGGGAAAGCTGCTTTAGTTAATATTGAACAATGGGATAGACTACAGGCCGAAATAAGGTTATTAAAAGAATTAAATAAAGCTGAAAGAAACTTTGGAGAAGGTGTTTCTTTAGAAGAATTCAGAAAGAGTAGAAATTAATAATCTTATGGAAGAGTATAAAGTAATAATCGGTAGAGAATACATACAGGACTATGAAGATTTAGAACTATATCTTGCTAATTCTAGTATGTATGAAAGTAATAAAATGAAGATCTTAGACTTAATTGATAGAGATCTTGATAGACTAAAAACAAGCCCTTATATAGGTGCTAGGTTAGATAGTAAAATTTCAATTCCAAACGACTATAGATATTTGATTTCAGGAGACTATCTACAATTTTATAAAATATCCAATAATGTTGTTAAAGTATATCGCTTAGTATATGCCAAAAGTGATTATTTAATTACACTGAAATTATTATAAATAACTTGACAGGAGGCCAAACAATGAGATTACCTAAAGAAAGAAAGAAAGAAAGAAAGAAAGAAAGAAAGAAAGAAAGAAAGAAAGAAAGAAAGAAATAGCATAAATCTACGTAAATATCAAGAAACATTAGCTCTAGGATTAAAAGGAAATTCTGGGGCTATTTGGCGTGTCCTAAAATGTAAGAGAAACTTTTTATGTGATAAGACTACTACAAGGGTGGTGGTTTTATGATGCATGAGGACAAAAAATACAATTTAAAACCTTTTACAAAATGGGTAGGTGGTAAAAGACAACTATTACCAACCTTACTCACAGTACTTCCAGAAAATTTTGGAAAATATTACGAACCTTTTGTTGGTGGAGGCGCTTTATTCTTTGAACTAGAACCTAGTGAAGCCGTGATTAATGATAGTAATAATGAACTTATTTTGACATATGAAGTAATAAAAAAAGATGTAGAATCCTTAATTAAAGAGCTGAAGAAACATGCAGAAAACAATAGCAAAGAATACTATTTAGAGTTACGTGCAGTAGACAGGGACAGTAGAATAAGGCAAATGACAGATGTAGAACGAGCAGCAAGGATATTATATATGTTAAGGGTTAATTTTAATGGATTATATAGAGTAAATTCTAAAAACCAGTTCAATGTGCCATATGGTAAATATAAGAATCCGCGTATCCTTGATGTAGAAAATTTAAAGAATATTAGTACATATTTGAACAATGAGAATATAGAAATTTTGAATGGAGATTTTGAAGTAGCGGTTGAAAATGCTAAAGAAGGGGATTTAGTGTATTTTGATCCCCCTTATGTACCATTATCACAGACTGAAAACTTTACAAACTATACGGCAAATGGATTTGAGTACAGTGATCAGGTACGTTTACGTAATTTATTTAGGAAACTAACAGAACGAGGAGTGTATGTTATAAGTTCTAATTCAGCTTCAAATTTGGTTTATGAATTATATAATTCTGTTGCAAAAAGAATAATTGAAGTAGGAGCAAACCGTATGATAAATTCTAATGCTAAAAAAAGAGGAAAAGTAACAGAATTGATAATAACTAATTTTTGAGGTGAAACGAAATGCAATATAACGTTTTTGAATATTTGAATTTAGATTCTAAGGAGAAATTAGATTTTTTTATGAAGACTAGATCTTCCTTGCATTTTTTAGCTTCATATTGGGTTAATTTTAAAAATGTTAAAAGGAATTTATCAATGTATGATACTCCAGAACTGTATACGCTAGATTATCTTATTGGGAAATCAGATGAAGAAATAGATTTATTTTTCAAAGCTAGACCACGATTATTATTGCTGATGCCATATTTATTAGGTATTAGAGAAAATAAATTTGAAAGACCTTATACGAAAAGAATTTTGAATGTTCAATCAACTAATGGTAATTACAAGCTTAACTTTAAAGAAATAGAAGTTGAAAGAATTGAGTTGTATTTAAAATTTTTACATGATAGTGGGCTTGCTTGGGTTCTAAGACAGGGTCTTAACAAATCAGTACATGATTATGCAATCGGAATTGAAGCAGGAATGGATTCAAATGCTCGGAAAAATCGAAGTGGCTCTATAGGTGAAGAATATCTAAAATCAATATTAGAAGATATATCAAAGAAAAGGGCTTGGGTTTGTAATGGACAAACAACCAGAAATGATATAAAAAAATGGTATAACTTATCGCTAGATGAAAGCTTTGAGAATAGACGTTTTGACGGCTCATTATATAATCCTACAAAGAAAAAACTATATTTATTTGAAGTGAATAATTTTAGCTCGAGTGGTTCTAAATCAAAAGCTTCTGCCACAGAATTTAAAGATCTTCATGATCGTTTAAGCAGAACTAATAATGAGTTTATTTATATTACTGACGGACGCGGTTGGGATAATGATAAATCTCATTTGTTGGAAGCAATGGAATATATTGGAAAAGTCTTCAACTATAAAATGCTTGAAGCAGGTTACCTTAATGATTATTTAGGTTGATTTATTGCAAACAGTTTATGGGAGAATATATTAAATCAATGCCCAATGGTGATTTGCTCCAATAAAAGAGGAACGCCCGAGTTGACTGCTTTTTTAATCATTTAATAAATTTAAATTTGCAGCAAGATATATTTTTAGTAGAGATTAGCAAAATTGTGCTAAGATAGTATAAACTGTAGAGTTTAATAATACTTAGTTTGTACCACTTCTTTTTGAGGTGGTATTTTTTATATTCGGCTAACATTATATGGGTGTTAGCTGCTTTGGTTATTCTAATTGTGTAGTTTTATTATCTTTTGGCAATAAGCCTATTTATTTTTGTTTAAAAATTACTAAAAAACTTTATTTTTATGGTAAATAGGAATTTAGTAGAATAGAGGTAAATAACTTGACAGGAGAGAAAATTAATGAAATTATTTGAAGCAAGCAAGCAAGCAAGCAAGCAAGCAAGCAAGCAAGCAATAGCATAAATCTACGTAAATATCAAGAAATATTAGCTCTAGGATTAAATTCAGATTCTAGGGCTATTTATCGTGCTTTTATCCTAAAAAATACAAGTTTACTTCCTTCCAGTAATGTTACTGCTGTTAGAAAGGCGGTGGCATAATGGTTGAGGAATTTACAAACGAATTAGATGGGCAAATTAAGTTTTATCAGGCCTATCTACCTTTAGTCGATCATTCAATATCAGTTGACGATGTATATGAAGATTATACAGACGGGATTGTCAATGGAAACTTACTAGAATTTAAATTAGTTATCAATGATATTAACAAAGTTCTCTTCCAAGCAATAAAATACTTATCTGCAAGACGCATTAAAGGAAAAGAAATACCGAAAAATATTTTGCTTATTTCTCTTAGAAATAAACGCATATATGTATTTGATAGTGCGGATTATATAGATTCTATCGAAAAGGTTTATTTTGGCAGTGCTTCTGTTGAAAATGCAGGCTTTATATCTGATGGAGCAAAAGAAGAATTAGATTATGGAAGTAATGAATTAGATGAAGCACGGCTTATTAAATTATTACGTTCACAGAATTTTACGAAAATAAACATTGACGAAAATTGCATTGTAGGTTGGGCTGAAAGATTTTATCGAGAAAATCCTTCGGCTGATAAGAAAGATTTTATTGGAGATAATACAGGTAAAGTTAATATATTAGGAGAAATAAGAAGACCAAATAAATTAAAAGGCTTTATAAATCCGTATACTGGAGAAACTAACAAAGCATTTCAATATTTAATGGATAAACTTAATGATAAGTTTCAGAAAAAGAATTTAGGTGCATTCTACACCCCAGAACAATATGCTAAAAAATCAATCGAATTAGTACGACAAGCTATTAAAAGAGTTCCCAAAGGAAATGATTATATTATTCTTGATCGCTGTGCTGGTACAGGAAATTTAGAGAAACATTTAAGTGAAGAAGAACTAAGTCACTGTATTTTATCTACAATCGAATATTATGAATACAAAGTATTAGTTGAAGTTTTAGGTGATAAAGTTAGGCATATCATTCCACCAACAGAAAAAGAAGATACTTTTAGTTTAGGTTTAGTTAGAGGTGCTGACGCATTAAGTGAAGAATACATAAATAATCCTATAATTAAGCAATATATTAATGATCCTAATGTAACAATTATCTTATTTGAAAATCCACCATATGCAGAAGTTAATGGTACTACTAGGAAAACGGGATCTAAATCAACATTTAAGAATAGTTTTATAGCCGAAAAGATAGCTAAAGAAGTGAAAGGAACTGCTAAAAATGAACTAGGTAATTTATTTATTTGGTCGGCTTTTAAGTATTACTTACGTCAAACTACAGATAGTTATATTGTTTACAGCCCTATTAAATATTGGAAGTCACAACATCTGATAAATAAGAGATTTATTAATGGTTTCGCATTTAATAGACGATATTTCCATACGAATATTGACGCTTTAGTTAGCTGTATTTTATGGTCGTTTGATGACGAAAATGTTGATGATATTATTTTGAATAAATATAACATTGATAATGATGAGATTATACACGAAGGAAAGTTAGAAATTAAAAAGATACATTCTAAGTATAGCAACAATTATTTTGATAAACGAAAATTTGAAAATGATGTTTTAGATGGAATAGCATGTGACCTTACTGGTATAGAAAGCCAAAAGTCAGAAAAGTCGATAAGAGTTAAAAAGATCTTTAACGAGAATATAATTGGTTATTTGGTAGCTAACGGAACTAGTTTTGATAATCCTGATTTGAATTCAGGATTAACTATTTCAGGAAGATATGACGGTAATGGTTTTTTCTTACGTTCTGACAATTTCTTAGAAAAGTTACCAATGTTTGCGGCTAGTCGTTATATAACCTACAATCGACACTGGACGCAGCGGGCTAATATAATGAAATCTGCTGATGGTGCTACAAAGTTTTTTGAAGCTTTAGAAAAAGGTAATATAAAACAAGAGCTATTGAGAATATTACTCTTTACGACTTTAGAAACACAAAATCATATGCGAAGTTTTCAAGGATCTGATGGCCGTTTTTATCGTAATCAGTTAACATTAGATAATTCAAATGGAGAAAACCTAGCAACAAAGCTACTTACAAAATTAGATATCAGAGAAAAAGAACAACAATTGTTAAATCAGTGGGATTTAGTATTTAAAGAAGCTAAGAAAACAGATAACTATAATCCCCAATATAGTTACTCTGTGTATCAAATTATTGATGAATTAGATATTGTCGAGAAAACAGAACGTGGAAAAATCTTTCATCAGTATCCAGAATTATATACTCAGTTAAAAACACTAAAAAAATTAGCAAAAGATTATTATTTATCAGAAATTGTACCGTTCTTATTCAAGTATGAATTTTTAAAATAGGAAAAGTGTAATATATAGTATGTTAAATGCTAGTATTTTGGTGGTTATATACTATACTAATGCTAGTATTTTGCAAATGAGGTGAACTATGAAAACAGTACCTATTAGCTTTAAAGCAGATGAAAATATAAAAAAAGAGTTTGATCGAATTGCTTATGATATTGGAGTTAGTACGTCATCTTTACTGAATATTCTTGTTAAATGTACCGTAAGAGAAAATGGAATACCATTTGATGTTACTGCTAATCCAAGAGATTTTGTAGATAGATTTGATGAAGAGACGCAAAAAGAAATTGTAAAGGAATTAGCAATTGAACAAGGACTAATACCTGATGACTCAATAGAAATAGACAACATAGATTCTTATATGAAAGGTAAAAGACGTGACATACAAGATAAAAGTAACTAGAAGCTTTGACAAAAAGTTGTCTAATCTACCGAAATTATTTAATTTAACTAAAGAAGAAGCTCAAGAGGTTTTAGAAGAAATAACATTTGCTATGAATGAACTACAAAAACATGGTGAGTTACCAATTGAATATGCAGACCATGTTTTAGAAAGAAAGCCGTGGATAGGGTACAATGAGTTCCACCAGTTCTATTTGAAAAATAAGGCTTGATTTTATTGGAATTTTCAGGATTAGAAAAATCTACACCAATATTTATACAAGTTAAATTTAATTGACAATCTTCGGCGCACTGAAACTCATTATTAGAAAATAACTTTTTTTGAATTATGTTACCTAATGTATCTTTACCAATAAATAAATGATTAGCTTCTTCAGCAGATATATAATCATTGATTCTGGGACAGTAACATTTTTTATAAGTAACCATAAAAATTCTCCTTTCAGCAACTTGCAAAAAGGAGATTATCTTCTTATAAATAATTTATAATTATTGAATTTTTGTGTAATTAATCCTTGATATAATGGGATTTATCACGTATAATTCAACGTGAAGATAACTTCCAGAGTTTCTCGCCAAAGAAACGTTCTCTGCAAGTTACTTTTTAATTTTTTTTTCGTTATCTAGTATACCATGTCGGGTATATAGTTGTCCTTACCACTTCTTCATAGGAGTGGTATTTTTTATTGATAAATATAACTTAATATAAAAACAAAAGTAGCCAGAATCTAGTAATTCCAGCTACTTTTTGCTATACAAGTAAATTATCCGTTCCTAATTCTAAATCAGCTAAGCGATAATAATTAGTATCTTTAAAAATCTCAAATATACAATGTTTCTTCTTAGTTAACAGCATTTCTTTATTACTATTAGACTCTAAATCATAAACCAGAAGAGGTATCTTTTTCTTAGTGTTCAAGTTCAATTCTTTGATTAAGTTAGCTAATAAAAGTTGGTAAAACTTACGTTTAAAATTAGTCTCTAAAGATTGAATGATGTTAAACAAATCTTCCATAAAGTAATCAGGACTATCTATTAAATTAATGGGGATATATAATTCATAATCTTCACTATTACTTTTAGGAAAATGTGGATTGTTTTGAGGTATTTGAATAGCTGCTTCTAATTTAAAGTCTTTATCGTAGATACCATTTTTAGCATTAATTGTAAATAATAATGACTTATCTCCAATATGTGGTAAAATAAAAGAAATAAATACGGACTTGTAAGATGAAAAGATAGTGTCAAAGTGATACTAAAATTTTTGTCTTATGGTAAGTATAACTTGAGATTTATCGAAAGTTGCTTACCGAGAAATAGGGAATGCATACAAATAAAATAATTATCTTGAAATTTCTGTATTCGTTGTATATAATGGATACAGAAAAGTTAATTATTGTGTTTTCTAGCTCTCAGTGGGTCGTCCAAACTCTAGCTGTGAGCTTTTTAATTTGCTTAAATTTTATCACGATTGTGTTATTTAATCAAAAATATATTTTAGGATAATGCAAATATTTAAATATGAATTGAATATTATAAAAAAAGACGATATACTGAAACTAGAATTATATGGTATCAGTATATCGTCTCGTTCCTAGCTTATGTTCTAGGAATTTTTTTATTTATATCCAAGAATAGCTTGGATAATGTTATCGACTTCAATAGGAACATGACTGACTATTTAGGCTTATTAGCATATGTATCAATAAGATACTTAATTCGTATGGTAATTATTCTGAGTATTATCCAAGTTAGTAAAAATGAAATCTGTATTAAGCTATTCTTGGTTAAAAGAGTAATAAAACGATAATAAGTCGGCAATAAATCAAATGTAAATCAGACATAAAATACTTGATTTCATGCGCTTTTTAGATACTTAGGACATAAAATCAAACGTAAAATAAATATTTTCGACAATAATTCAGCAATAAAAGAGAAACTGTTTAATTTGGAAATCTATGAGATGAAATCAGATAAGGCTACTGATGGTAATTGAGTTTTAGCTAATTTGAAAATAATATTGTTGGATAAGATGCCAAGTAATTAACATAGTATAGTAATATCCCAAAAAATACAGAAAAATCACTTCTTGATAAATTAGAACTATCAAATTTATCAGAGGTGATTTTTTAATGGAGAAAACAAAGCAATTATTAGCTACAGCTGGAGTGGTTTTAACACTTACTCCGCAGGTGCTTAGTACAACACAAGCTGTTAAGGCGGCTAAAATTGTTGGGGATAGTAGTAAAAATATTTCAAATGAAACTAAAGAAACTTTAATTAGCTCAATTGTTAAAAAGAACAACCAGAACTTGACTAATTTAGCAAATAGCCTTAAAGAAAAAGGGGTTGAAGTTGAAACAGCAGGAAATAAAGAATTTGTAGCCATTCCTGATACATACGCTTCAGTTTTAGGACAATACAATCAATAGTATGTATTAATTCTAATAAATATTCTTCAGAGATAAATCTAGTATTAGATTTAGTTAAATTTGCGCTATTTGTAAGTATCTTTGAATTATTGGAATTGTATACAATTTTATTCCTATGTACAGTATTTGCGACAATAATTTTATATGGGGATATTAACGAAATATTATTGGATATATTTAATTGGTTACAAAAGAAAACAAATTTGAGATATGATCTTAAAAGAATTTCATTATTAGTTGGTGTAATTGCTGCATTAGTAACACTTTTACAAAGGAGCTGGAAATAATGAGACCAAAGAAAAAAAGGTATTGGTATTTTAACTCGATTGTCACTTATAATATTGCTATGACGTTAGTTGATCTTTTTATTGTATTGCTTGTTTTAAGTGCATTAGATAAAATTACAGTGTCTCAAAGGAACTTGTACAGTATATATTGGATAATCGCTTTCTTTTTAGATTGGTACATTGATAGAGAATTTCTTGATGACGATCAATTCAAACCTAAACCAGGCGAAAGTAAAAGCAATACAATAAGGCTAATTGTATGGATTTGGCGAAAAATTAAGTCGTCTAAGAAATCGAATAGCAAGTAATTGATATCTAAATATAGCTATTAGATTAAGCTCAATAGTAAGTTAATAGCTGTTAGAGAGTAATTAAGATGGAGAGTGTCATTTTCTTGGCACTCTTTATTTATTTTTTTCAAGTTCTTGGTAGTGGTAGCAAATTGTTCTCACTTTCGATATAGAATTCTAAATGGTAGCAAATTACTACTACTTTTAACGTTTTGTTATTTTTATTAATTAAATAACGTGATAGTATTAAATAATAAGTTAAGTAACTATAAAATTAGGAGATTATGTACATGTTAATAAAAAATTTGGGACCTATAGATAATTTAAAGATACAAATACGCCCTTATACAATATTTTTTGGTGATAACGGAACAGGAAAAACATTTACAGAATATATTATATATAGTCTTTTTAAATATATTCGAGACTATGAAGCAAAGGCGTTTATTTCTGAAAATGAAATTGACTTATTACTTCAAGGAAAAGAAATTTCACTCGATAGGAAAAAAGTTGGTGATTATTTAATTAAAGAGATTTCTCGTTCATTTAATAGTAATTCAAAAGAATTCTATGATGAAATTTTTGCAGATAAAACTGTTTATATCGAAGGAAAAACCAAAATAATTGTTGAAGAAGAAGATATTAGAAGGTTGATTATTCACGAAAATAATACGACTTGGTCGTTTAGATCTAAAATGCCAGATGGTACTAAAATTAAATTTATTTCTCGTCGTAAAGGAAAGAATCTAGTTACAACAATTGAAATAGAAGAGTCTATTGCTGAAACTGGCACTGTAGAAGATAAGAGCGAACAACTATCTAGTTTAAAGGAAACAATTAATAGAAAAAAATTAATTAAAGCTTTAACCGATTTAAATTATAGATTACTGTTCTACCGTAAAAATATTAACTTCTTACCTGCTGAAAGAATAGGAATCAATATGTTTAGGAAAGATTTGATTGATAGAAGAGCTGAGGTGTCGTTTGAAACTCAAGAAATGCCTCAAAATCAATTGCCAACATATCCTAAACCAATTTCTGACTACTTATTATTTTTAAATAAGTCACTAACGCAGTTAAAATCTTCTGAAATGGAAAGTAATACAAAGATTAATTCATATGTTAAAGAATTGATTCCAGGTAATTTTAACTATAATTCTTCGCTGGATTCAATAATATTTTCAAGTAATTTTGGGACTATAGACTTCAAGTTACTGTCTTCTTCATTAAAGTCACTTTTAGGAGTAGATATATTGTTGACAAGTCTAAAGGACAAGTCAAATTTGAAAAATGTAAATGATGTTATCTTTATTGATGAACCAGAAATGAATTTACACCCTAAAAGGCAAAAATTAATGGCAGATTTATTATACACATTATCTAAAACTACT
>SKEM01000681.1_pt1 | contig 20580 bp, 25 predicted proteins | sample 4826731 | NCBI WGS metagenome assembly SKEM01 (sample SAMN11008809, study PRJNA524170) | human gut metagenome | biome: Human fecal sample; material: Feces; isolation source: fecal sample from pouch patient p37 | host: Homo sapiens | place: Israel: Tel-Aviv | collected 2015-07-27
AAGTCATATAAGTCGTGCGCTTTCTAATGCTTAGTGCTTTAAGATTAGGATAGCACGACTTATTTATTTTCCAATGAAATTAACTAGCAATTCGGGTTTAATTAGTTTCGCTAATGCAATAAAGCGCTCATCAGCTGTCGCCTCAGTATTTTGAATCATGAAATCTTCATGAAGTTGCATTTTAAAATCTTGGATAATTTTTTCTTTGGTTAATTGCATCACGATAGCCACCTCATCTTATTTAGTATGTTTAAAATGTTTTTCACATTTATTTCATTTTAACACACTTTTAGGATAAGGTTCTCTCTAAATTTTCTAATTTCTAGTATTTTAGAGCGACCTTAGTTCAGTAATGATTTATAGAGCTCAAGATAGGCAAGACTTGCCGTATCCCAAGAAAAATCAGCTATCATGGCATTTTTTTGTAAGCTTGACCAAGCAGTTGGATGATTAAAGTAAACATCTAAGGCATAAAAGAGTGTCTGCACCAATTGGTAGCCGGAAAACTCATGAAAACTAAAGCCTGTACCGCTACCATCAAATTCATTATAAGGTAGAACAGTATCTTTCAATCCACCTGTTTCATGTACCAAAGGCAATGTACCATAGCGCATACTCATCATTTGTGATAAACCACATGGCTCAAAGGCTGAAGGCATTAAGAAGAGATCACTACCAGCATAAATCATCTGTGCTAATTCTAAGTTAAAAGTGATATTAGCCGAGAATTTATCCGGATAAGCTTGACCAAAGTAAGCAAAATCATGTTCAAATTTTGGATCACCTGTACCTAATAAGACAACTTGCACATCGCGTTGCAAAATATGAATCATCTCATCAACTACAAGATTAAACCCTTTTTGATAGGTCAATCGACTGACGATACCAATTACAGGCACATCATTTCTAACGGGTAAGCCTAGACGTTCTTGAAGGATTTGTTTATTGGTATATTTACCAGATAAATCTGCTGCATTAAATGGTACTGCAAGATTAGGATCTGTCATTGGATCATAAAGTGCTGTATCAATCCCATTAATCAAGCCGGTTAACTTACCTGATTCCATGCGCAAAATAACCTCTAAACCTTTACCAAACTCAGGCGTCTTAATCTCCTCAGCATAGATTGGCGATACAGTCGTCACACGGTCTGCGTAGAGAATCCCCGTTTTTAACCAGTTGAAACAATCCGCCAAACGAACAGTTCCATCATCGTAGCGCTCTGTTCCCATACCAAATAAATCGGGTAGCATATTCGGATCGAAATAACCTTGAAATTCAATATTATGAATGGTTAAGACAGTTTTAATCTGAGAGAAGGCTTGAATCCACTTATACTTTTCCTTAATCAGGAAAGGCAGTAAAGCAGTATGATAGTCATTGACATGAAGAATATCTGGCACATAATCCAAGCGCTCTATAACTTCTGCAATAGCAAGTTGGAAGAAGGCAAACCGTTCACCATCATCATCATAACCATAAACTTCGTCACGGCCACCAAAATAATCCACATTGTCAACAAAATAGAAAATAGTCCCCTCAAATTCTATTTTTTTAATCCCGACATATTGATGACGCCAACCAACGTCGATAAATGTCCAAAAGACATCCTCAGTTTGTTCACCGTATTTCTCAGCAATCTTTTTATAGTAAGGCAAGATAACTCGCGTTTCAGTTGTCGCATCATGCTTTAATGATTTAGGTAAGGCACCAATAACATCACCCAAGCCACCCGTTTTAATAAACGGTGCAGCCTCTGCAGCCACTAATAATATCTTCATAAGATTCTATCCTCTGTCACACGACCAAACTTTTCAATAATGATTGGCTTTTCTTTTGTACCAATGACTTGAATACCTGGTGCAATCTCAACTTCTTTATCCAAAATGGCATATGCCACACGAGCACCCGCACCAATTTTGACATTAGGGAAGATGATAGAATCCTTGATAGATGCTTCTTTGTCAAGATGACAACGGCGAGAAATGATAGAATTTTCAACACGTCCCTCAATGACTGAGCCAGAGGCAAATTGTGAGTTAAAAATCTCAGACGAATTGGCAAAATAAGTTGCCTCTTCATTTTTTACTTTCGTGTAAACTTTTTGCGTTGCATGCAACAATGACGTGAATTTCTGAGGATCTAGCATATCCATGTTCGCATCATAATATGACTTCACATCATGAATATTTTTCATGTAACCCGCATATTCATAACCAAGTGCGCCAAGTTCCACAAGTTTATTCAACAAGAGAAAACGTAATTTACGTGGTGCTGCTTCGTACTGCTCAACTTCCATCAGACTAATCAAGAAGTCGGTATTGATGATATAAATTCCTGTTGACATTGCAATTAAATCATCTTCACCATAGCGGCTTGCATCATAGTCTTTCACATCTGATACTGTATCTGTTTCATCCAGATCAAGAACGCTGTTAACTGAACTCATCTGTTCTTTCGGCATTTTTTTATAGACAACACTCATCGTCCGTTGATTGACCTCGTGCACATGAATCAACTGCTCTAAGTTGATATTACAGAGAACATCAGCTGTTGAGAAAACGGTGTAAATACTGTGTGACCGACGCAAGAAAGTCAAAAGTTGTGGGTAATAGGTCTGATCCGTAACGGTTTCCCCAATATCATCGTTACTATAGAAACCTACGAAGAAATGGTTCAAAAGTGAGTTAAGTCCCCACTCACGACCTGTTCTAATGTGGTCTAAAACAGACGGGACATTTTTTTGTGAGAAAACCCCACAAATATTAGTAATTCCTGCATTAACCAAGTTAGAAAGTTGAAAATCGATCAAGCGATATTTACCATCAAATGGTAATGTGGCAAGTGGTCGTGAATTCACTAATTGGTCTAGTTTATGTATTCCTAGTGCATTTCCTAAAATAGCACAATATTTACCGATCTTCATCTTCTACCCCCACTTTTTCTTTATACCCTACAACTGCGATTTCTATCTTCGTACCAATGATTTTAACATTAGTACCGATTCGGCTACCTTCACCAATAATGGCGTTTTTGACAACTGCGCCTGGCTCAATGATACAATTCGTCATGATAAACGAATCCTCTACTTCGGCTGTCTCATGGATATGAACATCCGTCGAGATAATCGAATGTTTCACTGAACCTGAAACAATATCACCGTCGACAACGAGAGAATCTCGGACTTTTGCTGTCTCACTGATAAAGTTAGTCGGTGCAATTTCATTATGAGAATAAATTTTCCAGCTACGGTCACGGCTATCTAATTCGTTATCCGGTGAAATATACTCCATGTTGGCTTCATGCAAAGATTCAATTGTACCAACGTCTTTCCAATAGCCTGAAAATTCGTAAGCATAGACACGTTCTCCGGCTTCCAAGTAAGTTGGAATGACATTTTTACCAAAGTCAGACATGTCAATTTGATTTTTTTCGCCACTTTGTAGAATTTGACGCAATTCTTTCCAGTTGAAAATGTAAATCCCCATAGAGGCTTTTGTTGATTTAGGAACCTCTAGTTTTTCTTCAAATTCAACGATACGATTAGATGTATCCGTATTCATGATACCAAAACGACTAGCTTCTTCTAATGGCACGTCCATAACAGCCACGGTCAAATTAGCCCGGCTGTCCTTATGCGCATGTAACATGTCGTCATAGTCCATTTTGTAGATATGGTCACCTGACAAGATCAAGACATACTCAGGATCTAGTTTGTCAATGTAGCCAATGTTTTGATAAATAGCATGACTGGTTCCTTCGAACCATTTATTGCCTTCCGTTGCCGAATACGGCTGCAAAATCGTCACGCCACTGTCAATACCATCAAGGCCCCAAGCTGAGCCATTCCCAACATGAGCATTGAGTTCAAGCAGTTCATACTGCGTAATCACACAGCCATTTTTAATGCCTGAATTGACACAGTTTGAAAGCGAAAAATCAATAATCCGATAACGGCCACCAAATTGAACTGCTGGTTTAGCAACAGTTGAAGTTAGAGCACCTAAACGCGTGCCTTGCCCCCCTGCTAAAATTAGCGCAAGCATTTCTTCTCTCATACTTTCTCCTTTTTCCCATATACAATTTATATCAAGGCAATATCATGACGCCTGTTGATAAATCATCATGTCCTGCCAGATAGGCTTAATTTTTAGAGTTGTTTTTTAAAGTACATCCAACACATGTTGCCAACTGCCGTTTTTCAAAGACCGTTTGTAAAAGGCATACACACTACCATATGGTGGATAATTTTCAGGTAGTTTAGCCCAGACCGTTCCAGTCTGCTGAATATACAGAGCAGCGTTGACCAAGTCACGCTTCTCATATTTGGAGCGGCTCCCCATTGGGAAATACTCAGCCAGTGATTCCCACTCTACCTGAGTGAGTTGTTTCACGTCCTCTGACGCAATAGCATGACTAGTCGTTTTACGACTTGATTTAGTCACATTCTTAGTTGATTTAGTTGATTTAGTTGACTTTTTTGCCTTAGTTTTATCTGCACCATCGGCTTTCGATAGCGTCCAAATCACTGCACCAAGCGCCGGCAATGTAAAGCTCAGCGTGTTTTGATAATCCTTCCACTGACCTTTTTGTGTCGCTGTATCAGCATTGTGTGCTAACCACGAACCGCCAAATTCAGCCATTTCTGAATTTAGCACCTCAGTGTAGGTTCCCGCAAACGGGACCCCAATGGTAAAGTTTGAACGTTCAATCGGTGCCATATTAAAGACACAAATCAACTGATTGCCTGACGCATCTTTCCGAATGAAACTCAGGACACTCTGCGCAGTATTATCAGCGTCAATTACTTCGAACCCTGCGTAATCATGGTCTAGTTCAAATAACTGAGGCGATGTCTGATAAAAATGCGCAAGAGCTGTCGTGAAGGCTTGCATCTGGTCGTTCATCTCATCAGAGACGGCCCATTCTAACTGCCAATCATATTTCCATTCAAGAAACTGCCCGAACTCTTGTCCCATAAACAAGAGATTTTTACCCGGATGACAAATTTGGTAGGCTAACAAGTTTCTCAAACCTGAAAACTGTTGATAGCGGTCGCCCCACATCTTATGCATGAGGGATTTTTTACCATGAACGACTTCATCATGTGAGAAGGGTAAAATGAAATTTTCATCCATCATATACATGAAACTAAAGGTCAGCAGACTAAAGTGTTGACCACGATAAAGTGGGTCCATCTGATAAAATCTCAAGACGTCGTTCATCCAACCCATGTTCCATTTGAAATCAAAACCTAGGCCACCCATTTCAAGCATCCCAGTAATCTTGATTTGACTACTGGCTTCTTCTGCTGCCATGATAACATCTGGATGTGCAAGTTTAATCACACTCGTTAATTTTTTAAAAAATTCTACACCATCATGATTGGTATTAGAACCATCTGGATTTGGCGTCCAAGGACCTTGATCGTAATCAAGATAGAGCATGTTAGACACCGCATCAATTCGAACGCCATCAATATGATAGAAGTCAATCCAAAATTTAAGTGATGAGATTAAGAAAGATTGAACTTGTGGTTTAGACACATCAAAATTTAGTGCTTGCCAACCAACATTACGAGCGCGATTACCATCTTGATACTCATAAGTAGGTGTCCCATCAAAATAGGCAAGTGCATCATCATTTTGTGAGAAATGTCCCGGCACCCAGTCTACGATAACGCCTAGTCCCGCCAAATGCGCTGCCTCGACAAAATCTTGAAACTCTTCTGGTGTACCATAGGTATGCTCTAAAGCAAAATATCCAGTTAACTGGTAGCCCCAGCTCATGCCCAGGGGATGCGTCATGAGGGGTATAAACTCAATATGCGTATAACCGAGTGATTTGACATAGGGAATCAAAGTTGCAGTCAAATCTGAGAAGGTATAAAGTCTAACGTCTTCATGACGTTGCCAAGACCCCGGATGAACTTCATAGATATTCAGTGGTGCACTGAATATCTTGCGCTTGCGACGCGCAGTCAGCCAATCACCATCTTGCCATTCTTTAGGGCTGACATCATAGATTTGTGCTGCCGTATCCGGTCGCTCGCCAAAACGAATTGCGTAAGGATCCATTTTTTCAATCACTTGTCCTGATGCGCGTGTCACCAGATACTTGTAGTAAACACCTAGACTAGCTTGTGTATCAGGTAGTGTCACTTCCCAAACGCCTTTTTCGTTACGTGACATCGGCACAGGATGCTCTCGCCAATCAGTCATGTCTCCAATCAATTGCACCTGTTGCGCATGCGGTGCCCAGACTCGAAAAAAACGGCCATTTTCTGTTTGATGACACCCTAAATAGTGTTGCACATGGAAGTTTTCCCCCGTCGTGAACGTTCTTAACGCCTCATCTGCTAATGTTTGTCCCACAAACAGCCTCCTTATCATAATTTATTTCTTATTTATATATTTTATATTATCATATTACTATTGTAATAGCAAAGAATTCCGTAAAAAATGAGAAAAGACTATCTTTTCAGATAGTCTTACATTTTGTTATTTAAATTTATAGATACTTTCAAATGCTCCTAAAAAGACCGGTGAACAATCAACTTTCTCGCTTAAAAAGGTCATGTTACTTAAATCAACCATAATTCCTTGGTTTGATATATTAAAGATTAAGATTGCTGTATCATTAGCGTCTTGTCTAATAAGTCCGAAAATTCTATCAGAATAGAACAATGATAAATTTCCAGTTATCAAAACTGGGGCATATTGTCTAATTTTAATCCATTTTTGATAAATTTTGCTTGTTGTTTCATTGACATTTTCCCAAGGGAAGAAAGCTCGATTTTCAGGGTCTTTATGACCGATTAGGCCAGCCTCATCCCCATAATATATGGTTGGAACACCTGGCAAAGTCATTAACAAGCCAACTGCTAGATCAAGTTTTGTTAGGTTTTCACCTAAACGCGTTAAAATTCGCTCAGTATCATGTGTGCCAATGTTGTTAAAATTGTTTAAAAAGACATCTGCTGGGTAGTTTTCCGACAACTGCATGAGTTTTCTCGCAGCCGTCTCAGGTGACATCTCGCTTGTCACAAGCCCGATAATAATATCTCGAAAAGGGTAGTTCATCGCTGCATGCAAGGCATCACCATAAATATATTTACGATGTTGCTCATAAGCAATTTTACGTGATGCATCTTCCCAAACTTCACCGATTAAAACTTGCTCAGGATAATTTTCAAGTGTATCCCGAATGCCTTTGATAAAATCATCTGGCAACTCATCTGCGACATCTAGTCGCCAACCGTCAATCCCCAGACCATTCCATTTACTGAGCACGCTATCACCTTCACCATAGATATACTGCTGAAAACTCTCTTTCGTTTTATCAATGGTTGGTAAATCTTTAATCCCCCACCAAGACTTATAATCATCTGGATATTGATTAAATGTAAACCAATCAAAGTAAGGAGATTGCGTCGTTTGATAAGCGCCTTGACCGCCAGACTTGCCGTCAAAATCAAAATATTTTGAATTTCTACCGACATGTGAAAAGACGCCATCTAAAATAAGCCGCATATCATGCTGGTGTAAGGTGTCAACTAACTGTTTAAAGTCAGCCTCAGTGCCTAAAACAGGATCGATTTTCATGTAATCACTGGTATCATAGCGATGAGAACTTCTTGCCTCAAAAATTGGATTGAAATAAAGCGCCGTGACTCCCAGCAATTTGAGGTAGGGTATCTTATCAATAATGCCCGCTATATTGCCACCATAATAAGTCCAATGTGTAATATCACCATTACCTTCTCTAATATAGTAGGGAGGGTCTGTTTCTTTACCGTAGAAAAAGATATTATCTTTGGGATTCTCTAAATGACCTTTCCTAGCAAATGAGTCTGGGAAAATCTGATAGAAAATCGCTTACCGATACCAGTCTGGCGCCTCTTCACGTTTCAAAAAAATCGTTTGTGTGTAAGGTATAACTGATATTTCATTTACATAAGTTGTACCTGGTCCACCTCCAATTTCGGTAGCCCCATAAAAATACCGGTATTCATGCGTATCGTCAAACTCTGTAATTTGAAAATAATAGTTATAATAACCAATCTCTGTCAAATTGGATAGGGTCATACGAAAAACACCGTCAGAAATACCCGTCATTTTTTCATAAGATTTAAAGCCATTTTCAAATTGTAAAACGATATTAACCGTAACTTGATGATTGGTTTGAATCATCAAATCAAACTCAATCGTTGTGCCAACAAGAACAGCACCAAATGGTCTTTTATGTTCTTGTAGCCATGAATTGTAGGTGATTTTAGCCATACTTATTCCCCATCGTGGCTGGCAATGATGCACAATTGGCCATCGAATTGCCAATCCAAAATATCACTTGTCAAAATGAAGTGATTACCTTTTTTAACTTGATAACTTACCCCTGCAACATCTAAACTGCCTTGTCCCTCCAAAACTGAACATAGGGTGTAAGGTGCCGTTTTGACAAAAGATACAGGGCCTGAAATCTCCCATTTTTCAACTGTAAAGAAGTCGTTAGAGACATAGGAAGTCTTAACAAGATTTGGTGACTCTATCACGACAGGTGTTGTATTGGCAGGTGCACCGTAATTCAACACATCAATTGATTTGTCAATATGCAGTTCACGCAAATTACCCTGGTCATCTTTCCTATCAAAATCATAGACACGATAGGTCGTATCTGATGATTGTTGTGTTTCTAAAATCAAAATTCCCTTACCAATGGCATGCATAGTACCACTTGGTACATAGAAGAAATCACCAGCCTTAACTTTTACTTTCGTTAATAAGCGATCCCAATCTCCTGCCTCAATCATAGCGCGTAATTCCGCCTTATTTTTGGCATGGTGACCATAGATGATTTCAGCATCAGGCTCCGCCTCGATAATGTACCAACACTCTGTTTTTCCTAACTCACCTTCATGCGCTAAACCATAGGTATCATCTGGATGAACCTGAACACTGAGCCAATCATTAGCATCCAAAATTTTGGTTAAGAGTGGAAACACTTCTTTTTGAGAATTTCCAAATAAATCCCGATGATTTTTGTAAAGTACATCTAAGGTTTGACCGGAAAATTCACCATTTTTTATCGTTGATAAACCATTAGGATGAGCAGAAATCGCCCAATATTCCCCGATTTTATCTGTCGGCAAGTCATATCCAAAAGATTTGAGATGATCGCCACCCCAAATTTTTTCCTGAAAAACTGATTGAAGAAATAATGGTTCTGTCATGTGTCACTTCTTTCTATACTTACTATTATTTTTTTGAAAACGCTCTATTTATATTTTACCAAATATCCCTAAAAAATAGGGAATTGATGCAAATTATTCTGATGCATCTTTTACACACTATGGACTTGCTTTCTCTAAAAACATATGATAAAATATTCATATGAAAAACATTTCAAATGAAGTCCTTACAGAAATTGTCCATATTCACAAGATTTTAGCCAATCCTTCTCGCGTTAAAATCTTACTACTCTTATCTGAGGGACAACAAAACGTCTCTCAAATTTCTGATGCTATCGGCTTAGAACAATCTGCCGTCTCCCATCAACTCAAGATGCTCAAAGCCCATCAGCTCGTTACTCAAGCCAGAAATGGCAAAGCCATCAATTATCAAATTGGCGATAGCCACATCCTACAACTTCTCAAACTCTCCATTGCCCATGCGCAAGAATTAGAAAGCGACCACATCCATGACTCACAAACATCATCATACGACGCCTAACGCGAAATCTGGCAAACGCATCACGATTGTTTTTATTTTAAACATCGTTTTCGCTATTCTCGAATTTATTTTTGGCGCCATGTTCGGCTCTGTCGCCATTCTCTCTGATGCCGTCCACGATTCGGGTGATGCGATTGCGGTCGGTTTTGCCTGGTTTTTCGAGAAGGTCTCGCGTAAGAAATCGAATCATTCCTACACCTTAGGCTATCGTCGCTTTTCCTTGCTTGGTGCCTTGATTACTAGTGTCATCCTGCTTATCGGCTCTACGCTTGTTATCTTAGAGGCGATTCCTCGGCTGCTACATCCGACACCTGTTCAAACGACAGGAATGTTATGGCTTGCTGTTATCGCCGTTATTGCCAATGGTTACGGGGCTTATTTGATGACGAGAGGACAATCTCGCAATGAAAGTATCCTTAACCTCCACATGTTAGAGGATGTCCTCGGTTGGATTGCTGTACTGATTTTGTCTATTGTCATGCATTTCAAACCTTGGTATTGGCTAGATCCACTTCTATCCCTATCAATTTCAATCTTTATCTTGACCAAGGCCATTCCTAAATTTATTGGTACGTTGCGAATTTTAATGGAGGCGGCGCCTGAAACGGTTAACTATGCAGCCTTGGTAGCTGAATTAGAAAGCGCACCAGAAATTGATAAAACAACTGAACTTTGCATTTGGTCAATTGACGGTGAAAAACACGCGGCGATGTTACATATGACCATCACCATAACCGACCAAGCCCTCGCCAAATCAGCAGCCCGAACAATCTTAGAAAAACATGACGTTGCCTACTCTGCTATTGAAGTAGACGAGAATATACAGGAACATCAAGCACACAAAGAAAACTAACTTGAAGAGATTAAAAAATCCCTGAGCAGTATTTGAACTGTTCAGGGATTTTTTGATCATGTGATGTCGGCTAATTATTCACCGATTTTAGTTAAAATAGCATTGATAAACTTAGCATCTTTTTCATCGTTGAAAGCTTTGGCAAGTTCAATTGCTTCGTTAATTGCCACGATACGTGGTGTTTCAGCAAACAAAATCTCAAAAGCACCTAATCTTAAAATCACACGATTAATAGGTGATAGACGTTTTACAGACCAATTTTTCGCTAAATAAGTCGTAATCTTATCGTCAAGTTCTGTTTTCTTAGCACGAACCCCGTAAACTAAAGCCATCATAAATTCTAAATTTGGTTTATGAACATCATCAAACCGGTCTGTCAAAATATAGGCAGCAGCCGGGATAACAACAGTTGGCTCTGGATTAACGTCAGCATTGTCTGCTCCCAAGGCTTGCTTGGTCACGCCACCTTCACGGTTGGGTGTAAAAGAGTAAACAGTGCCTGGCCCTTTGCGTTTAGGCTTAACAACGACTGGGGTTTCATCAACCAATTCTTGACTTGACAGTCTATCGTCATTCGTCAAGGCAAAAACCATCGCATCTTCCACAGTTTCGTCTGGTGTCATTTCAAGTTGATATAGGGCTTGCACAGCACGAATGCGAATTTCATGCTGGCTTAATGGCTTAGTCGACATCCAAAAAGTCCTCATCAAAGAGTTCTTTGAAATCTGGTTTTGGTGTTTTTTCAGGTACAACACCCGCTACGTGAATATTGACTTCGTCAATGACGATATCACTCATATCAAGAACATTGTCTTTGACAACACGTTGCATTTCCATGGCAACATTTGGCACAGAAACACCATAAGTCAAGTAAACATAAATATCTACAACAACTTTGTCATCTTCTTGGTGGACATATACACCACGACCATCTGCTTTTTTGCCAATACGGTCTGCAAAACTTTTATTGCGTAGACCATAGACACCATCAATTTTTGCTACCGCAACTGCAACAATTGTTTCAATAACTTGTGGTGCAATGACGATTTCGCCGAGTGCTTCGGCATTTGTAATTTTATTTGTATCTGTCATAATTTTTCCCCGTTTCTTAAGGACATAGGTGGTGCGGTGACGAATGGTTTCGGAGAGACTATTCATCACCAGTGAACTTCATCACGAATGTGATTAAGCACGTTTCAAGTAAGCACCTGTCTCGGTATTAATTTCAAGTTTTTGACCCACTTCGATAAAGTCAGGAACATTAACAACGAGACCTGTCTCCATCGTAGCTGGTTTACCAGAACCTGTTACAGTTGCGCCTTTAATAGACGGTTGTGTTTCAGTTACTGTCAAAACAACAGTTGTTGGTACTTGAACACCAATCACCTCTGAGCCAAAGAATTGGATTTTCACTTCTTCATTTTCAAGAATAAATTTCAATTCGTCTGCAACACTTGCTACTGGAATTTCATATTGGTCATAAGTTTCATTATCCATGAAATAAGCTGTATCATCCATTTGATAAAGGTATTGCGCATTGTGTGTTTCAATAATCGCTTGATCAAATTTTTCTTCTGGACGATAAGACGTATCAAAAGTCGAACCAGTCCGGACATCACGAAGTTTCATACGCATAATCGTATTCCCTTTACCAGGTTTGTGGTGACTTGCTTCTAAGACGCGCAAAAGTTTGCCGTCAGTTTCAAAAGTCATGCCCGCCTTGAGTTCGTTTGCTGCTACCATTTTTTATGTTCTCACTTTCATTTTTTGCATATTGATAGGATACCTTTAAAATCATCAACAACATTTTTAAGGATACCCTACAGGTTCTCTCCATTTTAACATATTTAGAACTATTTCGCTAGATTTATAACCATTTCGGTGGATTTAGAGGATAATTAGCTCTTTTGGCGCTTGAGTCAGCACTTCAACACCTTGGCTTGTAATCAGTAAATCATCTTCGATTCTGACACCACCAATATTTTCGAGATAAATACCAGGTTCATTTGTGATAACCATATGCTCTACCAAGCGTTCTTGAGATGTCTTTGGAAAATAAGGTATTTCATGAACATCAAGCCCTAGTCCGTGACCGATACCATGCGAAAAGGCTTCACCGTAGCCTGCAGCCTCAATAATATCACGCGCTGCACGGTCATAATCACCGTAAGTCAACCCTGGCGCACTAATATCGGTTACAGCTTGTTGCGCTTGTTGCACGACATGATAAATTTCTTGCATTTTCGGACTCACCTCACCGACAAAGAAAGTCCGCGTCATATCACTCGCATAATGATCGTAATAGCAACCAAAATCAACTGTTACAGTATCTCCAAATTCAATCGGCTTATGCGTTGCACGACCATGTGGCAGAGCACTTCGCTTACCCGATGCAACAATCGTATCAAAACTAATCCCGGATGCACCAAGGTCGCGCATTTTAAAATCTAGAAAGTTTGCGATCTCAATTTCTGTCTTCCCAGGCTCTACAAATTTCAGCAAATCATTAAAAGCTTGGTCTGAAATCGCACAAGCCTTTTTAATCGTAGCGATTTCGCTAGGACTCTTAATTTGTCTTTGCGTTTCTACGAAACTGGTCGTCGCATGGAGCGTCAATCCAGCAAGCTGATGTTGCATGGCTTGAAACTCAGCATAGGTCACACCGTCCTCAAAGCCAACTTGTGAAACCCCTTCTTTTGTTAGCAGTTTAGCAATCTCAACAAATGCTTCCCGTGTTTCAACAATCTCAAAATCTACTGCAACCTCGCGCGCCGCAATACTATAACGTGAATCTGTCAGCAAATACTGAGCCCTTTGCGTCACTAAAATCGTGCCAGCAGTCCCCCAGAAACCACTCAAATAATAAATATTTTTCAAATTTGTGATGATAATCGCATCCAAATTTTCAGATTGCATCCGCATTCTAACACTTGATAGTTTAGGCATTTTTATCTCCTTTATTTGATGATGATTTAATCGTTTGATTATCTTGGAGCAATAGTGCTAACATGACGAAAGCGATGTTGGAACTATGCGAGTAAGCTGTATATCTCGACTCCCAAGATGTCACATATTTTTTCTTGTAGTTGCGTAAGCCTTCAAAATTGTAAAGTGAATCTCCAAATTGATAAATCAAATTAGCAATTCTCTCTGATACAAAAGCACTTCGAGCTGTCCCAACATTAGCAAGTGGTGTCATCCCTAAATCAAATTTAGCGATACCTTCAGCTTGAAAATACTCAAATAGTTTAATGAATAAGAAATCCATAACCCCTCTTGGTGCATCTGCGGTATGTCGCATCAAATCAATGGTAATGAAATCTTTGGTATAAGTCGGCATGATATTGGCAAAGGCAACAATGTCATCTTCTGAGCGTACAACCGCAATTGGTACTTTCGAAAGATAAGCCTCATCAAAATAACCTAGAGAAAACCCTTTTTCGCGTCTGCCATCCAACCACTCATCAGAAATTTCTTTCAGTCTCACAAAGAGTTCTGGGGTCAAGTCGTCTTGCGCAATCATTTCCAATTCAAAGCCAGCTTTTTCAACTTGATTGACGGCTTGGCGTTTACTTTTATTTTTCGAACCTGTCAGGGTAAAATCAGTCAGATTAACATGACCTTCTTCACCTTGCTTAATAAAATGATAGCCTAATTCATGTAGTATCAAGGTTGTCTTTTTATCAATTTCATAAAAGATAGGGCGATAACCTAAGCGGTCGGATTCTTGAATAAAGGCTGTCAAAGCTTCTAACAAACAAGTATGGTCTCCTGACGGTGTCCCCATGACTAAAATCTTGTCCTGACGAATTGCAAATTGAATGACTAAACGATTGTCATAGACCCACATCCGCTTATCACCCATAAAAAGAAGTTGACTTTGGGTGTTACCCCCATAGGTCGTCAAAATGTCGAGCGCAACTGTTTCATCCAATTCTGTTCCAATCTTTTGAAACTTGCCTTGTAAATAGCGCATGTAAAGTATCCAAACTGCTGCCACAATGAAGATAGCAAGCAAGCCACTCGCCCACATTTTTTCAGACGGAAAGAGGAGAAACTCATTGACTTTATGGTGGAGATGATAGTCAGGTCGTGACATGGTACCGACAACGATATAAAGTATCATGAGAACAATGACAAAGAAACTGTCAAAAATAATCGTCTCATAACTTAAAACCAGTTGTTCTCGGTATAATTCACTTTTGATAAAAATGGTCAGTAATAATAATACCGTCAATAAGACAATAGAATACCATGAAAAGTCATCTAAGAAGATGTAAACAACGGTTAATAATTCAATCACAAGGGTCGGAATATAAGCGCGAGAGATACGATTTTTAACGGCACGACTCGTAATTATGAGCAGAAAGCCGAGAATGATTTTTGGCGACTCAGCGATTAAGTTCGCATTCCAAGGCGAGATTTGGCGTAACCATCGCAGTTCTAGGAAGGCTTCAGGTACTGTCGCTGTCAAAACAAGAAAGCCACCGGTTACTGCTGTCATAAATGTCACGACTTTGTGCAGAATCTCGCGACTCAGATTTATTGGAATCCCGCTAAAGCGGGCATCAAATTGGCGTCCTGTCGTCATGACCCAAGAAATAAGTCCAAGTGCAAGTGGCAAGAGATAGTAGGCTAGACGGTAGAGCAAGAGCCAGACAAGAACGATTTCGCGTGGTACACCGAGATGTAGTAGTCCTAATATCATCATGACGTCGAAAGACCCGAGGCCGCCTGGAATCATGGATAAGATACCAATAACTGAGCTTGCTGTGATGAGGACAATTAAGCTAGCTACTGAAATTTTGATATCTAGGACATGCCCGATGACGATGAAGGTGAGCATGACGCCGCTCCACTCAAGGAAACTAGTCAGTAGCAACTCAGCTTGAAGGCGTTTTTTGAGACCGCCTAGATTTTTTCGGGTAAAAAGCAAAACGAGAACAAAATAAACTGCAGCGCCTACGAGCCAGATAGTATATTGGCCTAGAAATTCGTCAACCTGTCCCGTCTGAACTAAAATAAAACCGATTAAACCATATAATGAGAGGCCTGAAAGAGCAAAGAAAAACACTTTTGAAATGTTGGCAAGTAGCTTTTCTTTGACGTTTTTACCGTAATAATGACTTCTCAATCCAACAGAAACAGCACCGCCAAAACCTGCGATATTATTTAGCGTATTGATTAACCAAGACATTCTGATAAGCTTAGGCAGGGGATAATCTGTACCAATTAATTGATTGAGTACACGGTCATAATTGAGCATAGGCACAACGCTGATGATCCCCGTTAGGATAACCAACATGATGTCAAATAAATTAAGCCGATCAAAAATCAGGCTAATTTTATCGGGTTGGACTTGTTTGAGTAGGCCAGTGATTTGGGTCAGTGCGATGAAAGCAACTGCAATCACAAAAATGAGTTTAAAATACTTTTGATTTTTCTTAAAAAACTGAACCATTCTGGTCTCTTTCTACTTTTGAAATTAAGAGGTGAGGGATGAGAGATTAGGATGAGGCTTGCAAAAATTTCGTGACAACTTCATTAAAGGTTTTAGGACGAGATTGAGATACCTTATGAAAAGCATCCGGTATCTCTATAAATTGACCGTGACAAGCTTCCGCAATTTTTCTAGAAGATGATAGCTTAATCAAATCATATTGACCTGCAATCACGAGAACTGGCATTTTAAACTTGTTAAGATCAACCGTTGTGACACCGACATCTTTAATCAGCAATTCTGAGACTGGTGTATTAAAGAAAATATTTTGCAAAATAGATGTCAGTCTAGAGAAAAAATGCATATCTGACAGAGATAAATTCCCTGAATTTAAAACTAATTTGTTAACTCGATCAGGATGATCTTTGGCAAAAACCATGGCGAGATTAGCACCATCAGAAAAGCCTAAAATGTCAGCTTTCTGTATTTTAAGCTGATCCATGACTTCTAAGACATCTTGCGCCATCATTTCAAAATTAATTGCTGTGAACTGCTTGATTTGCCATGATTTCTAGAATCTATCGCAATCGTGTCAAAAGGCAAGTCCATCTGCGGCTTGAAATACTTGGCGCTCTGGCCATTACCATGCAATAAAATCAGCGGTGTTCCTGTTCCTTTTCGAACATAATGTATTTTCTCGCCATCATGGGTTTTGATATAGCCTGATGTTAAGGTATCGGCTTTAACTCGTATTGCCATCAGACTTACTCCTACAATTAATAGTGTGATTAAACGTTTCATACTTATATTTTACACTTTTTTACTGGAAATGTTACAGATAGACTGCGGCACAATCCTCATCATAAACACATTTAAAAAGCAATGGATAAGTTTTTGATAATGTTTTGCATTATCTTCATTATACCACACATCCCTAAATAATCTTTTCAACCTACATCTTACTTATCCTCCTACGACACTCTAAGTTTTTGCATACCATGGCACTAGCGACATCAAATACGGTACGATTTTTTCATCTTTTAGTGCGTCAAGTTCAGAAATCCAGCGATAGCTCTGATGCTCTTGGGGATCAAGCACAACCTCTACCGGCTCATTCTCTGATATCCTAGCCTCATCAACCAACCTTGTAAAAACTGTTGCTTTACCAACATCATACTGACTATCTTCATGGATAATCTGACCCAAAATAATCTCTAAGCCTACTTCTTCTAGGGTCTCTCGTCGCGCCGCTTCTTGGGGCGTTTCACCCGCTTCTACGCTACCACCAGGAATATCCCAAAAATGGGGATAGATATTTTTTTGACCTCTTTTAATTGCAGTTCTTTGAATCAGTAGATATTTGTTCTCTTTTTGAATCAAAGCATGGGCGATGAGTTTGACAGTCATTTTTTATCCTTTTCCTTTCTTATCTTTTCTTATCTTTTCGATATAATAAAATTATAAATATTTTTATTTGGATCAATCCTTAAACTTTTTTTGTTATTTAAACTGACGTATTCTCCTTAAATTTTTGGTATAATTAAATTCGAAAGGAGGTATTGATATGTTTGATACTGAAAACGATTTGTCAAATGAGCAACGTGCTCATGATTTAGCTTTACTTTCTGTGCAAGCAGAAATCAACCGCAACTTGATTTCTCAAATTAACTCTGGAAGTAAAGATGCTGAATTGGATGTCTATGGACTCTACGTTAATTCATATAACGATGTTTTAAAATCAGTTAATAAAGACTTTTAATAACCTTTTACTTCGACCTATCAGATATTTTTGATAGGTTTTTTATTACTAAGAAAGAGGGACGGCTCACGACACCATACGTGTTTCTTAATTTTTACCTAATAGAAAAAATCGCACGAAACAACGTTTGTAAAAACGAGTTTCATGCGATTTTTCAATTTTATACCGTTTCATCCAATTATCCATATAGTGACGGTATCATAACTGGATTAACAATCAAGAAAACTTTACCTGCAACTGAGCGATATTTAACTTCACCTTCGTCTGTTTTGTCAACCTTATAAGTGAATTTAGAAAGTTTTTTCATAACACCTGCTACTTCTGTTACGATTTTATCTTTCCCGAAAGTCAAAGTACCAGCTGTAGCTTTATCTGGGTATACACCAGCAGTTACAGCACCATCTAAGTCTTTTAGAAGTCCGATTGGTTCGTCATTACCAGTACCAGCGATAATTTTTTCAGCCCAAATATCACGTACAGCCTCAGTCAAAGAAAGATTAATGAAGCGATCAATCCAACGTGGTCCTAAGTCGAGTGTGTCATTAGAAACTAAGAAGAAAGCCGTCAAAGCAAGTTGAACAAATTCAGAAGCGCCAAACTTAGAATCAAGTTGACCTTCTAAATCTTTGTGCAGCGGTCCAAATACGGCAACACCTGTACGGCGCGCGCGAATAACTTTTACGCGGCCAACTGTCGGTGTGAAGTTGATGATGCTCAAGATAGGGTGATCTTTTTGAAGATTTTCAAAAACTCGTTCCAAAATTGTTTCTGGCCAAACTACTTCTGAATCAAATCCACCAGTTTTAACAGCTTCATTGTAGAATTTTGTTTCTTCAGCAGTTAAAGTTGGGATACCTCGCGCTTTAGTCGAGAAGTGGCTTATAGTCTTCGTACTTAGCGCATGCTATCTCACGCAATTCTTCTTGTTCAGCTTCGAATTGTGCATATTCTTCTTGCTCACGTTGGCTTGCTTCTTCATTCATCTTTATACCTCGTTCAAAATTCTGAAATAGCTAATTGGCATCAGTTTGCGTTCTAAGCCGTCGCAAGTGTAAAGGGTATATTTATCTTCCCCTTCCGTTTTATGCGACTGAGAACCTGCGTATGCACCGTGTGTAATGAATACGACTACTATGTCGCTTAATCTATTTTTCATGTCGCTTGCTCCAATATTCTACGTTTTGCCCATTGTGCTTATCTAGCTGTGCTGTTAGTTTTGCGTGGTCGCTTGGTTCAAATTTTGTCGGTTTGTTGGCCATCTAAAACTCCTTGTCTTCAAAGACAAATTTAGGTTTCCTAGTAAGTGGTTTATATCTATCTTTCCAAATAATCCATGCATCAAAGGCAGCAAGATTGGTCACTCTGCCTCTGATACCTCTCGTAAATTCTCCTCGTGTAAACTCGTCAAAATCTCTGAGTTTATTTTGGACAGTCCTTTTGGCTTTAACCCAATCCTCGTGTTCTTCTGATATTTTGCAATAGTACTTGGTAATTTCAATATCATCAGCATACGGGCTTGCAATCTCATAGATTGATTTTATTTTTACGATATTTACATTAGACATCATCTATCTCCTTTTTGTGTTATAATCAAGTTATAATAATTTACTTTGAGCCAGTTTGCCGACTGGCTTTTTTTGTGTTCAGCTAACTAACTCATCTTGTTCGACTAGTGGAAAATAACCATTTTTCTTCAAAACTTCATAAAGGAACTTGCGCCCTTTTTGTTTCCAAGTCGTTGTAATTGATGTCCGTGCAATACCTTTGCTGTCTACAAAGTCTCTTGTACGACTACCGATGTAACCTTTGCCCATGTATTTCGAGTAAAGTACCCATTGCTTATTAACTTTGCGTTGAATGCGCAAGTCATGCAAGATGCGATTAAATGATACTGCGCTATATCCGTAATCCTGTGCTATTTGAGTTGTTAAGATGTCGTCAGGACTTTCAAGAATTAGATCGAGATAAGTTGTTTTTTCTCTGACTTCCTCTAACTCAACTTGCAACTGCTGTTTATCAAATTCAAGCGACTTGATTTGTTCTCCAGCTTGGATAAGCAAGTCAGCTAAACCATTACCATGTAGAACGTCTTGTGCTTTCTTGTCTGTCATGTATGCGCCGTGTTTGCGGATTGTTGGGAGTACTTCGCTTGTAACCCAACGGCGTAAAGGTTTAGCTTGTGGATTGTTTGAGCGCAATAGAATTGTGTATAAACCACTTTCGTTTACGATAGTCGCATCAGAACCTGAGCGTAAACTTTGTTTACCCTTGTCTTCTTCGTCTACCATTTGCGCTAAACTCCTTGAATTGCTAGCGCCTAATACTTTGGCAATGTCTGCCACGACAAACCAAGGTTCATCATTGATTGTGATAATGCGGACGTCTTGCCCACTGAAATTGAAATTTTGTAATTCGTTCATGTTGCTCCTTTCTAAGATGCTAGATGTTTTTTATTTACAAAAGTTTGTTTTAATTCGTACTTTTTTCCTAAAAAAATATCATCCAAATCAACACCGTAATATTCAGCTAATTTTCTAGCTAAATCAACAGGGATACCTGTGCTATCTTTTTCGTACTTAAGCAGTGTTTGCTGATGAATTCCTAAGTCTTTAGATGCTTCTATAGAATTCAAGCTATAGTTTTCTCGCAAAGCGCTCAAAGTCATTTTCATAAATTAGTTACTCCTTCCTTTACTTTATAAATCCATTATATACGACTTAATTCGAACTGTCAATAGTAAAATACGTTTTTTTTCGTATTTTTTTATACAATCTTATTGACAAGTACGATATTATTCGAT
>SKEM01000685.1_pt1 | contig 20533 bp, 17 predicted proteins | sample 4826731 | NCBI WGS metagenome assembly SKEM01 (sample SAMN11008809, study PRJNA524170) | human gut metagenome | biome: Human fecal sample; material: Feces; isolation source: fecal sample from pouch patient p37 | host: Homo sapiens | place: Israel: Tel-Aviv | collected 2015-07-27
TGCAGTTATAATGTAAGCGGTTTAATAAGAAGAACAAGTAAAGGAGTAGTTTTTATGACCAAACAAACTATTAAAGCTCAAGCAGATGGTCGCAATGGTCAAATTGATTTTGAGATTGACTTAGAAAACAATAAAATTAGCGATGTCAAAGTAACCAAGAATTCGGAAACTCCTGCAATTTTTAATCAAGCTTTTGGTAAATTAAAGAAAAATATTATTGATAATCAAAGTTTTGACGTGGACGCTGTTTCTGGGGCATCATTGATGACTCAAGCAATGCTAGATTCTGGTAAAAAAGCATTAGCCGAAAATAACATTGCTCTTGACGGAAAAAAGCCAGAAGTCGTACATGAAGAAAGGCAACTAAATGTTGATGTGGCTGTAATTGGCTCTGGTATGGCCGGATTAATGGCGGCAAGTCGTGCTCTTTCGATGGGTAAAAAAGTAGTTGTACTTGAAAAAAATGGCTATTTAGGTGGAGCAACTATTTTAAATGGCTCAAATGTTGTAGGAACTGGCTCTAAAGTTTCTGCAGAATTATTTGGTGAAACGGCAAAGAAGGATTCGCCAACTAGACTAGTTCAAGATATTACTCGTGAATGCCGCGGTACTAATTATCCAATGTTGTCAAAGCTATTAGCTAACAATATTGGGAAGGCAGTAGACTTTATTACTGAATTTGCAAATTTGACTTATCAAAGAGCGGAAACCCAAACAGTTGAACATAGTGTAAATCGTCAAATTGAAATGCCTAGTGAAAGCTCATATGAATTAGTGACTAAGGTGGCTGAGGCATTTGAAAAAAAGGGCGGACAAATTATCTTAGATGCCCGTGTTGAAAAACTGAATAAAGATAAGGCTAGCAAACTGGTATCTTTAACCGCTGAAGGCAAGCACCAGACAATTAATGTCAATTTCAAGTCACTTGTTTTAGCTGCTGGTGGTTGGGGTGCACGTGATTATCAGGCTCATAAGACTGATATTCCATATTATGGTCCAATGACTTCAACTGGTGATTATTTTGATTTTACCAAAAATATGAATTTAGTAACTCGTAACTTAGATTGGTACAAGGTATATCCACATGGATTGGAAGTTGAACCTGGTATTGCTAAGCTAACAACTTATTCAACTAAAGAAGCGACCGATATGGGGGCTATTTTTGTTAATACTGATGGTAAGAGAATAGTTAACGAATCTGCACCTTATACGCATTTTAGGGATGCGATTGCCGAACAAAAGGGTAAGGTAGCTTACATTGTCATGGATCAAAGAACCTGGGACCGTTTCTATGAATTAATGCTTAAGTATGGCTTTACCAAAGAAGAAGTTCAATCATTCTTTGATTTGGCTGGCGAGAAGAGTCCAGTTCTGGTCAAAGGCGACTTGAAGACCGTGGCAGAAAAAGCAGGTATTGATTATCAAACGCTGAAGGAAACTGTGGATAACTATACTGAAGATGTTAAAGCAGATTATGATCCTGAGTTTGGTAGAGACAAGAAGTTTATGCATGAATTCGAAGGCGATACATATTATGTAATTGAACAAAAACTTCGGTTCTGCACAACTTTAGGCGGATATGAAACTACTGATCAAATGCAGCTTCTTGACAATGATATGAATCCCATAAGTAACTTCTATGCTGCAGGAGAAATTGTTGGTGGTGCTAATGGTCATGATTCAATGCCAAGTATGATGAATTCTTGGAGCTATGCTTCTGGTTTTGTTGCAGGTACGACTGCTGCGGATAATACCAATTATAATTATTCTACTGTTTCAAATGAACAAGAAGCAGATGCTGTATCAGGCGCCTCTGAAGCTTAATTTAAATATTTAAAATGAGCGATTACTCTGGTAGCCTGGGAGTAGTCGCTTTTATTTTTGGAGGGATTATGAAAAACGATGCGAAAGGATTGCCAACATACCGAAGATTATCATTTAGTCTATATTTAAATTATGTTGTGCATGGATTTGGTTTGCTAATATTGGCCCAGAACATGACTGCTTTGAGCCATGCTTGGAATGTCCCAATAGCTGTAGTTTCTTATGTTATATCTGGAGTAGGAATCGGGCGGTTACTTGCCTACCTAATTACAGGATATTTTTCTGATAAATTAAGTAGAAAATTTTTCGTATATTTAGGGATGCTTTGTTACTTTCTGTTTGCAGTAGGTATTCCTTTTTCTAAGTCGATCCCGCTGTCATACCTCTTTGCAATTCTAGCAGGGGTGGCTAATTCAGCGCTTGATGCGGGTACGTATACAACATTTGTAGAAATGGCCCATGGCAATGGCCGTTATAATGTTTTGATTAAGGCGGTAGCTTCAATTGGTGAATTCATTATTCCATTGTTGGTAAGTCTGTTTGCTCATCTTCATGCTTGGTATGGCTGGAGCTTCATGGTTATGGCGTTGTTACTTTTGATCAATGCTGCCTTGCTAATGCCGCTCAAATTTCCCGATCGTCAGGCAGAAAAGATTGAAGCCAAGACTGAAAAGCAGGGCCAAGCTAATGGTCTTAAGCTAATAGCGACGATTCTTTTTGCAATATATGGCTATTTATCAATGGCGTTAATGATTTGGTACACACAGTGGATAACTTTGTTTGGTCAAAATGCGCATCATTTTAGTAATATTCAGAGCCACTTTTTGTTGTCATTGTATAGTGTAGGTTCTATTGTGGGCGTGTTATTACTTTTTGTATTGCTGGGCAGAGAAATCTCTGAGACAGGAATCATGATAGCAATGAATGCAGTGGCGACTGGAGCATTGTTAATTATTATTTTCTCGAACAATATCGTAGTTTCAGAAATTGGTAGTTTTCTCTTTGGCTTTAGTGCTGCTAGCGGTGTAATGCAGACGGGATTAACGGCCTTCATGCGTTTGTATCCAGCTAAGCGCGGACTAGTTACAGGTGTGTTTTACTTCTTTGGCGCCCTAGCTTCGTTCACTGTGCCAATTATTACAGGGAGTTTGTCAAAGCAGAGTGTTGAAATTGCTTTTAATGGTAATGTAGTAGTTGGATTGACCGCCGTAATTGTCGTTTCACTAATCGCGTTGCTGATGAGACATGTGAATCATTTGGCAGAAAAATAATAAAACAAAACCATTACTCAATTTTGATTGTTGAGTAATGGTTTTTAATATTAAATTAAAAGATTTTTATTCAAATAATTTTGCTTGCAATAGCTGAAGACAAAATCCGAAAAAGCACTGATTGATGGCGTCATAAAGTAATTGGCTTTGGTTATTGCGAATAGCTCATGCCAATTTTCTTTTGCTTTGATATGTAAAAGCTTGACCTGATTTTCTGCTAATTGAGGTAAGTGAGGGATTATGGCAACACCAAAGTTCCAATGAACAAAGCCAATAATTGTATGATCTTCAATCGATTCCATCTCCACTTTTGGCTTAAGATTTTCACTAGCTAGCATCTTATCAATAGTTTGCTTGAGTCCGCTTTGCTTGGAGTAGGCAATTAAAGGATATTGCAGCAATTCAGGCAGAGTTATGGTTTGGCGATTGCTTAAGGGATGCTTAAGAGATACGGCCGCCATAATTTCCTGATTAACTAAGTGGTAAAGATTTATCTGATCTTTTTGAATATTATCAGGCTTGGAAGCAAAAATAATGTCTAGCTTGTCATCTAAGAGATCATTAACAAGCTCATTAGTGGTTCCTTGTTTGAATGAAAAAGAAATGTTTTGATGTTTAGGATCTTTAAAAAATTCATGCACTAAGCGAGGAGCTAAGTCTTGTCCCATTGTAAAAGTAAAGCCCAAATTAATGTGGCCTTTGTTAACGTCGAGTAATTCACTAATGTATTCAGATCCTTTATTTAATTCAGCTAAACTATTTTTTACATAGGTTAAATAAATTCTGCCATAATTAGTTAATTTGATATTTCGTCCGTCTTTTTCAAAAAGTGGAACTCCAAGTTCATCTTCTAGGGTATTAATTGCGTAGGAAAGAGAAGGCTGCGATATATTTAATTCTTCTGCAGCTTTGGCCATGTGCTCGGTTTTGGCTAATGTTACGAAAAATTCAAGATGACGTAGATTCATTGTTGTACCTCATTTCATTGTTATGACATAACAAAAGATAGAATAATTTAATTGATAAAACAAGACTATTTTATTTATTTAATAAGATGCAAGCGCTAACATATAATTGATTTGAGAAATAGTTAACAAGTTTTAAAGAGGAGAAAAATTAATTATGGCTGATGAGAGAAGCAATAAGATTGAAGACGTTAAAATTACTGGATTAGATGGTAAGCCAATTACAGGTTGGCTTGATGGTCACACGATTTTAGTTGGTTTAATGGCTTACCCAATTCGTCACTCAATGTCCCCAACAATGCACAATAATTCTTTTGCCAAGCTTGGTTTAAATGGTGCATATCTTTGTTTTGAAATTGGTAATGACAAACTTGAAGGCGCAGTAAATGCAATTCGTACTTTAGACATGCGTGGTTCAAACGTTTCAATGCCTAACAAGAAAGAGGTTATTAAGTACTTAGATAAACTTTCTCCAGCTTCAAAGATGTGTGATGCTGTTAACACAATCGTTAATGATCATGGCGTTTTAACTGGTTACACTACTGATGGTATTGGCTTTGTTCAATCACTTAAGGATGAAGGCATCTCAATTAAAGATAAGGTTATGACATTGGCTGGTGCTGGTGGTGCCGCAACTCCAATCGCTGTTCAATCAGCACTTGATGGTGTTAAGGAAATCAAGATTTTCAACATCAAAGATGATAAGTGGGCTCAAGCTGAAAAGAACGTTAAGACAATTAGAGAAAATACTGACTGTAAGGTTTCATTGACTGACCTTGCTGATCAAGATGCATTTAAGAAGGCTATTGCAGAATCAGATATTTACTGTGACGCCACTGGTGTAGGTATGAAGCCACTTGAAGACAAGACCTTAGTTTCAGATCCTTCATGGTTCCACAAGGATATGGTTGTCTTTGACACTGTTTACGCACCAAGAACCACTAAGTTGATGAAAGTGGCTCAAGAAGCAGGTGTTGAACACGTCTTTGACGGTATCGGTATGATGATTGAACAAGGTGCTGCATCCTTTAAGCTTTGGACTGGCAAGGATATGCCAACTGACTACATTCGTGAAATTATGTTTTCAGATGAAGAAAATTAATAAGTAAAAACAATAGTCTTTTAGGATAGTTGTTTAGTTAGACCTCTTGTAGCTATATCCTGCAAGAGGTTTTTCTAAGAGGAGGAAAAGATGAAGAATAAATATACGCCAACGGCGTTGGCTCTATATTTCAACTACTTTGTTCATGGCATGGGTGTAATTATTTTGTCACAGAATGCTACAGTTTTGGCAAAACAATGGGGCACAACCGTTACCGGCGCGTTAGCAGTTGTCTCAGCACTCGGAGTAGGTAGAATTATCAACTTACTTATTTCAGGGATTTTATCTGACAAATTTGGTAGAAAACCTTTTGTTCAATTAGGTATTGCAACATACTTTATTTTCTTTGTAGGGATTTTATTCTCTAGAAATGTAGTTGTTGCATATGTTCTCGGTATTTTAGCCGGAATGGCCAATTCGTTCCTAGATACAGGTACTTATCCTGGCTTGATGGAAATTTATCCAAATGCTAAAGGAACATCAAATGTTATTTTGAAGGCCTTTATCTCAGCTGGTCAATTCCTTCTTCCATTTATTGTTAGTGGATTGGCAGCAGCTGGTATGTGGTATGGCTGGTCATTCTTGATTCCTGCTGCTATTTTGGTTATCACTTTCTTGTACTTCCTTTTTGGCGGTGCCTTTCCAAATTCTAAGGCAGCTGCAGAGGCTGATGAAAAGCGTGAACAAGAAGAAAAGGCAGCCAGTGATAGCAATGTCAAGAGTAACCTTTGGTTAGACGGTACCTTGTTCATCATTTATGGTTACATTTCACAAGCTACATTCTATTTAGTAAGTCAAATGTTAACTCAATATGGCCAAGAAGTTGGACATATGGCTCAAGGTGCAGCCCACTCATTAGTTTCTTGGTACTCATTAGGTTCAATTATTTGTGTTCTTTTAACTGCTGTATTGGGTAAGAAATTTAGTGAAATTCAATTTGTGCCTGTTTATACTTTAGGCGCATTGGTTTCAATTCTGCTTATGTGGTTATTCCCAACTAGTGCAGTTTTGATGGGAATCTTAGCGTTCTTAGTCGGTTTCTTTGCTGCTGGTGGTGTAATGCAATTAGCATTGACTGTAATGGCTGATTTCTTCCCAGCAGGTAAGGGTACCGTAACTGGTTTCTTCTATACTGCAGGTTCAATTGCATCATTTACTATTCCACTATTCATTGGTTGGATTGGAAACATGAGAAACGTTATGTTCTTTGATGTAATTATTGCTTTAATCGGCTTTATTGATACTGTTTTAATTGCAATTAGATATAAGAAGCTTTTTGGTAAATTAGGTAAATAATTTTCGAGGTAAAAAATGGCTACTGTAAAAATTAGAAATATTAATTTAGGTGAAGGCTTACCTAAAATTGCTGTTCCAAATGTTGGGATTGATGAAGATGAGATTCTTGCTTCCGCAAAAGAAATTTCTGCCGCGAAGCCAGACTTAATGGAATGGCGGATTGATTACTATACTGAGGGCATTAATGATAACGAAAAATTGATTTCTACTGCTAAGAAGTTAAGAGAAGTAGTAGGTGAATTACCAATTTTAGTAACCTTTAGAACCAAAAATGAGGGTGGCGTGCTTGAATTAGGTGAAGATGATTACCTTAACTTAGTGCAAACCGTTATTGAGCATCGCTTAGGGGATGCAGTTGATATCGAATTATTCCATGATGAAAAGCGGGTTGAAGACTTAGTCAGTGATGCCCATCGCTACAACGTTGTTGTGATTATGAGTAACCATGACTTCGAAAAGGTGCCAGCAAAGAATGTCATTGAATTTAGATTAAAGAAGATGGCTGAGATGGGTGCAGATGTACCTAAACTTGCATGTATGCCTCATTCAGCAGATGATGTATTGACATTGCTTGAAGCAACCAATGAGGTTCACCAAGCGATTGAGAACCCACTAATTACTATGGCGATGGGTGATATTGGCAAGGTGACTCGTGTTGCCGGTCAGGTCTTTGGTTCAAGCCTTTCATTTGGTGCGGTAGGCAAGTCCTCTGCTCCAGGTCAACTTTCAATTGATGATTTAAGAAATGCTGAAAAGTATCTAGAAATTAAATAATTATTGACAAAAAGAGTTCCGACTGTGGAACTCTTTTTTAATGCCATTGCGCTTTTTCTTGTGTCAATGCTCTCTTTAGATTTTGAATTATATTCTTAAAATATGGCTGCTTCTCGGTAGATTTAAGATAAAAAGCACCATAAACTAACGGGATGTGAAGATTCAAATAATTGTATGCAACATTCGAATTATTTTGATTATCATAAGCAAAACTAGGAACAATTCCTACGCCATAGTTGGCAGTTGCATACATTTCCGCTGAGATTAAACCAGTAACTTCTGAAATTTGCTCTTTCTTCAGTTTCTTTTTTAGTATTTTCTCAATTTCTAGAACTGAACCGACGCCTGGATTACTATTCCAGATATAAATATGCTGATCTATTAAGTCATTGACGTCGATGTATTGCTTTTCTGCTAAAGGACTTTGCTTGTTAACAATTACTGAGTATTGACCATTCATGAGAGGTGTAAAACCTAAGCGTTTGTCGCCGTGAAAAAAATCTTGCTGAATTAAGATAAAATCAGCTTTATTTTCATAGAAAAGATCTATATTGTCTTCATATGAATTATAGGGACGAAAACCCTCAATTTTTATTTGGAGTTTGCTCGACTTTTTGGTTAATTGCAAAAAGCGTGGAATATAAAAACGTTCAAATGGCACCATCGAATGTCTAACGATAATGGGACGCTGATTATCAAATGAGTAAATATTAGATAATGTTTCTTCAAAGTTTTGATGAATCTTATCTAAATGTTCATAAAAGAATTGCCCTTGATCAGTAAATTCAACTTGATGTCCTTTTACTTTAACAATTTTAAATCCTAATTCTTCCTCAAGGCGACTGATATTTTTGGAAACAGTAGACTGAGAAACATACAGGTCCTCGGCCGTTTTAGTATAACTTTTCGTCTTTCCTAATGCGATAACGCATTTAACTTGCATCGAATTCATGGCAACATTCCTTTTTGTCAAATAAGTATTCCTATTAGTATTAATCATAAACTAAAAAATCAATTAAAATCAAATTGTAAGCGATAACAATACTATCAATTCGGAGGTTTTAGAGGATGAAATCAGGTAAATATGAAGTAAGAGCAAAAGGTCATGGTTCTGAATCAATGCCAATGGAAGTGGTTATCGAGGATGACCAAATTAAAGATATTAAGATTGATGCGTCTGGTGAAACTAAGGGCGTAGCTGATGAAGTATTCAATCGACTACCAAAACAAATTCTTACAAACCAAACTTTAAATGTTGATGCGGTTAGTGGTGCCACAATCTCAAGTCATGGTGTGATTGATGGTGTAGCTGAAGCCATTGAAGAAGCTGGTGGCGATGCAGATGAATGGAAAAAACGAGCAAAGCCGGAAGTCACCAAAAAAGGTGATCAAGAAATAGATACTGATGTTGTGATTGTAGGTGCAGGTGGTGCAGGTTTAGCTGCTGCTGTTCGTTCAATTCAACATGGCAAAAAGGTTGTTTTACTTGAAAAGTATCCACAAATTGGTGGTAATACCAGCCGTGCAGGTGGACCTATGAATGCTGCTGATCCTGATTGGCAGAAGGAATTTAAGGCACTTCCTGGTGAAAAGCAAACTTTAGAAGAATTAGCAGCAATGCCAATTGATCAGATTGATCCAGAATATCAAGCTGATTTTAAGAAATTGCAGAAGCAAATTAAAGATTATGTTGATTCAGGGGCAGATTATTTATTCGATAGTGTATTACTCCATGAAATTCAGACTTATTTAGGTGGTAAGAGAACCGATTTACAAGGGCATGAAATTCATGGTAAGTATCCTTTAGTGCATGAATTAGTAAGTAATGCTCTAAATTCAGTTAAATGGTTAACGGATTTAGGTGTTAAATATGATACTACTGAAGTTACAGAACCAGTTGGTGGTTTATGGCGTAGAGGGCATAAGCCAGTTGAACCAATGGGTTATGCATACATTCACATTTTGAGTGATTGGATTAAGGATCATGGTGTAGAGCCATACTTAGAGACAACAGCCGAAGATTTAATCATCGATGATGGACAAGTCAAAGGTGTGATAGCTAAACGTGCTGATGGCAGTAAATTAACGATTCATGCTAAGGCTGTTGTGTTAACAGCTGGTGGTTTTGGCGCAAATACCAAGATGGTACAAAAGTACAATACTTACTGGGCTAAGATTGATGACGACATTGCTACTACCAACTCACCAGCAATTACAGGAGATGGGATTCGTTTAGGTCTAGAAGCCGGTGCAGATTTATTCGGAATGGGCTTCATTCAATTAATGCCAGTATCAGACCCTAAGACGGGTGAATTATTCACTGGATTACAAACTCCACCAGCTAACTTTATTATGGTTAACCAAAAAGGTAAGCGATTTGTAAATGAATTTGCGGAACGTGATACTTTAGCTAAAGCAGCAATTGACAACGGTGGATTGTTCTATCTAATTGCCGATTACAAGATCAAGGAAACTGCCTACAATACCACCCAAGAATCAATTGACGCTCAGGTTAAAGCAGGAACCTTGTTTAGAGCTGATACTTTGGAAGCATTAGCTGAAAAAGTCGGTATGGATCCTGCAACTTTAGTTCAAACAATTAAGACTTATAACGAAGATGTGGATAAGGGTGAAGATCCTGAATTCCATAAGAATGTCTTTGGTCTTAAATGTGAAGTTGCTCCGTTCTATGCAACACCAAGAAAGCCGGCTATTCACCACACTATGGGTGGTTTGGTAATTGATACGAAGGCTCATGTTTTGAATAAAGATGGCAAGATTATCGAAGGTCTTTATTCAGCTGGTGAAAACGCAGGTGGTATTCATGCTGGTAACCGTTTAGGCGGCAATTCATTAGCTGATATCTTTACCTTCGGTAGAATCGCGGCTAATACTATTGCGGAAGATTTTGCAAATGATGATGCAGTTAGTGGTGCATCACAGAAATAATACGAGTAGGAGTTGTTTATGATGAGTGCGAAAAAAAGAAATTATATGTCGACAGCAATTGCAGTTTATCTCTCCTTCTTACTTTGTGGGATTGATATGTCAATTACTGCACAGTACAAGACACAATTAGCTCAAGCTTGGGGCCAGGGAAACAATATTGCCGCTGTTTTGACTGTTAATTCAGCCGTTGGTATCGGTGGTATAGTAGCCAGCTTCTTCACTGGAATTATTTCCGATCACTTTGGTAGAAAGTCTTCAGCGATTATTTCATCATTCTTGTGGGCAGCTTTTGCTTTTGGTATGCTTTATGCTCCCAATGTAAGTGTCGCATATTTTGCCGGAATTCTTGGTGGGATTGCTAATTCATTTACTAACGCTGCTTGGACACCATCCATGATGGATGCCTATCCAGATAAGCGGTCTCTGGTGACATTATTGACTAAATTCTTTGTTAGTTTAGGACAATTTATTTTGCCATTTATCATTGTTGCCTTAGCTGCAAGTCATATTTCATTTGCGGTAGCATTCAATTTATTGGGCCTCATTTATGTAGTTATTGGCATTCTGTGCTTCTTCTTGCCATTCCCTAAGGTTGGTGGTGATCAAGTTCAAAACAGTAACGACAATAAAACAGAGAAAAAGTCTGCTAAAGGAAAGATTAAGATTACCAGTGAGACCATTGCTTTGGCTTTGATGGGCTTCAGTTCTACCGCTGTCTTCATGATTTGGACTCAAACTAACCAAGAATTAGGTAAATTGTATGGTTTATCAAATCCTGCTTTACTGCAATCAATTTATGCAGTTACCTCACTAATTTCAGTTTTAGTAACTTCGTGGATGGTAACTAAAGGATTAAGAGAAAGTACTGTCTTGATCGTTTATCCAGCAGTCGCAGGTGTAGCTTTACTTTTAGCATACTTTATTCACAATGGTACGCTTTTGTTCTTAGTTGCTGCTTTAATGGGTTGGTTTGCTGCAGGTGGCTTGATGCAGTTAGCTGTGTCACTTCTTTCCGGCTTATATCCAGATTATAAAGCAACGGCAACTTCCGCAATTGGTTTAGCAAATGGTATTTCTAATTGGGGAGTTATTCAAATTGCTGCTTTAATTACTGCTAACGGTGGAATAAACGCACCACGTGAGATCCTATTGTTTAACTTTGCAATTTGTATTATCGGGATCGTATTAGCATTGGTTGTTCGTCATAACCAGAATAAGCGTGCTAAGGCCGGTATTGAAACTTTGGAAAAGTAATTTAGAGGTTAATTATGACAGAAAAAGACTTTACAATTATGCGTGATGGATTGAAATTAGCTGCTAAAATTTCAGTTCCAGATAAAGAAAAATATGATGTCGCAATTTTAGCTTATGGTTTTGTAGGTGAAATGGATCCGAAGATTAATGACCTTTTGCCAGTAATTGCTGAAAAGCTACAAGAAAAGGGGCTGGCAACGGTTCGCTTTGATTTTAATGGTCATGGCAAGAGTGATGGTCCTTTGGATAATATGTCAATTTATAACGAATTGGAAGACTATCACGCAGTGCTGCAATATACTCTTGATAATTTAAAAGGGATGCAACACTTGTATTTGATCGGTCACTCCCAAGGTGGGGTAGTGTCATCTATGATGGCAGGCTTTTACGCTGACTTGGTAGACAAATTAGTTATTATGTCTCCAGCTGCTACGTTAGTTGACGATGCTAAAATTGGTACTTGCTATGGGATTGACTATGATCCAAATCATGTGCCTGCCAAGCTGGATTTTAAAGACTTTAAATTAAATGATTGGTACTTTAGAACTGCTAAGTTTATTAATGTTTATGATGTTGCTAGTGCATTCCACGGCCCTGTTTTAGCTCTTCACGGAGAAAATGATCAGATCGTTAATAATTATGCTTCAAGACACTATCAAGCCGTTTTAGATAATTGTGAATTTCATTTAATTCCAGATAGTGATCATGGTTTACATCAAAATCGTGATGAGGTTTATAAGAGAGTAGTTGACTTTTTAACAAAATGAAAGAACAAGAAATTACTTTTAAGAGAGAAACATTAACACTGCAAGGGAGATTAGCAGTCCCAGATCAAGAGAACTTTGATTTAGCTATTTTGATCTATGGCTTTGCTGGTCAAATGATTAATTCACCTTCCAATTTATTGCCAGAATTAGCAAAAAAATTATGGCAACAAGGAATTGCTACCTTAAGATTTGATTTTGCAGGTCATGGTGATAGCGATGGAGAAATTGAAGATATGAATGTCTTCAGTCAATTAGAGGACGCTGCTGCAGCACTTGCTTTTGCTAGAACTGTTCCTGGGGTTGAGCATATTTATTTTGTGGGACATTCTCAAGGCGGCGTTGTTGCTTCAATGATTGCTGGCTATTATTCTGATCAAATTGATAAAGAGGTTTTAGTTAATCCAGCCGCAACACTAGTTGATGATGCTAAAATTGGCACTTGTTGGGGTACAGATTATGATACTGCACATATACCTGATAAAATAAAGTTGGCACCGTTTACATTAAAGGGATTCTATTTCAGAACTGCTAAGTTTCTAAATATTTATGATGTTGCTAGTGCATTTACGAATCCAGCCTTAGTTTTAACTGGTGCGGATGATCAAATAGTAAATAATTATGCTTCTAAACACTATCACGCTGTTCTACCAAATAATGAATTTCATGTGTTAGATGGTGGTAATCATAATATGGATTCAGTTAGAGAAGAGTTAGATGAAAGAATTATCAATTTTTTGACAAGATAATATATTTTCACTAAGAAAGAGTGGGTAAAATGCTTAATAAAAAATACAAGCCTACTGCTGGGTTCCTTTATTTTGGAACAATTATGATGGGAATTAGCATGTCCATTTTGGCGCAATATAAAGGTGATTTTGCGACATTATGGCATACTGATCTGTCTGGTGTATTAAATGTAATTGGTGCCGCAGGTCTAGGTGGAATCATTGCCGCTTTAATTACCGGTCGTTTATCAGATAAGTTTGGTCGAAAAATCTCAGCTATTATAGGTAATGTCATTCAGTCCATTTATTATTTCGGATTATTGCTTTCACCTAATGTAACGACTGCATATATTGTAGCAGCGATTGGCGGAGGATTAGGAAATGGTTTTATCAATGCAGGTTCTTCTCCAACTTTGATTGAAATTTTTCCAAAAAATGGTTCTGTTGCCAATTTAATGACCAAATTTATGATTAGTGTTGGTCAATTCCTCTTGCCATTGTTTATTTTGGCCGCTAATTCGACTGGTATTGGTTATCGCGGGGTATTTATCACAGCAGGAATTGTTTACCTAGTTTTGGCTTTAATTATGGCATTTTTACCTTTCCCTCAACCTGGTGAAGATGTAAAAGGCTCTTCTAAGCAAGAAAAATCCGGTAAAAAGAAGGTTTCTTTAGGTACAGTGGCCTTAGTCTTAATTGGTTATACTAGTACGGCTGTTTTCTTCTTATGGTTAAACACTTACCAAGAATTGGCCGTTCAATATGGTGTAAAGCAGCCAAGTATTTTGCAATCCATTTATGCTGTAGCTGCAGCTGTTTCAGTTTTAATCACTTCCGCAATTGTTAAAAAAGGTGTTAAAGAATCGACTATTTTAACCTGGTATCCTGTCCTAAGTGCCTGCTCCTTGCTTTTGGCATTAGTTGTTCGTCAGAGCTTTATTCTATACATTGTCAGTGCCTTAATCGGTTTCTTTGCTGCAGGAGGTTTATTCCAATTAGCCGCAGCGTTGTTGGCCAAGATGTATCCAGAACTCAAAGCTACGGCAATGGCCGCAGCAGGATTTATGTCGATGCTTGCAAACATGACTATTTTGTCGATTGCTTCTGTAATTGTTAAGAGTGCTGGGGCAAATGGTCAGTCGCTGATTTTAGTTTTGAATATTGTAATTTGTATTATAGGTACGGTATTAGGACTGATTGTCAAAAAGGAAGAAGACCATCTTAATGAGGTTAATTAGGTGAAAAAATGTTAGCAAGTAAATCTAAATATGATGTTGTGATTATTGGAGCAGGCCTATCTGGTTCGGCAGCGGCAGCTGAAGCAGGTTTGCATCATCTGTCAACTTTAGTGGTAGAAAAAGGTCGTACAATTGGCGGCACTGGAAACTATGTTGAAGGTGTCTTCGCGGTTAATTCTAGATTGCAAAAAGCTAAGAATAGTCAATTAACTCCTACTAAAATTTATAATGAAGAAAAAGAGTGGACTCATTCTTTAGCTAATATGGCCGTTTGGCGTGATTACATTAAACACTCTGCCGAAAATGTGGATTGGCTAAACGAGCATGGCGCAACAATAACTACTATGCGTACACTAGGTACAGGATATGATACTTGGCATTTATTTGATGGTCATGGCAAAAGCGCCATTAACAATGGATTGATTCCTACTGCTAAAAAGAATGGTGTTGAAGTTATCACATCCGCTGCTGCTCAATCTTTAAGACTTGATAATCAGGGACATATTTCTGGGTTAGAAATTTTAGATTATGATACGAAAAAAGCTCAGTTTATTCAGGCAGACAATATTATTATTGCTACAGGTGGCTACTTAAATAATTCAAAGATGTTGGATAGCAATAATAATCATACATCTCATAGAATTGTCGCTGTAAATTCCGGAAAGAATACTGGAGATGGTCTTCGTCTTGCCTGGAGTGTAGGTGCCAAGAAGTTTGGCATGGGTACAATCATGATGTTTGGCGGTCAAGTATTCGATACTAAAGAACCGGGTTATAAGAACTGGATGAGACAGAGCAATCGAGCTGCAACTCACGAAGCAGGTTTATGGGTCAACGAATTAGGCGAGAGATTTGCTAATGAGGATTGTACCGATATTTGGGCAATTGCCGGTAATAATTTGATTAGACAAGAAAAAGTGTTTGCTATTTTTGATCAAGCACAGATCGATGAACTTACAAAGCACAGCTTTAAAGGCAATTATGTTTATGATCATTTAAAAGAGGATATTCAAACTGATTTAGCTGAACAAAAGAATTACTTAACGGTTGCAGATAGTATCTCTGAATTGGCGGCTAATTTACATTTGCCAAAATTGGTTGAAAGTGTTGAACACTATAATGATTTAGTGCAGAAGAAAGACGATACAGATTTTTATAAGGATGCAAAATATTTGCGTAAAATTCAAACCGGAAGAATATATGCCTTCGAGCTTGGAGTCGGCGCATTTTGTACTATGGGTGGATTAAGAACCGATACTAGTAATGGAGTCCTCGATAATAATGGTCAGCATATTCATGGATTATATGCTATTGGTAGCGACGGATCTTCAGTTCTGGTTGGTGATACCTATGGGGTAAATGTTCCGGGTTCTGAAGCAGGGTATTGTATTTATTCAGGCAGAAATGCAATAAAGTCAATTATTAAGAATAAAAATATTTTATAGTAAAAAATAAAGGTGAGTCGCAATTACTCACCTTTGTTTTTGTTTTGCATGTAATAGTAAATTGGTAATCCTAACAAAGTTAAGACGATTCCAATTAGTGAAAGAACGAATTGGTTGATGATCGTTGAGACAACGATAAAGACGCCGCCAATTACAGAAATAAGCGGGATAATCGGATACCAGGGCACCTTAAATGGTCGCTTTAATTCTGGTTCACGTTTTCTCAAAATAACTACTGCGATTGAGAGCATAGTGTTGAAAGTCCACATTACGAAGACTAGCATATCGGTTAATACATTAAAGTTGCCGAGCAAGATCATGATAATAGCGATTGCATCTACGATAAGTGCTCCAATGACTGGCACACCGGTATGAATGTTGGCCTTGCCGATTTTGTTAGAAAACGGTAGTAGGTTATCTTGTGCCAAAATATATGGTGTCCGCATCCCCGTTAACATAAAGGCGTTCACAGCTCCATAGACAGAAATCAAAATTCCGATGGTTACCAGTTTGCCACCAAATTGACCAAACAACTTCATTGAAGCTTGAAAGGCCGCGTTATTATTGTTAACCAGTTGATCGATTGGCAATACTGTCATAAAGGTATAGTTGATCAACACGTAAATTAAGGTAATAGCTGAAAGCCCCAAGATAATTGCGCGTGAAAGATCTTTTTCTGGATTTTTAACTTCGTTGGCTAAGTTGGTGACTACGATCCATCCTTCAAACGCAAAGAGTGCGGATAATAAGCCTTGGCTGATCGCGCCCGGGAAGGAATGACCTGCACCTACCGTTAATGGAAGAATTGGTGCGGGAATTTTATCCGAATTGAACAATCCCCAGATAATGATCAACGCAATAGGAATTATCTTTAAAACGGTAATTACCGACTGCATTTTGCTAGAAAACTTCGTCCCAATTAAATTGATTCCTAAAAGAAAGATGACTAGCAGAATGGCAATTAAGTTAGAATATTTCGCTTCAATGCCAAATAAAGAAACAAATTGTACGCCAAAAATGGAACTTAATGCGCCAATTTGGGCAGGAAAGTAGACAATCATCTGCGCCCAACCGAAGAGAAAGCCCCAGACACGACCATAAGTATAGTCAAGGTATTTGATTGCTCCGTTAATTTTTAGACTGGCCGCAATTTCTGAAACGGTCAGTCCTGATGCGATTGAGATCAGTCCCGCTAGGATCCAGACAAACAGAGTCATTGATGTGCTGCCAGTCTGGGCGGTGATGGTACCTATTTTGAAAAATACGCCGGCTCCGATAACGGAACCAACTACAGTGGCCAATGCTTGACCAAAAGAGATTTGTCGTTTCACGTTTTTAAATCCTTTATTTAAAGTATCTAAATTATTTTAGCACATCGACGGGAAATGTTTGTATAGCTGGGCTTTTCGGTTAAAATAATTAAGGGAGGAATTGGGCTAATGAAAAGATTCCAGCACAAATATACTTTACCAGCGATTTTAACTTTGTTGGTTCTAGCAATTGCTTTTCTTTTGATTGGCTTTTTCAATTTTAGAAGGCAAACCACTTTGCCAGCAGATGCCAATTCAAGTGCCATTGGGATTGAACTGAATCAAGATGTGGACTATGTCGACTTGCACAAGTTGCAAGCAAACGGCGTCTCTTTCGTTTATTTGAAGGCGACGCAGGGTAGGTCGTATTTTGATGAGAATTATCTGTCCTATCGCGATCAAATTCTAGGGACTAAGTTGGCGTTTGGCAGCGAAATATATTATAGTAATGAGTCGACGCCGCTAGAGCATTATCGGTACTTTTCACAGCAGGTAGGTTCAAACACCGGGAGTTTGCCAATTCTGATTGTGCCAGCGGTAACCAGTCGCTCAGCTAGGTATTTGCGGTCAATGGGGCGCTTTGCTACTTTATTGCAGGCATCTGGCAAGCGCGTAATGGTTAAAGTAGATCATAAATATCAGCACTACTTTAATCCACAAACAATGTTCATGTCATCGGGTAATAAAGCACCAAATACACTACGATATTCTTTTTGGTGCTATACCACTAACGGACGCGTCAAGAATGTCAATGGCTTAGACAGAGGCGTAACGATGTACGCGTATAATGGGACCGTTAGTCAATATAAACAGAAATATGGGCAATTAACACAATAATGTATCAAGAAAAAGTTAAACAAGTTTTAATTAAGGAACATAAGAATCAACCGACTTTAATTCAAAAAGAAACTTACGATGCAATTCGTAATGGTGCTAGTTTAGTTGGTTTGGCAAAAACTGGAACTGGGAAGACGCTGGCTTATGCTATTCCTAGTTTGGAAAGAGCGCAGCAAGGCAATGCCAATAGCGTGGTGATTATTGCACCGACGACAGAATTGGCAGTGCAAATTCGTCATGCTATTAACCCTTATATTCATGCATTAGGATTAAAGGGCGTAAGCCTAGTTGGCGCCGGTAACAGAAAACGACAAGAAGATAATTTAAAAAAGAAACATCCTGAGGTAATCGTAGCCACTCCAGGTCGTTTCTTTGATTTCTTCTCCAGCGGTCGGATTAAGGTTGAACAAATCAAGACCTTAATCATTGATGAGGCGGACGATATTTTGGAATTTACCAAGATGGAATTATTGTCATCTTTGGGGCAAAATTTGGGTCCAGATGGTCAGATTCTGCTGTTTGGAGCAACAGATTCTGAGATTACTAGGGATGCAGAAGAAGTTTTCAATCGCCATTTCTTATTAGTAGATGTTAGAAACGAGCAGGAATCCACAACTAAGCATTATTTCTTGCAAGTTGATAATCAACATAAGATTGAATTTCTGCAAAGAATGACCAAGCTGGATCATTTTAAGGGGATTCTTTTCTTTGATTCTAATAAGACGATGATGCGTTTCGCCGGGATTTTTGGGCATACTAAGACTAAGTTTGAATTATTAGCCAATGAATTTGGTAAAGAGCGACGTGAAAAGGCTTTGAATGATCTAGCTAGTGGCAAGACCAAGCTTTTGCTGGCAACAGATTTGGCAGCTCGTGGATTGGATATTCCTGGCGTGACTTACGTGATTAACTTTGATATTCCAAGCGAGACCAATACTTACATGCATAGAGCTGGTAGAACTGGTCGAATGAACGCGGAAGGCTATGTCGTTACCTTAGGTGATGATCATGACTTACGTGATTTGAAGAAGTTATTGGCAGATCAACTCGAAGTAGAACGGGTCTACTTTGCCGGCTATCATTTGACGACGAAGAAGCCTAATAAAAAGAAAAAAGAAGAAAAGAAGGAACAAGATCAAGGCGTTAAGCAGACTGTTACTGCTAAAAAGAAGGGCAAAAAACGGAAGAAACGCAATAAAAACAAGGGCTATCACCCACATTACCTAAAGGAGAAAAAATGAACCGAATAGTTAGATGGCTAGAAGATTATGTTTTGCCGTTAGCTAATCGAATTGGCCAGGTTAGATGGTTGGTCGCCTTGAGGGATGCATTTGTTTCATTAATGCCGATCACCATGGCGGGGTCTCTGGCAGTTTTGATTAAAAGCTTGGTTCATGCCGCAGATGTTAATTTAGGCTGGCATACTTTTGCATTTGCGATGCAGCCTTTGGTTAACATCAGTAATTTAGTATGGCGTGGGACTTTTTCTTTATTTGCATTTTTGTTTGCTTTGGCATTAGGATATCAACTAGCTAAATCTTTTGAAGGGAATCGGTTAGCTGCAGCCATTGTCTCGGTGTCATCATTTGCAATTAGTATTGCTAGTGTAGCCACGGTTAAATTTCACGGCGATAGTCTAACAGTTAAAAATGCCTTTGATATTAGTCAGTTCTCTACGACTGGACTATTTACAGCGATTATTTTTGGTTCGATTGGTTTTGCCATTTATTTTGCCTGTTACAAGGCTAGAGTGATGATTCGCTTAACGGCTAATATGCCACATGCGGAACAGGCTGCCTTCGACTCTTTATTGCCTGCAATGATCGCAATTTTTAGTGTTGGTGGCATCAATTATATTTTTCAACTGTTAACGGGCAAATATTTTGGTGATTGGTTATTAACCACAATTCAATTGCCTCTGGTCAAGTGGGGACAAGGTTTTGGCACAGTGATGTTAATCACGTTATTAGTTCAAATCTTTTGGTTCTTTGGTTTAAACGGCTTAGGTGTTTTATCGCCAATTTTGGATTCGATTTGGTTAACTGCACAGAATAACAATATTACTGCCATTAGAAATGGCCACGTTCCTCCATATGTTTGGGCACGGGGATCCTTTGATGTTTTCGCCTGGTTTGGTGGAGCAGGCGGGACTTTAATGCTGGTGATTGCTATTTTAATGTTTTCGAAACGGAGCGATTACCGTACAATTGCCAAGATCTCACTGGCGCCAGGTATTTTTAATATTGGTGAGCCGATTTTGTTTGGGCTGCCAGTAGTACTCAATCCTGTTTATTTGATCCCATTCGTAGTGGCACCGTTAGTTAATGTGGCTTTCTCATATTGGGTAAGTATTATGGGGTTGGTCAATCCGGTTCAAGTAGCTGTCCCAAGCATCATGCCGCCGATTATCGGCCCATTTTTGGCTTGCAACTATGATTGGCGCGCGATAGTGTTGAGTATTGTTAATATGATTGTCGCGCTTTTGATTTGGATGCCGTTTGTTAAGGCAGCCGATGAAATTGCCGAAACAAATCATCCTAAGACATTTTTTAATACACAATTCTAAAAAAAGATTAACTATTGCCACTTTTTTTGGTAAAGTTAATCTTAGGTTTGACCCCGTAGTTCATCTGGATAGAACAATGGTCTCCTAAACCGTAGAGGTGAGTTCGAATCTCACCGGGGTCATAGAAATAAGCCTGCAAGTATTGGTCTTGCAGGCTTTTTACATGTTTTGGTTATCCAAAAGATATCTTTATTATCCTAAGGGTTGAAG
>SKEM01000594.1_pt2 | contig 20398 bp, 19 predicted proteins | sample 4826731 | NCBI WGS metagenome assembly SKEM01 (sample SAMN11008809, study PRJNA524170) | human gut metagenome | biome: Human fecal sample; material: Feces; isolation source: fecal sample from pouch patient p37 | host: Homo sapiens | place: Israel: Tel-Aviv | collected 2015-07-27
CGGCGGGCCCCCCCCCCCCCCCGGGCGGGCGCCGACGGCGGCACCCTCCGGCACCACCTCGACCGCACTCCACCACCAGACCTCCACACAGAGTCGTGAAAGGACCCACCATGTCTGAGACCCGCGAGAAGAATTACGTCCTCGCCATCGACCAGGGCACCACCTCGTCGCGCGCCATCATCTTCGACCACTCCGGGCAGATCGTCTCGGTGGGCCAGAAGGAGTTCCGCCAGATCTTCCCCAACCCGGGATGGGTCGAGCACGACCCCCTGGAGATCTGGAGGTCCGTGCGGGCCGTCGTCGCCGAGGCCCTCCAGGAGGCCGAGATCAACCGCCACCAGATCGCGGCCGTCGGCATCACCAACCAGCGCGAGACCACCATCGTGTGGGACAAGAACACCGGCGAGCCCGTCTACAACGCCATCGTGTGGCAGGACACGCGCACCTCCGCCATCGTGCGCGAGATCGCCGCGGGTGATGAGCTCGGCACCGAGCGCTACCGCCAGATCACGGGCGAGAACCTCTCGACCTACCCCTCCGCCCCGCGCATCAAGTGGATCCTCGACAACGTCGAGGGCGCCCGCGAGAAGGCCGAGGCCGGGGACCTCCTCTTCGGCACCCCGGACACCTGGGTCCTGTGGAACATCACCGGCGGGGTCAAGGGCGGCGTCCACGCCACCGACGTCACCAACGCCTCCCGGACGCTCCTCATGGACGTGCGCACCCTCGAGTGGCGCGAGGACATCTGCGAGGACTTCGGCATCCCGACGTCGATGCTCCCCGAGATCAGGTCCTCCTCCGAGGTCTACGGCTACGGCCGCAAGAACGGCCTGCTCGTCGACACTCCCATCTCCGGCATCCTCGGCGACCAGCAGGCCGCAACCTTCGGCCAGGCCTGCTTCGAGAAGGGCACGGCGAAGAACACCTACGGCACCGGATGCTTCACCCTCATGAACACCGGCGAGGAGCCCGTCTTCTCGGAGAACGGCCTGCTCACGACCGTGCTCTACCAGCTCGGCGACGCCAAGCCCGTCTACGCCCTCGAGGGGTCGGTCGCCGTCGCCGGCTCCCTGGTTCAGTGGCTGCGCGACAACCTCGGCCTCATCACGAAGTCCTCCGAGATCGGCGAGCTCGCCTCGAGCGTGGAGGACAACGGCGGCGTCTACTTCGTCCCCGCCTTCTCCGGCCTCTTCGCGCCGTACTGGAAGGACGACGCGCGCGGCGCGATCGTGGGCCTGACCCGCTACGTCACCAAGGGCCACATCGCCCGCGCCGTCGAGGAGTCCACCGCCTTCCAGTCGGCCGAGGTCCTCGACGCCATGAACGCGGACTCCGGCGTCCCGCTCAAGGAGCTCAAGGTCGACGGCGGCATGACCCACGACGACCTGCTCATGCAGTTCCAGGCCGACGTCTCCGGTGTCGACGTCATCCAGCCCGTCGTCGCCGAGACCACGGCCCTGGGCGCCGCCTACGCGGCCGGCATCGCCGTCGGCTTCTGGTCGGGCACCGAGGACGTCGTCGCCAACTGGCAGGAGGGCAAGCGCTGGACGCCGTCCATGGACGAGGCCGAGCGCGACCGCACCTACCGCCTGTGGAAGAAGGCCGTCACCCGCCCCTTCGCCTGGGCCGACGAGGACGTCAAGTGACGCTCTGACACGGACGACCGGGAGGCCCCGGTCCCAGCAGGGCGGGACGGGCCCGTCGCGCGAGCAGCGCGGCGGGCCCGTCCTCGTGCCGTCCCGCCCCGCGGCGGCCGATGGAGTGGGATGATCACCGCACCCCGACCCCGGACCCTGGAGCGCTCATGCCCCTCGCACCCTCACCGGCCCTCGCGCTGGCGGCCTCCTTCACCCCGTCGACGACGGCGGTGGGCGGCAACGTCTTCCTCACCGCGATCGTGGGGCTCCTGCCCCTCATCGCCTTCTTCGTCCTCATGGGGGCCTTCAAGGTCCCCACCCACTGGTGCTCGATCATCTCGCTGGCGCTGTCCGTCGTCCTGGCGGTGCTGTGCTTCCGCATGCCGGTGGGGATGTCGCTGCTCAGCGCGACCCAGGGCCTCGCCATGGGCTTCGTACCGATCATCTACATCATCATCGCGGCCGTGTGGCTCTACAACCTCACCGAGGTCTCGGGCCGCTCACAGGACCTCAAGGCCGTCTTCAACGCCATCGGCAAGGGCGACATGCGCGCGCAGGCCCTCATCGTCGCCTTCTCCTTCTGCGGCCTCCTCGAGGGCCTCGCCGGCTTCGGCGCCCCCGTCGCCATCACCGGCGCCATGCTCGTCACCCTGGGCCTGCCCAAGATGAAGGCCGCCCTCGTCACCATCGTCGGCAATGCGATCTACGTCGGTTTCGGCGCGATGGCCATCCCGGTCACCACCGCCGCGAAGCTCGGCGGCGGCCAGGACCCGGCCACCGTCGGCGCCTTCATGGGGCACCTCACCTGGATCATCTGCGTCCTCATGCCGTTCATCCTCCTGACGGTCCTCGACGGCGCCCGCGCGATCCGCCAGCTGTGGCCCCTCGCGCTCGTCTCCGGCGTCGCCACCGGCGCCGGCCACTTCCTCGGCCCCTCGGTCTCCTACGAGCTCACGAGCGTCATCGCCGCGCTCCTGGGACTGGCCGCCTCCTACGTCTTCCTCCTCGTGTGGACCCCGACGACGCCCGACGAGTACCGCACCGAGACCGACGAGTCCTCCAAGCCCGACGGCGAGCGCGTCGCCCTGGCCCTGCTGCCCTACGTCCTCGTCGTCATCATCATCGCGATCACGAAGCTGTGGAAGGGCCTCAACGCCGCGCTGGCGGCCACCGACCTCAAGATCGAGTGGCCCGGCATCTACGGCCAGCTCCTCAAGGGCGACGGCACCCCCTCGACGAGCCCGATCTACACCCTCCAGACGCTGTCCAACCCGGGCACCTGGATCTTCGTGACCGCGATCATCGTCACCTTCGTCTACGCGGCGCGCTCCTCCAGCGGCCGCTTCCAGGTGAGCTCGGGCCGCCTCCTCCGCGTCCTGCCGGAGACGGTCTACAACCTGCGCATGTCGATCCTCACGATCGCCATGGTCATGGCCCTGGCCTACGTCATGAACTTCTCCGGGCAGACGACCGCTGTCGGCGCCGCCCTGGCGACCACCGGCGCGGCCTTCGCCTTCCTCTCCCCCATGCTGGGCTGGGTCGGCACCGCCGTCGCGGGCTCGGCGACGAGCGCGGGCGCCCTGTTCGCCAACCTGCAGTTCACCGCCGCCCAGGGCGCGGGCCTCGACCCGCGGATCCTGCTCGCCGCCAACACCATCGGCGGCGGCATCGGCAAGATCGTCAGCCCGCAGAACCTCGCGATCGTCACCACCGCGGTCCAGGCCCCGGGCGCGGACGCCGAGGTCCTCAAGAAGGCGGCCCCGTTCTCGATCGGCCTGCTCCTGCTCCTGTGCCTCCTGGTGCTGGCCGCCTCTCAGGGCTGGCTGGCCTTCCTCATGCCGGCGTGATCCGGCCCTGAGCGCACCCGACGGCGCCCGGTGACGTCCTCCGCGTCACCGGGCGCTGTCGTGCTCGGGACCGCCTTGCACCGGACTCGCACGAGGACGCATTTCGCACGACGCCCCTTACGGATTCCTCAGCCCGACAGGCGCCCCGGGGCCGTCACGACCTCGGCTTTTCCGCGGGACGGCGGGGGTCCGTCGCCGGAGCCCGCGCAGCCGAAAAGTGATCCCTAACCTAGGACCCAGGTCCGCCACCGCAGCGGTGGCGGCGTCGACGAAAGGTCCACACGTGCGCATTGCCCTCTTCGCGACCTGCATCGGGGACTCGATGTTCCCTCAGGCCCCCGAGGCCACGGTCACCATCCTCGAGCGACTCGGCCACGAGGTCGTCTTCCCCGAGGGCCAGGTGTGCTGCGGCCAGATGCACGCCAACACCGGCTACTTCAAGAAGGCCGAGCCCCTCATCCGCAACCACGTCAAGACCTTCGAGCCCGTCCTCGACGGCGAGTGGGACGCCGTCGTCGTCCCCTCGGGCTCCTGCGCCGGCGCGACCCGCCACGAGCAGGCGCTCGTCGCCGAGCACGTCGGCGACGCGAAGCTCGCCAAGCGCTCCAAGGAGGTCGCCGCCAAGACCTACGAGCGCTCCGAGCTCCTCGTGGACGTCCTCGGCGTCACCGACGTCGGCGCCTACTTCCCGCACCGCGTCACCTACCACCCCACGTGCCACTCCCTGCGCATCGCCAAGGTCGGCGACCGCCCCTACCAGCTGCTGACCGCCGTCGAGGGCATCGACCTCGCGCCACTGCCCGACGCCGAGGTCTGCTGCGGCTTCGGCGGCACCTTCGCCATGAAGAACCACGAGACCTCCACGGCCATGCTCGCGGACAAGGTCACCAACGTCATGTCCACCCACGCCGAGGTCCTGTGCATGGGCGACTACTCCTGCCTCATGCACGTCGGCGGCGGCCTGTCCCGCATCAACTCCGGCGTCAAGATCATGCACCTGGCGGAGATCCTGGCCTCCACGAAGGACAAGCCCTTCGTCGGCAACGTCTCCTACGCCCCGACCCCCGAGGAGGCGATGGTCCGATGACCACCACCGACGACCGCGCCCGGACCCGCGCCAGCGCCATCGAGCGGGACCTGGCCCCGCACACCGGCGGCTGGGTCACCGAGGTCGAGATCCCGGAGAACCCGCTGCGCTGGGGCGAGGACTTCCAGCACGGCGCCCACAAGACCCTCCAGAACACGCAGATGCGCGCCAACCTCGGCAAGGCGACGCGCACCATCCGCTCCAAGCGCGACCAGCGCGCCGCGGAGATGCCCGACTGGGAGGCCCTGCGCGAGGCCGCCAGCGCCGTCAAGTACGAGACCATGAGCCGCCTGCCCGAGCTCCTCGAGCAGTTCGAGGCGAACGTGACCGCGCGCGGCGGCATCGTCCACTGGGCCCGCGACGCCGCCGAGGCGAACCGGATCGTCACCGAGCTCATCAAGGCCAAGGGCGTCGACGAGGTCGTCAAGATCAAGTCGATGGCGACCCAGGAGATCAACCTCAACGAGCACCTCAAGTCCGAGGGCATCACCGCCCACGAGACCGACCTCGCCGAGATGATCGTCCAGCTCGCCGACGACATGCCGTCCCACATCGTCGTCCCCGCGATCCACCGCAACCGCTCCGAGGTCCGAGGCATCTTCCTCGACCGCATGGGCGACGCCCCCGAGGACCTCTCCGACGACCCGGTCGAGCTGGCCGGCGCCGCCCGCGCGCACCTGCGCAGGAAGTTCCTCCACGCCAAGGTCGCCGTCTCCGGCACCAATATGGGCGTGGCCGAGACGGGCACCGTCTCCGTCTACGAGTCCGAGGGCAACGGCCGCATGTGCCTCACGCTCCCGGAGACGCTCATCACCGTCATGGGCATCGAGAAGCTCGTCCCCCGCTACCAGGACGTCGAGATCTTCTCCCAGCTCCTCCCCCGCTCCGCGACCGGCGAGCGCATGAACCCCTACACCTCCATGTGGACGGGCGTCACCGAGGGCGACGGCCCCCAGGAGTTCCACCTCGTCCTCATGGACAACGGGCGCACCAAGACCCTGGCGGACCCGATCGGCCGCGAGGCCCTCCACTGCATCCGCTGCGGCGCGTGCATGAACATCTGCCCCGTCTACCAGCACACCGGCGGGCACGCCTACAACTCGGTCTACCCGGGCCCGATCGGCGCGATCATCACCCCGCAGCTGACCCAGGGGCTGTCCGAGGACGACCCGAACCACATGCTGCCCTTCGCCTCCTCGCTGTGCGGGGCCTGCGGCGAGGCCTGCCCGGTGAAGATCGACATCCCGACGATCCTCATCCACCTGCGCGCCCGCACCGTCGACGTCAAGAAGAAGGTCCTCCCAGACATGTGGGACCTCGCGATGACGGCGACTCAGCCCCCGATGAGCTCGGGCGGCCTCTGGTCCTGGGCCCAGCAGGGCGTCAAGGTCTCCCGCCTCATCGCCCGCGACGGCAAGATCGGCGCGCTGCCCTACCCCGGCTCCATGTGGACCGGCGCCCGCGACATCCCGGAGGCGCCGAAGGAGAACTTCCGAGAGTGGTGGAAGCGGACGCACGGACCGGACAGCCCGGCCGACGTGACCGCCGAGTCGACGACGACGCCGCTGCACCGCGACGAGCGCGACGCCCACGACGTCGCCGCCGCGCAGCCCCGCCTCAGCAAGGAGGAGAACTGATGGACGCCAAGGAAGCGATCCTCGCCCGTGCGCGCGACGCGCTCTCCCGCTCCCAGCGCGGCCCCGCGCCCGAGGTCCCGCGCGACTACGTCCGCGTCGGCGCCGACGCCCCGGGCTCCGAGCCCGTCGTGGCCGACATGATCGAGAAGCTCGAGGACTACGACGCCGTCGTGCGCACCGAGACCTCCGACTCCGGCGTCGCCGAGGCGATCGACGAGCTCCTCGGCGACGCGAAGGTCGTCGTCGTCCCCTCCGGCCTGCCGCAGGTCTACAAGGACGCCGCCGCCCGCTCCGGGCGCGAGCTGCGCGAGGACTCCCGCGAGGAGCCCATCGCGACGCTCGACCTCGACAAGGTCGACGCCGTCGTCACCTGCTCGCGGGTGGGCGTATCCCTGTCGGGCACGATCATCCTCGACGGCGAGCCCGACCAGGGTCGTCGCGCCATCACCCTCGTCCCGGACCGCCACGTGTGCGTCCTCGAGCGCGAGATGGTCGTCCCCACGGTCCCGCAGGCCGTCGACGTCCTCGGGGAGCACCCGGAGCGCCCGACGACGTGGATCGCGGGCCCCTCGGCCACGGCCGACATCGAGCTCGTCCGCGTCCAGGGCGTCCACGGGCCGCGCCACCTCGGCGTCGTCATCGCGCACTGACGCCGCGGCCCATCTCCTGGGCCCTCCAGCGGGCCCGCCCAGTCTCCTCGCCCCGTCGGCCGAACAGGTCGGCGGGGCGAGGTCCGTCCCGGGCGGGGTGCTTCGCCCCGCTCCCGTGCCCGTCGGAACGTGAACGGCCGGGCGAACGCGGACCCGAGCTCGTCCGCCCGGGGCAGGATGGCGTCATGACCGACGATGCCCTGCCCGGCACCACGTGCGCCCCCGACCGCCGCGAGGCCCTCATCGCCCACCTCAGGGCGCACGGCGAGGTCGAGGTCGCCACGCTGCCCCAGCGCTTCGGCGTGTCCGTGGAGACGATCCGCCGCGACCTGCGCTCGCTCGAGGAGAGCGGACGAGTTCGACGCTCGTACGGCCGGGTCACGGCCGCCGACTCCGGCTCCTTCGAGTCCAGCCGTGACTTCCGTGAGCAGCACCTCACGGACGAGAAGGAGCGGATCGCCAAGGCCGCCGTGCGCCATCTCGAGGACGCCGAGACCGTCTTCCTCGACGAGGGCTATCAGCCGCTGCTGGTCGGGCGCGCCCTCCCGACCGACCGGGATCTCACCGTCGTCACCGCCAGCCTTCCCACGGCCCTCGAGATGGCCGAGCGGCCCCGCACGCAGGTCGTCGTGATCGGAGGACGACTCCGACGGGTGACCATGGGGACGGTGGAGCGATGGGCCACCCGGATGCTGCGCGATATCGAGCCCGACATCGCCTTCATCGGTGCTAACGGCGTCAGTGACGAGGGCTGGATGACCACCCCGAGCCCCTCGGTGGCCGAAGTCAAGGAGACAGTCGTGTCGATCGCTCAGCGAGCCGTCTTCGTGGGGAGTCACACGAAGTTCTCCCACTCGACCTTCGCCCGGTTCGGGCACGCGAGGGACTTCGAGCGCATCATCACCGGCAAGGAGCTTCGAGCGACGACGGCGAGGCGGCTCACGGCACTGGGAGCGACGGTCGAGCGGGTCTGACTGCGCCCCCCTGCAGCAGGGGGAGAGCCGACATCGGTCACGAACCGGGCACACGCGCACCCCTCTTCCGGAACCGTCCGGGCGCAGCAGCGGTCGCCGCACCGAGCGGGCGCAGCGGGAGAGCCGCGCGATCCCGCCATCGCTCGTGCGGACCGTGCACCGCCACGACCGGGCTACCGGGCACGGAGTCCGCCGAACCGGGCGCATCCCGCCCCATCCCGTCCACCGATGCTGGTTCCACCGGCCACGGTGGCCGGAGGGACGCCATGTCCCTGACCCGGGAGGCAATGATGCCCAGTCAGAACAAGCTCGTCGCCGCGATCCAACGAACCGGTTTCCCCACCGACCTCACAGCCGGCTTCCTCGCCGTCGCCGTCTTCGTCATCGGCGACGGCATCGAGGCGGTCTGGATCACGAACTTCCTGTCCTCCGACGAGGTGGGCTTCACCGTCTCCCAGGCCTCGGCGATCATCACCGCCTACGGCATCATCGTCGCCGTCGCCGCCTTCCTCTCCGGCGCGCTGTGCGACGCACTCGGCTGCCGCAAGGTGATGCTCACGGGCCTGCTCTCCTTCCTTGTGTTCGACGCCCTCTTCATCACCGTGGGCATCCCGAGCCGCAGCCTCCTCCTGCTCTCCGTCTTCTACGGGCTGCGCGGCTTCGGCTACCCCATGTTCGCCTACGGGTTCCTCACCTGGCTCATGATGGTGACGCCCCCGCAGCGCCAGTCCTCCGCCTCCGGGTGGTTCTGGTTCGCCTTCACTCTGGGCATGCAGTTCCTCGGCTCCTACCTCTCGAGCTTCTTCGTGCCCCAGCTCGGGCACGTCCCCACGCTGTGGGTCGGATGGGTCCTGGCGGCGACCGGAGGCACGGCCGGCATGCTCTTCCTCTGGCGTCACCCGTCGTCCGCCGTCACGCAGGGCAAGTCGGTCACGGCCGCGGTGGGCTCGGCGGTCTCGGTCCTCTGGCGCTACCCCAGGGTCTCCATCGGCGGCGTCGTCAAGGTCATCAACCTCTCCGGCCAGTACGGCATGCAGGCCTTCTACGTGGTCTACCTCCACAAGGTCTTCGGCATGCCGGAGTCCCGAGCCATCCTCGAGTTCTCCGTGTTCGGCCTGGTCGCGATCATCGGCGACGTCTTCTGGGGCGTCATGGGGGACCGCATCGGCTGGCGCAACACCCTCCAGTGGGCCGCCACACCGCTGTGCGCACTGTCCCTCGTCTACATGTACGTCATCCCGATCATCGCCGGCCCGAACTTCCTCCTCATCGCCCTGGGCACGGCCGCAATCGGAATCGGCCTGTCCGCGCACGTCCCGACCACACCGCTCATCACGGCGCACGCCCACGGAGAGACCGGCAACGCGCTCGCCATCCTCAATCTCGGGGCGGGTCTCGGCGCCTTCGTCGGCCCCGCCGTCGTCACCCTCCTTCTCGGCGACGACACCACGGCCGCCGGCTACCTGCCCGTGGCCCTCGGCCTGGCGGGTCTGTACGTGATCTCCTTCGGCCTGTGCTTCGCGCTCAAGCTGCCCGGCAACGCCAAGGTCATCCACGCGAGCCCCGAGGTCTCCGACGCCGAAGCCGCCGAGGAGGCCGGCATGGCCTGATCCATCCGCCGTCGCACCCAGCCCTCAACGAAACAACCGCGCTCACAGCGCCGACCTCATCAGGAGCACCATCATGGCTACGTCACTCGCAGACTCCCCCCTCGCCCCCGCTTACGACCGGTCCCGCCTCACCACCGGCATCGTCCACCTGGGTGTGGGCGGCTTCCACCGGGCCCACCAGGCGATGTACCTCGACCGACTGATGCGGCAGGGGAAGGCGATGGACTGGGCGATCTGCGGCGTCGGCCTCCTCCCCCAGGACGCCGCCATGCGCGACGCCCTCGCCGGCCAGGACTACCTCTACAGCCTCACGCTCAAGCACCCCGACGGGCACCACGAGACATTCGTCATCGGCTCGATCCACGACTACAAGTTCGCCCCTGAGGACCGTGCAGGCGTCCTCGAGGTCATGACGGCGCCGAGCACCCGCATCGTCTCCCTCACCGTCACGGAGGGCGGATACAACACTGACGACGCCACCGGCGATTTCCGTACCGACGCCCCAGGAGCCGTCCACGACGCGGCGAACCCGCACGAGCCGGAGACCTCCTTCGGGTACATCGTCGAGGCGCTGCGCCTGCGCCGCGAGGCCGGCACCGTCCCCTTCACCGTCATGAGCTGCGACAACCTCCCCGGCAACGGCAAGGTCGCCCACCAGGCCGTCGTCTCCCAGGCCCGCCTCAGCGACCCCGAGCTCGCCGGCTGGATCGACGCCAACGTCTCCTTCCCCAACTGCATGGTCGACCGCATCACGCCGCGGACGACCCCGGAGGACATCGCCGAGGTGAGCAGCGAGCTCGGCGTGGACGACGCCTGGCCGGTCGTCGCCGAGCCATTCGTCCAGTGGGTCCTCGAGGACCGCTTCCCAGCCGGCCGCCCGCCCTACGAGGAAGTCGGCGTCCAGATGGTCGACGACGTCGTCCCCTACGAGCTCATGAAGCTGAGGCTCCTCAACGCCTCGCACCAGTCCCTCGCCCACTGGGGCCGACGCCTGGGCATGACCTACGGGCACGAGGCCGCCGCCGACCCGCTCATCGCCGCGTGGACGCGCGCCTACCTCGAGCGCGAGGCGCTCCCCCGTCTCCTGCCCGTACCGGGCATCGACCTGGCCTCCTACGTCGACACGCTCTTCGAACGCTTCACCAACGCGGCCATCGCCGACACCCTGGCTCGCCTGGCCTTCTTCGGCCCCTCGGGCATGCCCAAGTTCGTGCTCCCCACCATCCGGGCCAACCTCGCCGACGGCGGCCCGATCAGGCTCGGAGCCGCCATGTGCGCCGCCTGGTCCCTGTGCTGCCTCGGCACGGACGAGAACGGCGGGGAGATCCCCGTCGTCGACGAGCTCGGCGACATCGCCCGTGCGCAGGAGGCCGGTGACGACCTCGCCTTCCTCGGGAACACCGAGGTCTTCGGGGACCTCGTCGACGATGAGCGCTTCCGGGACGCCTACCTCGAGGAGCTCCGCGCGCTGCGGGAGCAGGGAGCCCGCGCCCGGATGGAGGTCCTCCTCGCGGAGGCCTGACCAGGGCGATCTCACAGGCCCCGGCGGGCCGGGGGCCGCCCGGTAGCCCTACTCTTGGGTGCCGTGAGCGCGCGAGTCATCCTCCTGACCGGCCCCTCCGGGTCCGGCAAGACCTCCCTCCTGCGCCGTGTCGGCGCCAAGCGCCTCAAGCTCGACGACTTCTACCGCGACGGCGACGAGCCCGGCATGCCGCTGCTCGACGGCGGCGTCTCGGGCGAGGCCGGCGTCGGGCGCGACGAGGCCATGAGCGCCATCGACTGGGACCACCCCGCCTCCTGGGACGCTGAGCGAGCCATGGTCGCCATCCGCGAGCTGTGCCGCGACGGGCGCACGCGCGTGCCCGTGTACTCGATCCCGGACAACGCCACCGTCGACTACTCAGCCCTCGACATCGGCACGGCCGAGGCCTTCGTCGCCGAGGGGATCTTCGCGGCCGAGCTCGTCGAGCGCTGCCGCGAGGAGGGCCTGCTGGCCGACGCCCTCGTCCTCAAGCGGCCGCGCCCTCAGACCTGGTGGTTCCGGCTGCGCCGCGACCTGGCCGAGCACCGCAAACCCGTCCACGTGCTGCTCACGCGCGGTCTGCGCCTCGCCCACGAGGAGCCGGGCAAGATCGCCGACTGGACCGGCAAGGGCTGCCGACCCGTGGGGCGGGCCCAGTGCGAGGCGACGATCGCCGAGCACATCGGGTCCTCGTCGATCCCGGCCAACCGCGCCGACGGCGTCGCCTGAGCCCACCCGGACGCGCCCGCGGCGGGATCACTTCCCGGCGGCGTCCTTGAAGGTCACCTTGACGGTGTAGTCCTCCTGATCCGATCCCATCAGTCCGAGCTTGACCTGATGAGTTAGGAGTTCAGTCGCGTTCTGCTCGGCCTTCTTCAGGACGCCCGCCTCCACCGCCTGCTTTTCGGCCGTGGATTCATTGTCGGCCAGGAACGTCGCGACCTCGCTGACGCTGACGTTCTTGAACAGGTTGATACCCGTGTCACTGCCCTCGACGGTACTCGGGTCGATCTTCGTCGCGAGAATCTGAACCGCCGGAGCCGTGACCGTCACAGTATGAGCAACATCGTTCTTGCTGAGACTGACACTGGAGATGTCCCGGAGCCCAGCCTTCACCGTGCCCTCGTACGTAACGGAATACTCGGTCGCAAAGAAGGGCAAAGAAAGGCCGAGGACGTCGAGGTCGTCGTCAGTGAAGGTCTGCTTGCCCTTGAAGTCGTACTCCTCCGTGGCGAGCTCAGCGATGTCCGCGAAGGATCCCTGGATCTGCGCCACGTCCGCCTCGTGGTGGTCGAGATAGCCGAGCTTCGCCGCACCCAGCATCCCACCGGCGCCGATGGCAAGACCGAGCACAAGAGCCATCATCCAGGTGAGCGTGCTGCGAGCCTTGGACACACCTCCGATCGCGTGGGCGCCCGTACGCGCATTGGCCGTCTGGACGGCATCATCGTCACGGGACCGGCGGGTCAGGGGCACGGGGATCTCCTCGTCAGGGCGGTGGGTCGGGGCGCATCGTCATCGACGCGACGAGTGATGCTAACTCGGAAGCGCCCCGGACAGGAACGGTCCAGGGTCACGCTCTGACGACAATCCGCTCTGGTACACAGGAGCCATGCCGATCTACCGGACGAGCCCCCAGCCGCGCGGGAGGTCCCGCTCCGCCCAGGGCGCCGGCTCGGGACGTCGCCCCTCGGCGCCGCGCCCGCCGATGGTGCGGGAGACGGTGCTGACGGGCCTCGAGGAGCACACCGCGACGGACCTGCGCGCCGGAGCCTACGCGGACCTCACCCGCTACAAGGGCGCCGAGGTCTCCGGGGCGGACCTCACGGGGATCGAGCTCGTCGAGTGCGAGCTGATCGACGCGCGGGCCGCCGGCGCCCGGCTCGTCTCCTCGCGGCTGTCCCAGTGCCGGCTCGACCGCGTGAGCGCCGCCGAGCTCGCCGCGCAGCGCTCGACCTGGTACGAGGTGACGCTCACCGGCTCGCGGATCGGGGCGCTCTCCGCCTACGACTCCGGCTGGCGCCAGGTGGTTCTCACCTCGAGCCGGATCAGCCACCTCGACCTGGGTCGGGCGAACCTGCTCGACGTCGTCCTGCGCGACTGCGTCGTCGACGCCCTCGACCTCACCGGCGCGACGCTCTCGCGCGTCTCCCTGGAGAACTCGCGCGTCGGGACGCTCACGCTCGGCGGGGCGAGGCTCGCCGACGTCGACCTGCGCGGCGCGGTCCTAGAGCAGGTCGACGACGTCGCCGGGCTGCGCGGAGCGACCCTGGGCGCCGAGCAGGTCGTCGCGCTCGCGCCGGCGATGGCGGCGCACCTGGGACTGCGCGTGCTCTGAGCGGGCGCTCGGAGCCCGGCCCCGTCCACGAGTGCCTGTCCCCGGAGGGCGACGCTGCGCCGTCGTCGCTCTGCCGGCTCAGCCGCGGGCGTCGAGTCGGGCGAGCTGCTCGTCGGTGAGGCGCACGGAGGCGCAGGCGACGTTCTGCTCGAGGTGCGCCACCGATGTCGTGCCGGAGATGACCAGGCCGGTCGGGCAGTGCGCGAGGATCCAGCCGAGCCCCACCTGGTTCGGGGTCGCGCCGGTCTCGTCCGCGACGGACTGCAGCACCTCGTCGTCGAGGACGGAGGCGACGCCGGGGAGGACGGCCCGGCCGCCGAGCGGGAAGTAGGGCATCCAGGCGGCTGCGACGGCGGCGGAGCGCTCGGCGAGGGCCTCGTCGTCGCGGCGGATGAGGTTGTAGAAGTTGGAGATCGCGGCGACCTCGTGCCCGGCGGCGAGGGCGGCGTCGAGCTGCTCGGGCGAGACGTGCGAGAGCCCGATCGAGCCGATGAGCCCCTCGCGCCGCATGTCCTCGAGGGCGTCGAGCTGCTCGAGGAGCGGAACCCGCTGGTCGCCCTCGGCGAGGAGACCGGGGAGCATGTCCATGCGGCGCATGAGGACGCCGTCGACGCGGTCCGTGCGCAGGGTCTCGAGGTTGGCCTCGACGGCTGCGCGCAGCTCCTCGGGCTTCTGGGCGGCGGTCATGGGGGCCGGGCCGCCGGGGTTCGGCCGGGCGCCGACCTTCGTCACGAAGAGGACCTCGTCGCGCGAGCCGGAGAAGGCCTCGGCGAGGAGACGGTTCGCGAGGCCGTCCCCGTAGAACTGGGCGGTGTCTTAGACCTCGACGCCGAGCTCGGCGGCTCGGTGGAGGAGGTCGACGGCGGAGGCGGTGCCGGCGTCATCGGAGGCGAGGCGCAGCAGCGGCATCATGCCGTAGCCGACGCGGGCGACGGCGCGGCCGCCCAGGTCGACGGTGCCGGCGGCCCGGGCGGGAACGCCGTCGGAGGTGCTTGAGGGGGTGCTCTGGTCGGTCATGTCAGTGCTCCTGGGGGGTGGCGCCGGCGGTGGTTCCGGGGGACACCGCGATGCGGGCGGTCAGGCGCGGCAGGAGGCGCTCGGCGTTGCCGTGGTCGACGGCCTCGTGCAGGACGGCGTCGGCGCTCTCCGCCTCGTCCTGCGACTCGTCGCCCCCGCCGAGCCGGTAGGCGTCGAGGCGGGCGCCGAAGCCCGCGGCCTTCTCAGGTGTGACGTAGGGGTTGTCGGAGCCGTGGACGATCCGGTCGGGCTCGACGAGGCCGAGGCCGGGCGAGGCGTCGCCGAGAGCCTCGAGCCAGAAGGGCAGCTGCGGGTGGTGGGTGTCGATGCGGCGGTGCGCGCGCAGCGCCTCCGGAACGGACTCGGCGGAGGGGGGGAGGGTCTCGGCGATGGACCGGGAGCGCCCGTTCCCCGCCGCTGGCGCGTTGGTGCTGGCCATGCGGCGAGGCTACCCGTGGCACCCGGGTCTCAGCGGTGGGTGCCGACGGGCTCGCGCTCCGTCTGGTCGGCGCGCCCACCGCCGTCCACGGCGGCCTCGGAGCGATCCGAGCCCTCGGCGTCGATGAGGGTCCGCTCGGCCTCCCGGGCGACGCGCCGCGCGGCGAGCCAGCGGCGGGCGGCCGGGATCGCGACCGGCAGCAGCGAGATCGCGATGACGAGCAGCATGAAGCCCTCGATGGACGACGCGATGCCGGGGATGCCCCCGAGCAGCACGCCGACGGCGGTCATGAGACCGACCCAGGTGACGGCTCCCGTGACGTTCCAGCCGACGAAGTGGCGGTGGCCCATCCGGCCGTGCCCGCGGCGAAGGGGACGTCGGTGCGCACGACGGGCACGAAGCGCCCGAGGACGAGCGCGAGCGAGCCGTGGCGGTCGAAGAAGTCCTCCGCGGCCTCGAGGCGGTCGGCGCGCAGGACGCGGGCGTCGTCGCGGAACAGCCTGCGGCCGTAGCGCCGTCCGAGGAGGTAGCCGACCTGGTCGCCGGCGATCGCGGCGAGCATGGCGACGACGACGATCTTCCACAGCACCACCCCGAGGCTCGCGCGCAGCACCGCCGCGGTGACGAGGAGCGAGTCACCGGGCAGGAAGGGGAAGAGCACCCCGGACTCGATGAAGACGACGACGGCGACACCCGCGAGGACCCACGGGCCGAGACCGGTGAGCAGCGAGGTCGCGTTGAAGATGTTGGTGATGCCGGGCAGGGCTGCCGTGGCGGTGACCGCGAGCATGGGGCTGCTCTCGTGTCGTAGCGGACCGAGCCTGCGACCACCGGCTGGGAGCGGGCCCCTGCGCCTGCTGTGGCGCCGCTGAGAGGAGCGGGACGCCCGGGCTCGCCTCAGCGGCGGTCGAGCGTGAGGACGGTCTTGCCGTGGCCACCGCCGTTGTGAGCGGATGCGAGGGCCTCGGGGAGCTGCGCGAAGGGCAGCTCGCGGCCCACGACCGGGCGGAGACCCCCAGCGTCGACGAGCGCGCCGAGGGCGGCGAGGTCCTCGCCGTCGGGGTGCATGAGGAGGTACTCGTAGCGCACCCCGAGCCTCTTCGCGCGCCGCTGGACGCGGGCGCCGAGGGCGCGCCCGAGCGCGCCCTTGAGCCCGGTGGCGCCGAGGGTGCGGGCGAGGCGGGCGGCCGGGGGCGGGTTGAGCCCGACGACGAGGCCGCCGGGGCGCAGGACGGTGAGGGAGCGCAGGACGTTCTTCTCGCCGACGCCGTCGACGACGAGGTCGTAGCCGGAGACGACCTTCGTGAAGTCCTGGGAGTGGTAGTCGATGACGTGGTCGGCACCGAGGGAGCGGACGAGCTCCGCATTGCGCGGCGAGGCCGTGGTGGCGACCGCGGCCCCGAGGTGCGTGGCGATCTGGATGGCGAGCGTGCCGACACCGCCAGCGCCGGCGTGGATGAGGACCTTCTGGCCGGCGGAGAGGTGACCGCGATCGACGAGGGCCTGCCACGCGGTCGTGCCGGCGAGCGGGATCGAGGCGGCCTCGGCGTCGGTGAGGGCGGCCGGGGCGGGGGCGACGACGGTGGCGTCGACGACGAGGCGCTCGGCGAAGGCGCCCATGTGGGGATGGTCGGCACGGACCATGACCCGTTGGCCGACGGCGAGGTGCGTGACGCCGTCGCCGACCTCGAGGACGGTGCCGGCGGCGTCGAAGCCGAGGCGGCTCGGCAGGTGCAGCGGGGCGACGAGGCGGACGGTGCCCTTGGCGAGGAGCTCGTCGACGGGGTTGACGGAGACGGCGGCGACGTCGATGACGCCCTCGCCGGGGCCCGCGTACGGGTCGGGGACGTCGGTGAGCACCGGGTCGGCGCCGTACGTGCTGAGGATGTAGGCCTTCACGGGCGGTCCAACCGCGTGGGCGACGTCGCCATTCCGAGCGCTGCCCCTGCGCCGGTCGGGCTGCCGGACGCGACGACGGCGGGACCCGGGAGTCCCGGGCCCCACCGTCGAAGGGGCCAAGCGGGCCGGCGCTGCGACGTCGTCGCTCCGCGCGCGGCCCATTCGCCGTCGTCAGCCGTGCTTGACCAGCGGGAAGGTGATGGTCTCGCGGATGCCCTGGCCGGTGAGCGCCATGAGGAGGCGGTCGATGCCCATGCCCATGCCGCCGGAGGGCGGGAAGCCCTGCTCCATGGCGCGCAGGAAGTCCTCGTCGACGACCATGGCCTCCGGGTCCCCGTTCGCGGCCGCAAGTGACTGGGCGACGAAGCGCTCGCGCTGGACGACCGGGTCGGCGAGCTCGGAGTAGGCGGTGGCGAGCTCGAAGCCGCGCACGTACAGGTCCCACTTCTCGGTGAGGCCCGGACGGGAGCGGTGGTAGCGGGTCAGCGGGGAGGTGTCCTCGGGGAAGTCGCGCACGAAGGTCGGCTCCCACAGGTCGTTGCCGACGGTCTCCTCGAAGATGTCCTCGACGACCTTGCCGGCCACCTCGTAGTCGTCGACCTCCAGGCCGAGCTCCTCGGCGATGGCGACGAGGTGCTCGCGCGGGGTCTCGACGGTGATCTCCTCGCCGACGGCCTCGGAGACGGAGCCGTAGAGGTCGATGGTGCGCCACTCGCCCGACAGGTCGTACTCGCTGCCGTCCGCGAGGGTGACGACCTCGCCGCCCTCGGGCAGGCCGAAGGCGTCGCGGGCGGCCTGCTGGACGAGGTCGCGGGTCAGGTCCGCCATGCCGTTGTAGTCGGAGTAGGCCTCGTAGGCCTCGAGCGCGGCGAACTCCGGGGAGTGCGAGGAGTCAGCGCCCTCGTTGCGGAAGTTCCGGTTGATCTCGAAGACGCGGTCCACACCGCCGACGACGGCGCGCTTGAGGTAGAGCTCGGTGGCGATGCGCAGGTAGAGATCCATGTCGTACGCGTTCATGTGCGTGACGAAGGGGCGCGCGGCGGCGCCGCCGTGGATCGGCTGGAGCATCGGGGTCTCGAGCTCGAGGTAGCTGCGGCGGTGGAAGCTCTCGCGCAGGGAGCGCATGACCGCGGCGCGGGTGCGGACCATGTCACGGGCGGCGGGCCGCGTGAGGAGGTCGAGCTCGCGGCGGCGCACGCGCTGCTCCTCGGACAGGGAGACGGACTCGCCGTCCTCGTTCGTCCAGGTCTTGGGCAGCGGAAGGAGGGCCTTGGAGGCGATGCGCCAGGCGGGGACCTCGACGGCGTCGTCGCCGAGCTCGGGGAGCTGCTCGGCGTCGTGACCGGCGGCCAGGCCGGTCTCGGCGAAGACGGAGAGCTCGCCGCGGCGCGAGGAGATGACGCGGCCGTGGACGAAGAGGTGGTCGCCGAGGTCGACGTCGGACTTGAAGGACTTGAGGCTCGTGTGCCCCTCGCCGGGGAGGGACTTGGCGGAGACCATGGCCTGGATGGTGGTGCCGGCGCCGTCGGAGAGGGTGACGAAGCAGAGCTTGCCGGAGGAGCGCAGGTAGACGACGCGGCCCGCGAGGCCGACGACGTCCTGGGTCTCCTCGCCGGCCTCGAGGTGCGCGTACTGCGCGCGGACGGCAGCGATCGTCGTGGTGACGGGGAGGGTGACGGGGTAGGGCTCCCAGCCCTCGGCGCGGAGCCGCTCGCGCTTGGCGGCGCGGATCTCGAACTGCTCGCCGGGGCCCGGGTCCTGCTTCGCCTGCTTCTGCTTCTGGGGCTTCTCAGCGGGGGCGGCGGACTCGGGAGCGGGGGTCTGCGGGTTCTCAGTCGCGTCAGTCACGCGCCGGATTCTACCGGCGCTCCCGGGCCGATCCCGCGGCCGGCCGCGAGGGATGGGACACCACCGCGGTCCCCTCGGCGCCGCCGGGTCGGGCTCCACAGGGTGTTCCCCTGCCACGGAGCCTCGTCACCCTGTGAGTGCCACCGGACGTCCGCACCGGTGATCGCTCATCGTCTTCGGCATGGACGCACTCACCGACGACGACCTGAGCCTTGTGCTCGGGCGGCTCGACCTCGTCAACGGGGTCGCTCACGACTCCGAGGTTCTCCTCACGGCGCGCGACCGGGCAACCGCCGCGGCGGCCGTCGCGGCGGGAGCGCTCCTGCGCCCGGCGCCCGGGCTTCTCACCGTCCCGGAGGCGGACCCGCGCACGATCAGGGCGCGATCGGTCGGCGGGCGGCTGACCTGCTGCACGGCGGCCGCAGTCATGGGCTGTCCGACCTGGCACCGGCACGACGAGGTCCACGTGGTGGTGCCGAGGAACCGGGCGCTCCGGTCGAGCGGGCGGCGCGACCTCTCGGGGCTCCGGATCCACCGGCGTGACGAGGCGACACCGTGCACCGTCGATGGGTTCCCGCTGCACGCGCCAGCCGAGGTCGCCGCAGCGTGCCTGCGGTGCCTCGACGAGCTCGACGCGCTCTGCGTCGTGGACGCGATGCTCAACCGGGGTCACGCGAGGCGTGAGGAGATCGCCGACCTCCTCACGGGCCGCTACGACGCGTCGGCCCGGGCGCGCCTGGCGCGCGCCGACGAGCGCGCCCGCTCCCCGCTCGAGACGCGACTGCGCCTCGTCCTGCGCTCGGCCGGACTCGGTGTCCGGACGGGAGTCGCGCTCGAGGGTGTGGGCGAGGTCGACCTCCTCGTCGAGGAGTGGCTCATCGTCGAGACGGACGGCTGGGAGTTCCACCGGAGTCGGGAGCAGTTCATCAAGGACCGCCACCGCGACCAGTCCGCGTTGGCACGCGGCTTCATCCCGGTCCGGCTCACGAGCGAGGATCTCCGCCTTCCCGACGACGAGCTCGTGTCGATCGTGGTGGGAGCGATGACGGGCGTTGCACACTCGAGCAGGATGCACCTGCCCGGAATCGGCTAGATCTCCGCGGTCCCCTCTGTGACGTCTGAGGCGGCACCGGCCTCCCGTGTGCACTGACCCGACACCTGCACACGGGAGGCACTGGTCGCCTCAGGGGTCGCACGCGCGCACCCGTCACGAATCGGCAGGAGCACCGGGATCGTCACCTGTCCAGGGCGCCGTTCCCCGTCACTCCCGTGTGCGTCCTGCCCAGAGGCGGGGTGTCGGGCGCTGTCGGACGAGCGCAGCCCCGGGTGACCGCGGTCCCCTCACCGACGAGCTCAACCGGGAGGCCGTCCTGCCCCGCCCGGGCAGTGGGCCGGCTGGCGGGCGCGGCGGGCCCGGCTCGGGAGGCCGTCCTGCCCCGCCCGGGCAGTGGCCTCAGGGCCGCAGGCGGAGGGGGAGGAGCAGGTAGGGCCGGCCGGCCTCGTCCGTCTCGCTGCGGCCGACCGCCTCGAGGCCGCGGCGGAGGTAGAAGGCGAGGGCGGCCGCATTCTGCTCATTGACGTTGACGCGGGTGACGGCGTGCTCGCGCACGGCGCGGACCAGGAGTGCCGAGCCGACACCGGTGCCGTGCTCGGCGGCGTCGACGAAGAGCATCTCGAGCGCGCCGTTGAGGACCCCCGCGAAACCGAGGACCCGCCCGTCCGGGGCCTCGGCGACGAGGAGCTCCACGGCGGGGAGATAGTCGGGGGCGAGGCACGCCTCGATGCCGTCGCGGTCCGCCACGGCGAGGAAGTCGTGAGTGACGTCGACGGCGCTGCGCCAGACGCGGACGAGGGCCGGGTGGTCCTCGACGCGGCCGGGCCTGATCCTCACGG
>SKEM01000688.1_pt1 | contig 20344 bp, 22 predicted proteins | sample 4826731 | NCBI WGS metagenome assembly SKEM01 (sample SAMN11008809, study PRJNA524170) | human gut metagenome | biome: Human fecal sample; material: Feces; isolation source: fecal sample from pouch patient p37 | host: Homo sapiens | place: Israel: Tel-Aviv | collected 2015-07-27
GATGGTTTCAGGTAAAGGCAGAGTGAATCGTTCTGATGTTGTCAGGGCGGCGGTAGAAGCACTTAAAACACTATCAAAAACAGAGGTATCACGATTGATAGCAGAAGTAAAACAAAGATAACACCTTGAGATAACAAGATAACACCTTGTTATCTTGTTATCTTGTTATCTTCAATGTATTTTAGGATGACCTATGTTGAATAGAACCTAAAACAAATATTAATAGGGGGTTCTACGCCGGAACCGCCGAAATTTCCGACACAGCGAATTAGTCGATTTTTGAAGCATGTTTGTCGTGTGCTGACGTGTACGTTTATGATTGGTTGCAACGAGCATCTTCTGTCTCTTTCATCCTGGCGTTATAACGCTGCGTGTGTTTTTCAAGTTTTGCCTGCGCATACAGCGCTTCTTCCTCCGTTACAGTTCCATGAACTTTGCCATCCAGACCATAACGCGGAGTACCTGCGACTGATATACGCTGCAGATATTTGTAACCGCCAGTAATCATCCTTACAGCACAATTCCATTCTTTTACAGTTAGTCCACACTCAGGACTGGACGAAATAAAAGCCATGACATCCTTTGAGATGCCTATTTTAAATGCATGATATCCCCCCTCTTCAGCCCGTAACTGAGGGAATGTTTTTTTAACACAGTCCAGACTGTGTCGGATAAACTCATGATTCCATCTATTGTTCTTCTTTTTTTTCTTCTTCTTACGTCCTGTTTTTTTCTGTTGTTCCGGGGAACCGGCCACTGTGGCTGGTATTTCAGGAGGTAATGAGTCGGTTTTAAATTCCATTACTGGCGCTGGTTTTATATCATCAGGAACTGCCTGTACGGCATCATCCTGATGAGAAAGAATTCGTCTTTTTTTCTTAATAATAACAACAGGTGACGGTTTCTTTGTAACACTGCCCATATACACACCTCTGCGTATCGTTAATATATAATGCACGACATACAGATAGTATATATCTGAGTCGGCAAAGTCACCAACAGAAGAATGATAACATGTATTTCATTACTGTTCGCGAATTATCACTCTGGATTCCTTCCTGGTGACATAAGTACAGTTATCAGGTACATCTTCCATAATAAAAGACATTGCCCCGATTTTAACATTACTTCCGATTTTCACATTTAACCCAATAATACATGTATGGGCACCAATATCGACATTATCGCCAATAACAATATAGTTTTCCCTACTGTCAGAAACCTTTTCACCAATGGTTGTATTCTGCCGTATAATGACATTCTCACCGATATCAACATTACCATGAATGACGATACCTGCATGATGAGGCAACACGAGACCTTTACCAATCCGCGCCCCCAGGCCGATATCACACCCATACCGTTCCATAAGTGCATTTTTTATCTTTATCGCACATTTCCTTTGTTTTTTGTTTCCGTAGATAAACATCTCATTGGCCAAACGCCACCACATCAGAAAGCCTCGTTGTCTCTGCATCCCGTTTCTTATCAGGCGGTGTAAGACAAACTTATCCCGCATGATGACTTCGGCTTTCCAGTATTCTGACAGATTACGACTTTTACCTGACAATAAAAAGGTGGCAATATGAAAATAAGCTAATGGATTTTTCATCATAAAAACGACCTTAAAGAATAAAGAATATATTCTGCATTGTGGAATAAAATAACATAACTATCAGAAATACTTTTGAAGTAATATCAGTCAGCCTTAAAGATAACTATCTCATTCTCTCACTGGCGAGATTATAAACGTTACTACGTTCACGTTTACCTACCGCGACAACCGCAATAATTAGCATGTCATCAATAACCTGATAGACCAGACGAAACCCCGATGCGCGAAGTTTGATTTTGTAGCAGTCTTTTAATCCACGCAGTTTTGCGGAAGGAATATGAGGATTTTCGCTGCATTTCTTTAGTTTTTTCGCAAACTGCTGTTGAATGGATTTATCCAGTTTCAGCCATTCTTTGAACGCATCATCCCTGAATTTTACTGTATAAGTCATAAATAACTGTCCAGGTCCACATCATGCAGTGGCTGATTGCTGCGTTCAGTAACCAGTTTCACCAGTTCCTGGTCATCCAGCGCATCAAGCATCCTTTCATAGAGTTCCGCAGGCACACAGTAGAATGCCGGCTGATTCCGGTTAAGAATGGCGACAGGATAACCATCTCCGGCACTGACTGTAGCCATAGGATTTTTTTTCAGTTCACTGACACTTGCACTGGTGTCAGACAGAATGATGTTAGGCATAACGTACCTTTGAGACTATTTAACAAGTCTTAAAGATACCTCTGAAAGGACCGGTTAACAAGTCTGTATTACTCATACTTTTGCAAATACATTTAATGCTGGTTTTATTGTTCTGATGCCGCGTGAGCGGCATGGAAGGCGGCATAATGTAGCTACATATGGCACAAGAGTAAAACCGCCGAAGCCCGGCGTAAGCCGGCACTGACTGATAGATTTCACCTTACCCATCCCCAGCCCTGCCAGACCATACCCGCTTTCAGCCATGAGAGAGCTTCTGTGCGCGGTCGGAGTGGTCCCGACGAGGGTTTACCCGAAGTCGGGGCGTATCTCCGCGTTAGCGGGCCGTAAGGGCCGCTTACGAGCGTGTACTGAGGACTTCCAGCCAGAAGACTGACAGCGATGATAATGTAGTTACAACATTCATAATTAAAAGTGATGTTGTTCCCGCCCTTCGGGCGGGGGCGGCCTCGCTTTTCAGTTATGAGGGGTGGGCACGGTGCTGCGTTTGTGTGGTTTTTTTATTTCTGATGTTTTTTGTTGTGGTTCCAGAACGGTGAGGTTCGGGGCCCGCGCGTCAGCGTGGGAGGTGCATATTTGTCTGTCCACAGGACAGGCACTGAATAGGTCTTTTTTTTAAATGGAAGTAATTAAGTAGTTTAAAGGAAATAGAGTACTGGGGTTTAAAAGAAACATTGCACCCTGTAACGCCTGCGGCTGGCGCTTTATAGCATGAACGGTTGTAACCTTACGGAGAAGTCCCTTGCAGTTAAATGTGGATAAACAGAATTCCCCGTCTGTGATACCTGTTTTGCGTGAAAAACAGGGGGAGCAAGGCGAGCCGGAAGGCAGATAATGAGGCTGTTTTTTGTGTGCTGTGCTGCTTTTTTGTGCGTCACCGGGCTTCAGACGTACGGAAGCCTCCGGCGCAGGCCGGATTATTCAGATGAGGTCAAACTCAGGGTGAGGCTGTGGCCAGCCGTGTGTAGTTGTTGTTCCGCGACATTATCATGCGTTCCTTCACGCGACGGTCGATTTCGCGCTTCACGGCCTCCAGGCTTCCCCGGAAACGCCCTTCCGCAATTTCACGTGTCAGCTGCCGTTTCACCAGGGTGACAATGTCCTGACGGGTTCTGCCTGCATCGCGGCGCGCACGGGCACGTTTCATACCGTGGGATTTAAGCTCTGCCTGATAACTGCGGAAACGCTCGCGCACAAAACGCCAGGCCCTCGCTATCAGTTCATCCATACCCAGCGCATCCATCCCCTGCTTTTTGCGCAGCCTGTTTTCCCATTCCACGCGGCTGCGGCGTGCGGAAGCCACTGCCTCTTCTGAGATATCGAGTGAGTCAAACAGTGCCGGCGTGAACGTGATGTCGGTCGGGATGTTACAGCCAATTGTCGGGTCGTATTCCGTCTGGTAGGTTATCAGCCCCAGCTCAGACAGGAACTTCAGGGCACGGGTGGCACGGGTGATGGAGAGTTTCCCGGCCTCAGACTCCGTCGCCAGTCCGCACTCAATGGCCAGCGTGGTGATGGAGCACTGCACGCGGTTGGCCAGCGGATCATAGTGGAAACACAGCCCCTGCAGCAGCGCATCAATCGCCCGGCGGCGCAGCACCGGCGGCATACGCCGGCGCAGGCCGCGCGAACGGGCATACGCCACATGCGCGGCAAAATCAAAACGGGAGGTGAAGCCCACGGCCTTTTCCATCAGTTTTTCGCAGAACTTCAGCGTCCCGGCACCTTCACGGGGTGTGAATACCGGATTCGGGTTCTTTACCTGACGGTATGTGCTTTCAGTAAATGAGGTCTGGTTCAGGGCCGCCACAAGCTGTCGCTTATGGCGGGAACAAATTGCCGTGCGTTAATGCACTGCAAAGGGTTGAATCTCTGACACGGTTTCATATATACTTATCCCGTATTCTGTGAGGCCCCCACTATCTTTCACGATCCCGCCAAAGTTCGACGAAAGATAGTGGGGGTTTTCCTTTATGGCCTTCTGAAACTTTTTTCAGCCTTCCGGCACCGGCAAACTGCCGTCGTTTCTGCCATACGTCCTGAATGCCTTATGGCGCATCCTGCCGTTTTTTGGCTTTCCGGACCGCGAGCATCCCAAAAGCCACTGAATAACGATCCGCAATATACCCCTTTTCCACCGCTTTGAAAAGCCGACACGATTTCTCAGGGTTACAGTTGCCCTCTTTAACCCCCTAAAAAGCGTCGTTTTTTTGAACTGTGTCAAAAAATGAACAATTTCACAAACGATCTTTTATTCTGTGTTTTTCATCATTTTTAGTAGAAGAGATCGCATAAAATTTTTAAACGATCTAATCCTCCAGACACTGCACACAAATCAGCATAATATTCTGATTTATCAAATATAACGATCTATTCAACTGCTTATCTTATCTATTGCCACATATACATCCTTATGTAATATATTTGCCAGCCATTAATCCTGTTTGCAGGAGTTGTCGGTTTTCGCCCGCCTCGAAACCGTCCACAAGGCTAACAAGAGTGCACAGTGCATGTGCCTGTCAGAACTGCAGGCCGGGCTGAACGTGGGTCAGCCGCTGTTTCCGACACATGCTTTATGTATTCGCCGTTCACAACAACATCGAAGCCCCCCTGCGGGGATCGATTTTCGCGGAGCGTTCCGGATTTTGAATATCAGTGAATTACATCAACGCAACTGGTATCTGGCTCAGTACATCCCTGCCGGCAAAAACCGCGAACATCTCTTTTCCTGGCTTTCCGAACAACACGTCCTTCCCTGGACACCCCTGATACTGAAAAAAGTCCGCCGCACGGATAAAGTCTGTGGTTACCGTCGACATATACACGCCGTGTTTCCCGGTTACTTTTTCCTGAAAGCAGACCCCGAACGCCACAACTTCACTCACCTTCGCCGTCACAGTGCCTTTCTGAACTTCGTGAAAATGGCCGGTGAAATCAAAACAGTCAGGGAGGATATCGTTCAGTCTTTAATGAAAGTGTACCCGGATCCTGCGCTCAATCCGGCAGCCAGGGAGGAGCTGGATGCTGCCTCCACCCTCTGGCTGACAAAAGCGCGTTACCAGTACCTCCTCCGGCTTGATGCACAGCCTCTGCCGGAGTCGAGGATCGCCCTGCTCCTGCACCTGGTATCTGATGACGGAGCGTTGACATGAAAATTGCTGTCTTAATTTGACGACTTTTCCCGGCCTTTATGGCCGGGATTTTTTTTCCCTTCTGTTTCCACAATGCCCGGCACCGGTGACACCTTACGGTGTACGGAGAGCGGCTGTCGGGCATTTTTTCAGGACGCCTTTATGACCATTCTATCCCAGGAAAACCCTGTCATTCTGTTACTGGAGAATATGCTCGAAGCACTCTCCACCGCCCCGGACAGTATCAACAACGAACGGCGTCGCCGGCGTTACCTGCTGAACTGGCTTGAATCTGCGCGTCAGATGAGCGCATTCAGAGGAATGGCAGAAGAGTTTACGACTCTGCGAAAACTGCTGGCCACCAATACGGACATACCGGTAGCAAATACGCTGAAATCACTGCTGGAAAGTGGCAATAACGCAGCATTATACGACCTGTACCGCTTCCGCTCGGCTCTTTCCGCGTGCAGAAGTCTGGGATGGCAGATTGGCACGTGCGCATGGAACGACCAGCTGCTGAGTGAGACACTTTCCCGTGCGCAAACAGGTAAACGTCATATCCTGCAGCTGAACAGTACCAGAGACACCTTTTCCACCACGGGCAGAATGCTCAGACCGGTGGCATTTTCATTAATTCATCCGGCATCCCTCGAATCTTCAGAAGTGGAAGATATATTCCGGGATGAAGGTTTTATACTCGCGCACGGACGCGAATGCAGCCTGAACGGCAGCGGCAGAAACATGCTGTCACGCATTCTTCATGTGGGGCATTCAGGTTTACCGAAAGCCGAATGGGGCATAGATCACAGCAATCACCTGTTACACTGAAATACCGGGACAGCCACAACGGCAGCCACTCTCCGCTGACTTCTCCAGGCAGCAGCAATTATTGAACTGGCGGAGGCCACCCGTCAGAAAGGTCTGGCAGAAGCAGAAGCACAGCGCGCACTGAACGATGCCATTAACGTGCTTTCGGATGAGCAGACCAGCCTCCGCTTCCGTCTTGCCCTGCTGGATGCATTACCTGCCGTCATAGAGAAGTCCACAGAACTTTTTCACAAAGAATGCCCTCACGGGATATTCTGGTTTAAAAGAGGATTGAAAATGTCCGCAGAAAAATTCAGAGTTGTCATATACACCAATACATGTGAAAAGAAAGTCATCTGTATCCCGGCAACAGAAGATATTAACATTGCGATTATGCCTTTTCAGACGGCAGACAATGCCCTGATTATTGTATGCCAGAACACACGAATAATACGACGCACAGAACGTATTCCCGGAAGCTGTAGTGAATGGAAAGAGGTGGCATTACCCCTTAAAGCCAGGTCCCGGATAAAATTATAACCAGTCGACGGAGCTACGCCGGGTTATGGAACCATAAAGGAATAATCACACTATCCTGACGGAGATATTTTTATGTCCATACTCTTTCTGCTTGTGACTGTATTACCGGTCACTCTGACCGTGTTCATCATCATTTCTTTCTTCTGTTTTTGCATAAATTGTTCACCAGAACCGCATGCTGACAGCGTGAATATCCAACAGTATCTGCGTAAATACAGCTGGTTTTATTATATCAATGTAACGACATTTCATCTTGCCGTCATCATGATGATTCTGTTCTGGCAGGACAGGTTACCTCTTTACGCTCATTTATGCGTCTATATTTTTATTCTTATGAAAGGGTATCCTTTAATGACGCTGATAACATTTGACCCACAGACTCCCCTGAAAAACAGGAGACAGAAGAAACCATCTCCGAAATTCATGTTTTTCTATTCCTGGATATATTATTCTTCAGTATCAATGTTCGCACTTATCTTTTTCCATATGTCACTGAACCCATAATCACCAGATAACATTACCCAGCGAAAATACAACCGCGACATCAAAAAGAAGAATCCACACCCAGAATAATATATCGTTCTCCCTTCCTGTTTTTATTTTATACATCCGAAGCTCATAGCATACAGCGGCGCACATCCAGATAAACAGCACGGCCATGACAATAAGCATTCCCAGCATCCACAAAAAGTAAGTAATAATATCCCATCCCCCCTCAGACTGAATAAAACGCAGAAAGGATATCTTCAGTATTTTCGAAAACACATATCCTACTGAGCACCCTAATAATGAATCTGTCATCATTTTCCTGAGCAGTTCCACTTCATGTACTGAAATCACCTGCTGCAGCAATTCATACTTATCAATTTGCCGTAAATAACGCCACATCTTCTTTATCATGCATCACCTCTGTGATTTTTAAGGTTCATCATCAATAACCCGATGAAATGATATTCATCTGAAGGCCAGTTAACCGCCACCTGTCTTATACCGTAACCCGTAATATACCGGATTATATTCTATGCAAAAGAAATCACTGACACTCCTTCTGCCGTCATTACTCAGCGGCTGTACGGCATTTAATGCCACGCCTGTTCCGGATACCACGCCTCCGGCTCTGGTGTTCGTCGACGGACAAATTCGCGAAAGTGCTGCCATTATCACCCATACGCAAAAACGTCTGCTTCCGCCACCGGTGACCCGCCCTGTGACACCGCCCCGTCCGACAACAACGGCGACACCCTCAACCACTGTCAGCAGCCAGAGTACCGCACTGCCTCCCCGCCCGCTTCTTCAGGCCACACCGCTGTCTGCACTGGTTATGACCGGTAAGCCCGGTCCCTCATCCGTCGTTTATTTACGTGAAGCACGTCAGCGCACCGTCAGTGACTGGATACGCCAGCTGCTGCCAACCGGCTGGCAGTTCCGCCAGCAGAATGCCGCCACACCGGCACTGAACAAACGCCTCCCTTCCTGGTCCGTTAATGACCAGTGGCACCGGGCACTGAATGCGCTGCTGGCCGGCCAGCAGCTTTACGGACATATGGACTGGAACAGGAAAATACTGACTGTCACGACCTCTGCAACACCGCCGGTCGACGTCACGGCACCGCAGGGTTCACAGAAAGCTGCTGATACACCGCGTAATCCGTTCAGGGGCAGCACCGCAACGCCGGCAGGCCCGACACCAGTGACACCTGCCGTCAGCGTATCCCGGGCTCAGACCACCACCGGGGCATCCGGAACACCAGAGAGCAGAACAACCACGCCAGCCCCGGTGGCCACGAAACCGGTAGTGCCACCACCGCAGAAGGTCATACCGCCACGGCAATGGAAAATGGAAAAGGGGACCACCCTGAAAGACGGACTGGCCCGCTGGACATCATCCGAAAAATGCCCGCACGGCACATGGACACTGCGCTGGGAAACACCTGTCAACTACAGCATCGATGCTCCTCTGGTTTTCACCGGCAGTTTCCGCCAGGCGCTGGAACAGCTATTTGCACTCTACACCCCGGTGGAAAAACCGCTGTATGCCCGGACCAGCACAGCACAATGTCTGCTGCGGGTGACAGATCGTCCACAGGAATAACCTTATGGGCTGGTTCATCGTGTTCATCATGGTCATCACGACCACCGGCAATTTCTGGTTCACCAGTCAGCTCTCCCGCAGCGAACACCGTCATCAGGCCGCAGAAAACACACAACAGGCAGCAACGTTCATTCGTTATATGAACGCCATCAATGATTACCTGCATCAGAATCCGGAACGACGGACAGCCGGAGGGCGGCTGACATCCGCTCAGCTCGGGCTTCCCGGGACGGATACCGTCAGTCATATCATCAGCCAGCAACGTGTTTTTGTCTGGGCCACAGAAACCCCGGGCCTGATGGCCGCCCTCAGGGAACAGAGTCATGACTCTGCCCTCCTCGGCAGGGTGGAAAACGGCCGGCTGCTGGACACCGCCGGCAGAGCGCTTTCCGTCACACTTCCGTCGGTGATCCCCGATCACGTCATCCTCTGGATGAATTAGTCACGAATCTGAATAACTCACGGATCTCCCATGAATAAAAAAATTCTTGCCATTATGATTGCCGCCGCTCTGTTACAGGGCTGTGCCAGTTACAGACAGCTTGAGAGCACAAGAAAGGAAGCCGTTGCGGAACAACAACGGGCACGGGAAATGATGTCTGATCTGCGAACCCGGACGCCGGTTGTTAAGGAATCCTCTCGACAATGGATCAATCCCCGTCCGGTCATGGATAAAAACACCGGCAAAACCGTTCCCGGTTGTCCCATTGTCATTCATACCCGTCAGAGCATCACCCTTCAGCAGGTGGTTCAGCGGATCACGGAAAGCTGCCATATTCCTGTACGGATCACACCTGATGTACTGACATACCTGAATACATCCACAACCGGCAGCACACAACAAATCCAGGGCGCGTTACCCCCACCGGATGCAAGCGGCATGGTTCCCCTTGCCGCCATTGGCGCATCTGACACGCCATCATCCCGTCTGCCGGGAAATACCGCAGCACTGTCTGAACTGAATGCCTCCGGCCTGACGACCCTGCTGAATGCGGTCTCCTCCCGTCTCGGTATATCCTGGCGCTATGACGGCTCGCATATCATCTTCTATTATCTCGAGACACAGACCTTCCCCATCACCTATATGGACAGTCAGGTGACCTATAACGCCACTGTGGTCAGCGGCACCATGTCCTCAAACGGCTCATCAGGAGGCAGTGCATCAGATGCCATTTCCGGTGATGCCAGCAATACCCAGACCACCACCGTGGATATGAAGTCTGCGCTGTATCAGGATGTGAAAAATGCGGTCACATCAATGCTGACCCCGGGTATCGGACGCATGTTCATGTCCACGGGCTTTATAACCGTCACAGATAATCCACAGGTTCTGGAAACGGTCCGGGCATTCATTGAAAAACGCAATGAAGAGATGAAACGTCAGGTGGTGCTGAATGTGGAAATTCTGAGTATCCGGAAAACCCGCAATGAGCAGGCCGGTATCGACTGGAACGCAGTCTTCAGCGACAGAACGCTGGGACTGAGTCTCGGCAGCACATTCACCAGTGCAGCCAGTGATGCCATCACAGGTGGTGTTTCCATTGTGGACGGTAAACTCACCGGTTCAAAAGCCTTCCTGAAAGCATTGTCTTCCCAGGGGGTTGTCAGTGTGGTGACCCAGCACTCTGCCGTCACCAAAAACCTGACGCCGGTGCCAATGCAGATCGCCAATCAGCAGAGTTACATCGAGAGTGTGACGACGGATACCACTGCCAATGTCGGCTCATCCACCTCCCTGAATGCGGCCACCATCACCACCGGTTTTAACATGACCCTTCTGCCGTTCATTCTCCCGGACTCACAGACACTGCAGTTGCTCTATTCCATGAGTCTCTCCGACAAACCGGTTATTGAGAATTATGAGAGCGGTGGAAGTAAAGCCCAGCTGCCGAATGTGGATCTGAAAACCATCAATCAGACCGTGGATCTGAAATCCGGGCAGACGGTCATTATCAGTGGCTTCCAGCAGTCAGGACGTCGCAGCGGAAAACAGGGTGTAGGCACGCCGGGATTCTTCGGTCTTGGCGGTGGGATCAACAGTGAAAACGACGACACCATTCTCGTGGTGCTGATCACGCCCAATATCATCTGATTTTCACAAGGAGGACGATCGTGACGGATATTTCACCGACAGAGCGGCAGGTGTTTCCGCTGCCGGCAGGGCGCAATGTGTTTCTGGCCGGGCTGGAATGGAAAACACTGCCCTCACAGTACCGGCATGCCCGCGACTTTGCCCGGGCACAGAAAGCCGACCTTTTCCTGGCCTGTCAGTATCTCAGTAATGAAGATGCCGATACCCACACCATGGTAGCCACTGTCAGTCGCCGCATACTGCCCGGAAAACCCCGTCAGTGCTTCTCCCTCGCCCTGCTGATCCTGCCACTGCTTGAACATGGCGGCTATGCCATCACGGAACTGACGTTACCCGGAGAAACACCGCGCTACAGCTTTGTTTCCGCTGTCGACGGTGTTCTCGTCAGTGACCTGGTGGGAAGCGGAGAAGAGGTCCGTGAAGCCCGGGATACCTTTCTTTCCATCAACACCGAACCGGAGCAGGGCTGGACACGCTATGAACCGGTGGCATTTTCAGCAGGCGATCAGAATCAGGCCCTGCCGCTGTCCACCCTGACCGGCTCTGGTAAACATCCGGCTGCCGCGCGCCTGAATCCGGTATCCCGGGGAGCGCAGTTCATCACTGTCTCGCTGATCATCGCCCTTCTCGGCGCTGCATGGTACGGCTGGCAGTATTATGAACGGTGGAAGACTGAACAAGCCGCGCAGGCAGCAGCTGCCCGACAGGTCACAGAGGAACAAATCAGTCCCCCCTGGCCCGGACTCCCCGAAACCGACGCCTTTATCCAGGGATGTGCTGACATATGGACGTCACTGCCACTGTCTGCCTCCGGATGGCGTTATTCGCTGGCTGAATGTTCAACTGACGGCGGCAGCGGCAATCTTCGCGCCTCGTACACTAATACAGCTGGCGCGACAGTGACTGACTTCATCCGGCGCATCAGTGATATGACGGGTACCCGCCCCTTTATTGTGATGCCGGAAGGAAAGACCGGCGGCATTGGCCTGCCAGTCAGCTTCCGCCTGCCTGAACATCCCGTCGACGTTGATGCTCTGCCGGAAAGCTCTGTCCTGCAAGAACAACTGACCACGCTTGCTCAGTCAATGCCACTGACGCTGGACTGGCAGGAGGTCAGTAACAGCGTCACCGATGAAAACGGAAATATTATCCAGCCTCCGTGGAAAGAGTATGACCTTCAGATACAGACGCTACTCCCGGCATACCAGCTGGTTGAACGTCTGAAGGCGCCTTCTGTCCGTTTTATCTCTGTCACACGACAACTGGAGAACGGTCGTTTCCACTATCAATTTACAGGTAAATATTATGCACGCTAAAACAAAAGCCCTTCTGGTTTCAGCGCTGCTGTTACCGGCAACGGCAATGGCCACAACCGGAAACGCAGAGGAACAGAGTCCCCGGCAACTGCAGATTGAGCGGATACAGGACGAAACAGCCCTGTATGAAGCCATGCTGGCGAGAGAGAAAATCCGTCATGAACTGCGCATGCTGGAGCAGGGTATTCCCGCAGAGCCCGGTCGTCCGCAGGAAAGCACGTCCGCCATCCCGACTGCCCCGTCGACGGCGACATCCCCCCGTCTGACAGAAATATTTGGTGTACAGCCTCAGCTGAGAGCCCGGATAGAACTTTCGGGTGGACACATCACCGATGTGAAGACGGGCCAGAACATCCCCGGAACCCCTTATCTCGTGGAGAAAATCACACCGGACAGTGTGGTACTGGAGCAGTCCGGCATCAGAAAAACCCTGCGACCATGAAACCGGCCGCCAGTACAGGCGGCTGTCCGTACAAAAGGATGAACGACAATGAACATCAGTGAACTGATATCCTGGCTCAGCCTGATCATCCGTGACCTGGAAACAGCCGCTGCAGAATATGGGGTGAACCACACAGATATTGTCCACGAGGCAACACAATTACAGGTACAACTTTGTCGGGGAAAACAGGTCACCCCGGCACAACTCCGTGCCCTGAGTGCCCGGTTGTGGGGTGCCAGAATGCGCCTCGCGGCGCAGTATGGCCAGGACGCCCCCCTCATGAACGATCTGGCGTTCCTGAGCAACTGTCTGAAATATGATGCCGACAGATTAAACGACCGCTGGCTTTACCGGGAATGGATATCCGCAGCCGAATCCTTTGTCCTGCCGCTCGTCTTCATTATCCCACTGCTGATCGCGCTCTGTTATATGATGAAGAGCGGCAATTCCGGAGGCGCTGAATTATGCGCGGCACTTGCCGGCGCATGGTGCACCGGACTGACATTCTTATACCTGTGGGCAAAAGATCCCGTCGGGCTTTTCTGGTCACTCTACAGCTTCATTCCGCTGTATTTACTCTGGTGTGATATATCACCTGCGTAAACGATTACAGTGCAGAAATGATATTCCGTACAATACATCACAAATCACCTCACACCCGGGACGTTTTATTATTAACACTCGACGGGATATATCTCATGCTGGAGAATAAAACCACCGATGATTTTATTTTTGTTAAGCAACATATCTACCGCATATTTCAGTGGATGCACGAAACACCTCTCATTAACAACGGTAATACACCGGTAACTGACCGGTTAATCGCCGATATCCGGTGGATGCTCGAACATCATTACTATCCCTCCCCCGGCCAGGTGGACCGTATTATATCTGTACTGAGGGAGACAAAATTCCAGCTGCTCCGTGAAAAAACCGACAGACAGGAACTTGTGGAAGAGATCCAGCAGAAACTGAACACGCTGAAAGATATCCGTCATTTCCTGAAGCTGAACACGAACTATAAACAGGATGGCGATATCATTTCACTTACACCATCTGGTGAATGGAAGAATACTTCCATTATTTTATCGGTAGTTGCCGTCATGCTTATGATATTCGCCAGTGTATGTAATCTGTCCGGCATCACACCTTATTTTATTTATACCGCAGGTATTATTTTTTACGCTCTCGCCACACCGGTATTAACGCTGAGATCAACACAGCCGGAGAAAAACATTCCCCTGTTATTCGCTTTTGGAGGCGTAATCATTTTTACACTGTTAAGCCTGTGCTGAAAATGTCCAGATTCTCTCCGCAGAAGAACTGATTATTTCCCTCGCTTAATAACAGAAAACATATTTTCCGGGCGCCGCTGCCCGTAAGGAGGCCTTATGTTGGATCCTGCAGACCTGCCACCGGATGACATTCTGGATTATGTGGCTATCGACACAGATAAAACCGGTCATCTGCGGGTCAGGGTCGTGGAGGGAAAAAAACATCTGCGTGCCGTCCAGGAATATCTGACCCGCCTGCGCGCACGTCATCAGGGGCGTGTGGGAGACTTTGAATTCACCACCCTGGATGTGATAGCCCGCCTCAGACAGGACACCACAACCGCCGGTGATGAAAGCGTCATTAACCCGGTACAGCAGAAAATGCTCGGCTATATCCGCCATTCTGCCTCTCTTGGTGCCTCAGACCTTCATATGACCCCGGGACGAGACAACACGGACTTCACCTATGTGGAAGCCCGGGTTCACGGCGAACTGGAAGTGCTCGATATCCTCCGGAAAGAAGAAGGCCTCGAATTACTGGGGGCCACCTATTCCGGCATGACCGATGTTATCAAGGGCACACAGTTTGATCCCGGGGTGCCTCAGGATGCACGTCTTTCAGAGCAGTATCTGAAACTGGCCGGTCTGTTTGGTGCACGCTACTCCCACTATCCCTGCGTGGGCGGCCTCTATGCTGTGCTCCGTCTGATCAAGGATGACAGTCTGCAAATCCCGACCTTCAGCATGCTGGGCTACCACCCTGAGCAGGAGCGCACCCTGCGCCGTATTCTGCAGCGCCCTGAAGGTATTATCACGCTCTCAGGACCAACAGGTTCAGGAAAATCCACCACGCTGAGAACCGCCTCTGCGGCGTACCTTGAACAGTACGGCTTCAACAATACCGGCGGTATTCTTCTGCCCCGTCGCAGGCTGTTCACCATTGAATCCCCGCCAGAGGGCCGTATACCCGGTGCCATTCAGACTGCCGTCATGGATTCCGCACAGGGCTGGGTGGACTCCATTAAATCAGCACTGCGTCTTGACCCTGACGGGATCCTGAACGGCGAAATCCGTGACCACGATTCCGCCATTACGGCAATAAAAGCCGCCATGACCGGGCATCTGATGCTGACCACCATCCATGCGAACGACCCGATTAACATCCTCGAACGTCTTGAGATGGAGGGGGTACAGGCCAGGATGATTGCCGACCCGCAACTGTTCATTGGCCTGCTGAGCCAGCGTCTGGTTCAGCTGATATGTCCGCACTGCCGTCGCCCCTGGCATGAGGTGGCTACCGAGCGCACGGATGATGAACGGCGCCTGGTGGAAAGCGTCTGCAACCCGGACCAGGTATATCTGCGAAATCATGAAGGCTGCCCGCACTGCTGGCGTGGCGTGACAGGACGAACAGTGATCGCAGAAGTCATCTCCCCGGATGCCCGTTTTTTCCAGTTGTACCGGGAAAAGGGGCGTATTGAGGCCAGAACATACTGGCACCGGGAACTGGGCGGAATGACCCGTAATCAGCATCTGCTGGGAAAAATCAACAGCGGACAGGTTGATCCGCTGGCGGCCCATTATATATCTCCCGTCGATGAGGACAGCTATACGCTGCTGCACTGATATGAAATTTCTGGAAAAACTCAACAACACCGACATTGAGCTGACAGCACTGACTGTCTGGATAGCCAGAAAAACCTTTGCCCTGAACCGGGTGGAGTTCTACGAAGCCCTGGGCGGCATGATACGTGACGGAACGCCGTCACTGCGTGCCCTCGAATTTCTCTGCGAGATCGAAACCGATTTTGGTGAAAAGAAAGGCACATCCGGCATGTATTTTCTGGCAAAAGAATGCATCGATTCCATCAAAGCCAGCGGCATGTTATCCGGTGCCCTGTTAACCTGGGTGCCACCGGAGGAAGCCACGTTAATCAGAAACGGGGAAGAGCGCGGAAATATTGCCGACGCCCTTTTCCAGGTGGCCAGAACCGTTAAAGCCCGGCGGGAAATGACATCCAGCCTCATTGCCGTCTGCCTCTACCCCCTTCTGCTGCTTTCGCTCTGTGTGGTGAATATGTACAACGCCCATACCCGTATCATCCCCATCGTCAGTGCGTTTGCCACGGAAGATAAATGGTCATTCCAGATGAAATTGCTTGCCGGCATGTCGGAATTTTTCATCGGGTACGGATTCTGGCTCTGTGGGACCATTTTCGCCCTGACGCTTCTGATCCGTTTTTCATTCAGCCGGTATACCGGCCCCGGCCGGAGGATGCTGGACAAGGCTCCCCCCTGGTCACTGTATCAGACCTTACACGGGGTGAATTATCTGTTCAGTATTTCATCCATGCTGCAGATTAATATTCCTCTTTCGCAGGCGCTGCTCCGAATGGAAAAAGGTGCAGAAAAGAATAAATGGTTAAAGGAGAGAATTCAGGCAATACGAAAACATGTATTATCCGGTCAGAATCTGGCCACAGCAATGCGAAATTCCGGTTACGATTTTCCGTCCAGAATATGCATCAATAAACTGCTCCTGAACTCCGAAAGGGAGGACAGTGTGGCAACCATGGCACTCTATGCCGATCAGTGGCTGGAGGAAGCAAAAAAACGGGTAAAACGAATTGGATTAATTATTACCGGTATATCAGGAGGTTTTGTCTTCTTTTTTATTCTTAACATGATATCTGCCATCTACAGTATCAGCGACATGCTGAAGCAATAATTCCCCCATACAGAATATTTCTGAAACATCCCATAAACCAGGAGTGATATATGAAATTCAGATCATGTCTTTATTCTTATTTTGCTTTAAAAAAAGAGAAAGAGGAGGATAAAGGTTTAACCTTACTGGAAGTTGCCGGCGCACTGATTATTATCGGTATTGTGGTTGTTCTCGCAATGAGTCAGATGTCCAGTACCATGTCATCCAGTGATAACCAGCGCGAAGTGAAAAACCTGCAGACCATTGCAACCAAAATGAAGCAGTACAAGTTCCAGGGACAATATACCAGCAGTGATTATATCAAAACGCTGACGCAGAGTGGTTCCCTGCCGGCCGATATGATCGCCGGTGGTAACAAGGCCAAAAATGCCTGGGGCGGTGATGTCACCATTAAGGCAACGGCAGACAAGTATGGTTATACGATTACCAGCAATAATGTACCGAAAGAAAATTGCGTGGAACTCATTAACAGCCTGCGCAGTTCATCCATGTTTACCAAAATCATGAATACCGCCCCGGCTACTGTGGATCCCGTAACAGTATGTAGTAACGACAAAAATAACATCACCCTTGAAACAAACAGCTAATGTTTCCGGACAGCATCCTTAAATACCAGAGGATGCTGTCACTGCCGGGATTATCATAATGAAATGGTTATATCTCTCTGTCCTGCTTTTATTCAGTCACACATCAATCGCATCTGTGATGAATAATAATCATCTCGATTCCTGTTTTATTCAGGCCGGAAAACGCTACCTGATTGCCCCTGAGCTTCTGAAAACCATTGCACAGCAGGAAAGCGGCCTGGTCGCCACTGCGATAAATCACAATAAAAACAAATCCGGAAAAATCATCAGTACGGATTACGGAATAATGCAGATTAATTCAGTGCATATTCCTGAACTGAAAAAACTGGGCGTCATTAAAAACAAGGATGAACTGCTTAAAAAGCCCTGCCTGAATATTCATACCGGTGCCTGGATACTGGCCCGCCATTTTCAACGCTGCGGCGTTAACTGGGAATGCCTGGGCAGCTATAACGCCGGTTTCAGCAAAAATAACACAGCCCGGCGCATGATATATGCCCGAAAAATCCACAACCGGTATTTCAGACAATATTAATAAATACGAGGTGACGGTGAGCGCATTACTGAGCATGACAATAATAATCATCATCCTGGCGGTTATTCTTTATCTTGCATACATCACCGCCGCTCTCTACCTGTCAGCAGTACACGACACCCGGCCGCCCAGGCCGGTGGTGTACGTGTGTTGCCTTCTGGCCATAGTGAGTGTCAGCCTCAACGGCGCATATGGTGTTGAAGCCACGGGGCTGTTATTCCTTTCCCTTCTGACGGGATTATTAACTGTAATGACGCTGACGGACATCGCCGTCTGTCGGCTTCCCCGGATATTCACGCTTTCACTGATTGTTCTGGGGGCAGCGTTCAGGTACAGCCTGGAGGAGCTCACATACAGCCTCCTCAACGCATCACTCTGGTTCGGCATGACATACCTGCTACGGCAGTTTTTCATAACGGCAAAAGGAACAGAAGCACTCGGCCTTGGTGATGTATTCCTGATAGCAGGAATTGCAATGTGGACACAGCCACAACACACGCCGCTGCTAATCACCGCCGCAGCTTCCGGGGCATTTCTGTTTATCCTCCTCTTCTGCCGTCACAGACATCAGCAGGCACTGCCGTTCGCCCCGTTTCTCTGCGCATCACTGTATGCACTAACCCTCCTCCCTGATTCCGTTTTCCGCACTTCGGAGATATTCACGTGAAAAAGTTCAGACACGATGACGACAAAGGTTTTATTCTGCTTGAAATACTGGCGGGACTGATAGTGATTGGTATCGCCACGCCGCTGATTTATTCCGAAATAGAAAACTGGCTGAATGAACAGCTTTACCAGAGTGCTGCTTCTCATGCAGATGCCTACAATACCGCAGCCAGAAATTACATTGCCGATAACAATGCCACTCTGCACAACGGCAGCCTTCCGGCAAACTTTACAGCCGATGATTTGATTCGCAAGGGATACCTGAAACAGGGATTTAATCATTCTCCGTTTGGGCAGAGTTATATCACGGGTATCCGCCGTAACCAGACTACAGGACGTCTTGAAGCCCTGACCTGCTCAACAGGGGGGCAGAATATCAAAGAAGATGGTCTGCGCAGTGTGGCAGGACAGCTTCCCGGGCTGGGTGGTTATATTGGTAAAAACGGAACAGCAACCGGCGCATTCGGCGCCTGGACAGACAAACCGGGGGATTACGGACTCACCTGTTCGGCAGGTCACATTGCCGTCGTCATGACGGGTGATGATCTGCAGGAAAGCGACAGGTTGTATCGTTTCCAGGTCCCGGAGAGACCAGAGCTGAACCAGATGCACACAGCTATCAACATGGGCGGAAATGACATCAATAACGCCGGTAACCTCAATGGTCAGAAAGCCACGGTGAAAGGCGATATAACCAGCGAAGACGGCTGGTTTATCACCAGAAACAACAAGGGGTGGATGAACACGACGCACGGAGGCGGTTTCACCATGACGGACAGCGAATGGATACGTGCTGTTAACAACAAAGGGATCACAACCGAAGGAGAGCTCAAAGGAGGAAAAGTCAGTGGTGGAACTGTCCGGTCTGACGGTCGTCTTTCCACAGGTGAGTATTTACAGCTTGAAAAAACAGCAACGGCTGGCGCTTCCTGCTCCCCTAACGGGCTTGTAGGCCGCGACAGTACAGGGGCGATACTTTCGTGCCAATCCGGTGTGTGGCGAACGATTGGTGCACCTGACGGAAGTTACAGCAATCTGGGTTCTCACCGGGGAACATTTAACGGGAGAAATAACGGCAGAGGAACTTTGTTTGTGTACGCTTCCGGTGGAAATGGTGCCGGTGGCGGTGATTGCGCCAACACATCAAATCTTCAGGGCTATGTGAACGGCGCTTTCATTGGTATGAATGCCAGCAATAACCCCTCCTACGGAAAGACAGCATTTATTTCATTTGCCGTGCCAGTGGGAGCGTCATATCAAATCATCTCCAGACCAACACAAAATTACGCCTGTGGTAACGGTGTTTTCTCTGTGTATGCCTATCAGATGTGAGTCCCTAGCTGGCTTTAACAATGTAGTTGAATGCAATATTTTTGGGACGCATTTCTGTGGTACTCCCCTGTGCCCAGTATGGCATACCACTATGATGCCCTTTCAGCCATCCGCCACGTTCGTGATAGACGCCTGATTGATCGGCCTGATAACTCAGGAGTTGTCTGTTCCGATCACCATCAAGTCCCTTCCCGTTATCCCAGCCACGGATAAAAACACCGCGCAGATCGGGCAATTTACAGCCAGGATAAGCACGGGCAAGCTGAGGATACCGGGAACAGGAAAACGACTGGCCGTTCATCAACAGATAGCCTTGTGGAGGAGTGGCAGATGGCCACGGGATAGGGCTTCCCACCGGGTAGGATTCAAAGCCAACCCACACACCGGATTGGCACGGAGGCCAGTGCCAATCCGGTTCGTGGACAAGTAGCCAAAAGAAAGAACGTTTCACGGTATACGGAATAAGTGGATGTGGGCATACACCGTCCTATGCGGTATGTCCTGATGGCAGTGATTTAGTTTCTGGTGGG
>SKEM01000691.1_pt1 | contig 20320 bp, 16 predicted proteins | sample 4826731 | NCBI WGS metagenome assembly SKEM01 (sample SAMN11008809, study PRJNA524170) | human gut metagenome | biome: Human fecal sample; material: Feces; isolation source: fecal sample from pouch patient p37 | host: Homo sapiens | place: Israel: Tel-Aviv | collected 2015-07-27
GCGGTCCCGGCGCCGGGGGCCGAGGCGGCCGCGCCCGTGCTCGTCGGGACGGGCGTCGCGGTGCTCACGGGGGTGGCGGACGCGGCGCTTGCTGCGGCGGGCGCGGTGGCGACCACGGAGGCGCTCGCCGAGGCTCCCGGGGCCGTCCCCGTGGCGTCGGGGGCGGACTGGGAGCAGGCGCCGAGGAGCAGCAGGAGGGCCGTCGGTGCGGCGAGCAGGGCGGGGGAGCGGTGCATGACGACTCCGATCAGGGGAGGGACCCCGTCAGCGTAGGCCCCTCACGGCCGCCTCACAGGGTTTCCGCGCGATCAGCCCCCGGAGACGTCGGACTCCGCGTCCTCGCTCAGCAGGAGGAGCTTCTGCTCCTCGGTGAGCGTCTCCGAGTCGAGCCAGCCGTCGGGCAGGTGCGGGCGCTTCGGGGTGCCGGCGCGGCCGCGCGGACCCTCGACGGTCTCACCCGGGTAGGGGACCTCCTCGGGAAGGCGCTCGCGCATGGCGGCGAGCGCGGCGTCGAGCTCGGCGAGGCTGGAGACCTTCATGAGGGATCCGCGTGCCGCTCCGCCGACCGGGTAGCCCTTGAGGTACCAACCGACGTGCTTGCGCAGGTCTCGTACTCCGCGCTGCTCGCCGAGCTCGCCGGCCAGGAGGCGCCCGTGCTCCTTGATGACGGCGATGACGGCGTCGAGGTCGGGGCGGGTGCGCTCGGCGGAGCCGTGGAAGGCGTGCACGATGTCGGCGAAGAGCCACGGGCGCCCCTGGCAGCCGCGCCCGATGACGACACCGTCGCAACCTGTCTCGCGCACCATCCGTAGCGCGTCGTCGCCGGTCCAGATGTCTCCGTTGCCGAGCACCGGCAGGTCGGTGGCGTCCTTGAGCCGCTCGATCGTCTCCCACCGGGCCTGGCCCGAGTAGTGCTGGCGGGTGGTGCGCCCGTGGAGGGCGAGGGCGGCGATACCGGCGTCCTTCGCCATGCGGGCGGCATCGAGGTAGGTCTCGTGCTCCTCGTCGATGCCGATGCGCATCTTGATCGTCACCGGGACCTCGCGGTCGCGGTGGGCGCGGCGCGCGCCCTCCTCGGCGGCGCGCACCGTCTCGCGCAGGATCCCCGCCATGAGGTCCTTCTTCCACGGCAGCGCGGAGCCGCCGCCCTTGCGCGTCACCTTGGGGACGGGGCAGCCGAAGTTGAGGTCGACGTGGTCGGCGAGGTCCTCCTCGACGAGGATCCGCACCGCCGTGCCCGCGATGACGGGGTCGACGCCGTAGAGCTGGATGGAGCGGACGCGCTCGGCCGGGTCGGAGCGGACCATGCCCATCGTCCTCTCGTTGCGCTCCACCAGGGCCCGGGTCGTCACCATCTCGGTCACCCACGTGCCCGCCGGGGCCGACAGGCCGCCGTCGGGTGTCGGAAGGGCGCCCTGGGCGACGGGGCGCAGCGCCTCGGGGAGGGCGGCCTCGCCCATCTGGCGGCACAGGCGGCGGAAGGAGGCGTTCGTGACTCCGGCCATCGGCGCGAGCTCGACCGGCGTGGCGACCTCGATCGGGCCGATCCGCAGGGGGCGCAGCCCCTCGACGAGTCCCGGGCCGGGCTCCTGCGCGGGTGCCGTGGCGGTCTCCCGGATGGCGGTCCGGGCGTCTGACGCGGGGGAGAGGGGCTGGCTCGTCACCCCGACACTCTGGCACAGGGCCGCGCGCAGCCGGGCGAGGCGTGCGCCACGTACCCTGCCGCCATGCCCAGCTCGACCCCCTCGCCCGCCCACGGCGCGGAGCGGCCCGGCGCGTCCGGCGCCGGCTCCCGGCGTGCCCGCTCCGTCCTCGTCACCGGCGCCTCGCGCGGCATCGGCGCCGCCGTCGCCGCCGCCCTGGCCGCCCAGGGGGACCGCGTCGCCGGCCTGTCGCGCTCGGGCAGGGCTCCCGATGGAGTCCTGGCCCTGGCCGTCGACGTCACGGACCCGGGTGCCGTCGACGAGGCGGTCCGGCGCGTCGCCGAGGCGCACGGGGGCGTCGAGGTCCTCGTCGCCGCGGCCGGCACGTCGCTGGACGCCCTCGCCGCCCGCACCCGCCCGGCCGACTGGGACCGCGTCCTCGCCACCAACCTCACCGGCTCGATGAACGCGGCCCGAGCCGTCCTGCCCGGCATGATGCGGGCCCGGAGCGGGCGCGTCGTGCTCGTGTCCTCGGTCATGGCGGCCCGCGGCGGGGCCGGTCTCGCCGCCTACGGCGCCTCCAAGGGAGGCGTCGAGGGACTCGCACGATCCCTTGCGCGCGAGGTGGCGCCACGGGGGATCACCGTCAACGCCGTCGCCCCGGGCTTCGTCGACACGGCCCTGACGGACTCCCTGAGCGCCTCCGCCCGCGAGGAGTACCTCGCGGCGATCCCGCTGGGGCGCACGGCGACCCTCGAGGAGGTCGTCGCGCCCATCCTGTTCCTGGCCTCGCCCGGCTCCTCCTACGTGACCGGTGCCGTGCTCGGCGTCGACGGCGGCCTCGGCATGGGGCGCTGAGCCGCGCGGGACCCGTACCCCGCGTCCCGCCGGGTGAACAGCGCGGTGACGTAGGGTTTCCGTGTGACGACCCAGACGCCTGAGACGAAGACCCTCGTCCTCGTGAGGCACTCCAAGGCGGCCCATGACGCCCCGACCGACCTCGAGCGCCCGCTGACCTCCAAGGGGCGCGGCATGGCCGAGGAGCTCGCCCGCGAGCTCGCCTCCCGCCTGCCCAGCACGGGCCTGCTGCTCGTCTCGCCCGCCGAGCGGGCCCGCCAGACGGCGCGCCCGATGCGCTCCCACCTCGACCCGGACGAGGTGCGCGTCGAGCCGGAGATCTACCACGAGGGCCCGAACGGCATCCAGGGTCTCCTCGCCGAGCTCGACGAGTCCGTGAGCACGGTCGTCGTCGTCGGCCACGAGCCGACCGTCTCGATCCTCGCCCACACGCTCCACGACGCCGACGACGACCTCGCCAGCCAGGTCTCCTTCGGCGTCCCCACCGCGACGGCGCTCGTGCTGAGCGTCCCGGTCGCCTGGGACGCCCTGGGACCGCGCACCGCTCACCTCACGGACGTCCTCACCGCCACGCGCTGACGGTCCGAGGCGTCGCCGGACGGCGCGGTGACCCCTCCGCCCACGGATCCTGCTCACTCAGCGAGTCCCGGCTCCAGGCCGGGCGCGGCGGCGCGACCCCGCCGAGCCCGGAGCCGCCCTCAGAAGAGCTCGAGCACCGCGCGCAGGTCCCGCACGCGCACCGAGGCGGGAGCCTGCTCCACCACGACGGGCTTCGCGCAGAAGGCCACGCCGAGGCCCGCGCGCCCGATCATCCCGAGGTCGTTCGCGCCGTCGCCCACGGCGACCGTGCGCTCCATCGACACGCCGTCGGCGGCCGCCCAGGCCTCCAGGCAGCGGACCTTCTCCTCGCGGTCCACGATCCTGCCGAGCACCCGGCCGGTGAGGACGCCGTCGGCGACCTCCAGCTCGTTGGCGGCGTAGTGGTCGATGCCGAGTCGCTCGACGAGCGGGCCGACGACCTCGGTGAAGCCGCCGGAGACGACGCCGACCCTGCACCCGCGCACGTGGAGGGCGTCGATGAGCCCGCTCGCCCCCGTCGTCGGGCGCACCTCGGCGAGGACCTCCGCGAAGACCGTCTCCGGGACGCCGGCAAGGGTGGCGACCCGCTCGCGCAGGGACTGGGCGAAGTCGAGCTCACCGCGCATCGCCCGGGCGGTGACCGCGGCGACCTGCTCGCGCGTGCCGGCGCGCTCGGCGATGAGCTCGATGACCTCCTGCTCGATGAGGGTCGAGTCCACGTCCATGACGAGCAGGCCGGGCCCCTCCTCGACGAGCGGTCCCGAGGTCAGGGCCCCCGTGACGCGGGGCTGCGCGGCCCCGTCGGCGGCGGAGCCGTCGGCGGTCGGGGCGGAGGTGCTGGGACGCGGCTCGTCGGTCATGGCGCGATGCTAGCCAGGACGCACGACGGCGCCCAGGGACGTCGCAGTCCCGGGGCGCCGTCGAGGGCGTCGGCCGTCGAGGCGGTCAGCGCGTGACCGTCTGCCCCTTGGCGACGACGACGATGCCGGACTCCGTGACAGTGAATCCGCGCTCCCGGTCGTGCTCGTGGTCGATGCCGACCATGGCGCCCTCCTCGACGACGACGTACTTGTCGAGGATCGCCCGGTTGACGACCGTGTTCCTCCCGACGTTGACCCCGTCCATGAGGACGGACTCTCGCACGGAGGACCAGGAGTTGACGCGCACCATCGGGCTCAGCACCGAGGAGATGACCTCACCGCCGGAGACGATGACGCCCGGCGAGACGATCGAGTCGACCGCGTGGCCCAGGCGCTCGTGGTGGCCGTAGACGAACTTCGCCGGCGGCATCGCGTTGGTGTAGCCCGCGTACAGCGGCCAGCGGTCGTTGTACAGGTTGAACACCGGCGTGACGCTGATGAGGTCCTGGTGGGCGTCGTAGAAGGCGTCGACGGTACCCACGTCGCGCCAGTAGTCGCGGTCGCGCTCCGTGGCGCCCGGGACGTCGTTGTCCTTGAAGTCGTAGACCCCCGCCGCGCCCTGGTTGACGAACCACGGGACGATGTTGCCGCCCATGTCGTGCTTGGAGGACTCGTCCGCCGCGTCCACCGTGACCGCCTCGAGGAGGGCGTCGGCGTTCATGATGTAGTTGCCCATCGAGGCGAGGATCTCCTCGGGGGAGTCGGGCAGACCCGGCGTCTCCTTGGGCTTCTCCACGAAGGCCTTGATGCGACCGCGGTCCTCCGGGTCCGTCTCGATGACGCCGAACTGGTCCGCGAGCGAGCGGGGCTGGCGGATGCCCGCCACCGTGCACGGGAGGCCCGAGGCGATGTGGTGGGCGAGCATCTGGGAGAAGTCCATGCGGTAGATGTTGTCCGCGCCCGTGATGACCACGTAGTCCGGCCGCTCGTCGTCGAGCAGGTTGAGGGACTGGTAGATCGCGTCCGCGCTCCCGAGGAACCAGTGCTTGCCGACGCGCTGCTGGGCGGGCACGGGGGCGATGTAGTTGCCGAGCATGTCGCTCATGCGCCATGTCTTGGAGATGTGGCGGTCCAGCGAGTGCGACTTGTACTGGGTCAGCACGACGACCTTGAGGAAGCCGCTGTTGATCATGTTCGACAGGGAGAAGTCGATGAGGCGGTAGATGCCGCCGAAGGGCACGGCGGGCTTGGCGCGGTCGACCGTCAGGGGCATGAGGCGCTTGCCCTCGCCACCGGCGAGGACGATTGCGAGTACACGGGGGGAAGCCATGTGAGCACCATACGTGGCCGGGGCCACTTCCGGGGCCACTTCCGGGGGCCCAACGGGACGAGGCGACCGCGCCCGTTCCGAGGGCCCGTTCCGAGTGCGGGTCCGGCCGTCCGCACACCCTCCGCCGTGCCCGCGCACGAAGCCCTCACGGGACCGGAAAGCGCAGCGGCCAGGCCCTGATCCCGATACCGTCTGCGGTGGGAGGAGCCGAGTCCGACGCGGCCCGCCCCACCGGTCCGACGACGCCACCGGCGCGGTCCCGCCCGCCGCCGTCCGCGGACCACCAGACCACCAGCCACCGAGCGTGCACGCGCACGAGCGAGGAGACGACCATGAGGGTCGACCTGCTGACCAAGGAGTACCCGCCCTACATCTACGGAGGCGCCGGAGTCCACGTCAACGAGCTCGCCAAGGTCCTCCGCCCCCTCGCCGACGTGCGCGTCCACGCCTTCGGCGGCCCCCGCGAGCCCGGAACCGAGGGCGCCGACCCCGGCGTCACCGGCTACGCCGACCTCCCCGAGCTCGACGGCGCCAACGGCGCCCTCAAGACCTTCGGCGTCGACCTCGAGATGGTCCCCGACGTCGCCGGTGCGGACATCGTCCACTCCCACACCTGGTACGCCAACCTCGCCGGCCACCTCGCCGGGCTGCTCCACGGCATCCCGCACGTCGTCTCGGCGCACTCCCTGGAGCCCATGCGCCCCTGGAAGGCCGAGCAGCTCGGCGGCGGCTACGCCCTGTCCTCCTGGGCTGAGAAGCAGGCCTACGAGGGCGCCTGCGCCGTCATCGCCGTCTCCCACGGCATGCGCGAGGACATCCTGCGCTCCTACCCCGACGTCGACCCCGAGCGCGTCAAGGTCGTCCACAACGGCATCGACCTGGACGCCTGGGCCCGTCCCACCGACCCCGAGTGGGAGGCGCTCGCGGAGGAGGTCGTGGCCCGCTACGGCATCGACCGCGACCGACCGACCGTCGTCTTCGTCGGCCGCATCACCCGTCAGAAGGGACTGCCCTACCTCCTGCGCGCGATCGCGCAGCTCCCCGAGCAGGTCCAGGTGGTCCTCTGCGCCGGAGCCCCGGACACCCCGGAGATCAAGGCCGAGGTCGACGGCCTCGTCTCCGACCTCCAGGCCCAGCGCACCGGCGTCATCCTCATCGAGGAGATGCTCCCGCACCGCGAGCTCCAGGCCGTCCTGGCCGCCTCCGACGTCTTCGTGTGCCCCTCGGTCTACGAGCCCCTCGGCATCGTCAACCTCGAGGCCATGGCCATGGGCCTGCCCGTCGTCGGCTCCGCCACCGGCGGCATCCCCGACGTCATCGTCGACGGCGAGACCGGGCTCCTCGTCCCCATCGAGCAGCTGCAGGACGGCACGGGGACGCCGATCGAGCCCGAGCGCTTCGCCACCGACCTCGCGGGGGCCCTCACGCGCCTCGTCACCGACGAGGAGGCCGCCGCCCGGATGGGCGCCGCCTCGCGCAAGCGCGTCGAGGAGCACTTCGCCTGGACCGCGATCGCCGAGCGGACCATGGAGGTCTACGAGTGGGCGCTCGCCAACCCGCGCTGAGAGCCCTGCGCTGAGCAGCACTGAGGGGCCCCGCACCGGACGACCGGTGCGGGGCCCCTCCGCGTCGATCCCCGACGGCGGGCGCGCCTCAGCGCCCCGTCACCGCCCAGGTCTCCGTCGCGGCGGCCACGCCCCGGCGAGCCACGGCGAGCAGCGGGCGCAGCACCTCGGCGCGACGACGGGCCTGGAGCGCGGTCGCCGCGGCGCCGTCGTCCTCCAGCGCCAGGTCGCAGATCGCCTCCAGCCGCAGGGAGCGCTCCAGCAGCTCGCGACGTCGACCGTCCAGCGAGGGCGGGACGAGCCCCGGGTCCAGGACGGCGGTCACGAGGTCGGTGAGCGTGTCCGCGAGCTCCGGGCGCTCGCGGGCCAGGTCGAGCGCGACGAGCGACTCGATCGCCTCCTCTGTCGCGCGGTGCACGTCGCGGCGCGCCTGGGAGGCGTCGAAGGGCGGGGGAGTGGCCCGCAGGTCGTGCGCCAGCCACAGGACCGAGGTGCCCGAGTCCTCGGGCACGAGCAGCACCCGGCGCGGGACCCCGCTTCCGTGTGCTCCGGCGTCGCCCCCGCTCTCCAGCAGGACTCCCTCGCCGGCGTCGAGGGCCAGGGCGAGCCCCGGCAGCGGGTCCGCGGTGCTCGGCAGGACCGCCGCGCAGCGCATGAGCGGCCCCCGCGCCGGCAGCCACTCCTCGAGCGGGACCGCGCCGCCCATGGCCCCGTCGCGGACCTCGTGCGCGCCGTCGGGGCCCTGGACGAGGGCGGGACCGCGCGAGGAGGGCAGCGGCGCCCACAGCGCGAGCACGACGGAGACGGGCAGCTCGAGAGGATCCACGGGCGTGGACTCTAGCAAGCGGGGCGACCGGGCCGGCCCCCGCCGGCCGCCCCGTGGCCCGGGCGCCCGGTCCGGGGCGCGGACCGCCCCGCGCGGCCGGACCCGACCGGGGAGCGCTCCCCGGCGCGTGCCTGGGACTCAGGTCACCCTCGGCCGTTAAGGTGGCCCCATGACGACTGTGCTGCACCTCGACGACGTCTCCCTGCACCGGGGCGACACCCAGATCCTCGACCACGTCACGTGGACCGTGGAGGAGGGGCAGCACTGGGTCCTCCTCGGCCCCAACGGCGCCGGCAAGACGACCATCTCCCGGATCGCCTCCGCCCGCCTCTTCCCCTCCAAGGGCACCGTCGACGTCCTCGACGAGCGCATGGGCCGGGTCGACATCTCCGAGCTCCACCCGCGCATCGGCCTGACCTCGTCGGCGCTCGCCCAGAACGTCCTCGGCGGCGAGACCGCCATGAGCGTCGTCCTGTCCGCCTCCTACGGCCGCATCGGCGTGTGGACGGAGCAGTACGACGACTTCGACGTCGAGCGCGCCCACGCTCTCCTCGACGCCCTCGGCGCCGGCTCGATCGCCGAGCGCACCTGGGCCAACCTCTCCTCCGGCGAGCGCAAGCGCGTCGAGATCGCCCGCGCCCTCATGCCCGACCCGGAGCTCCTCATCCTCGACGAGCCCGCCTCCGGCCTCGACGTCGCCGGCCGCGAGCAGCTCCTCGCCGCCCTCACCGAGATCATCTCGGCGCCGGGCTCGCCCTCGATGCTGCTCGTCACCCACCACCTCGAGGAGATCCCCGTCGGCTTCACCCACGCCCTCGCCCTGCGCGACGGCCGGGTCGGCGGCGAGGGCGCCCTCGACGACGTCCTCACGGAGGCTACGATGTCCGAGACCTTCGGGATCCCGCTCGAGATCACCAAGGACCGCGGGCGCTACGCCGCGCGCGGCCGCGGCGCCCTCACCGGCGGCGGGCACGCCGCCTGAGCGGCCCGGACCCCGCCGCCCGCACGACCGACCCCACCCGACCGACGACCAGGAGGACACCCGCATGGCATGGCTCTGGTGGCTGGGGGCGGCTCTCGTCCTCGGCGTCATCGAGACCCTGACGGCCGACCTCACCTTCATCATGTTCGCCGGCGGCGCCCTCGGCGGCTCCGCCGCCGCCGCGCTCGGCGCCCCCTTCTGGGCACAGGTCGTCGTCTTCGCCGTCGTCTCCACGCTGCTCCTCGGCACGGTCCGTCCCTGGATCAAGGGTCGGTGGGCGGCGAGCGCGCCGAACATGCGCACCAACGTCGACGCCCAGATCGGCCGTGAGGCCACGGCCCTCACCGCCCTCGACGCCCACGGCGGCCGCGTCCGCCTCGGCGGCGAGGAGTGGAGCGCCCGACTCGCCGAGTCGCCCGGCGGCTACGGCGCCCCCGCACGGCTCCAGCCGGGCGCCCGCGTGCGCGTCGTCAGCATCGACGGCGCCGTCGTCGTCGTCGAGCCGGCCTGACCGCACCCCGACCTCCGCACCCGATCACCCAAGAAAGGCACCGGCCATGGCATCAGCCTCGACCGTCTCCCTCGTCGTCCTCCTCCTCATCGCGCTCTTCGTCGTCGTCACCATCGCCAAGGCGATCCGGATCGTGCCGCAGTCCAACGCGATCATCGTGGAGCGCCTGGGCAAGTTCCAGGCGGAGTTCGGCGCCGGCCTCCACCTCCTCGTCCCCTTCATCGACAGGGTCCGCACCACCGTGGACCTGCGCGAGCAGGTCGTCTCCTTCCCGCCGCAGCCCGTCATCACCTCCGACAACCTCGTCGTCTCCATCGACTCCGTCATCTACTACCAGGTGACCGACCCCAAGCGCGCCACCTACGAGATCGCCAACTACCTCCAGGCCATCGAGCAGCTCACCGTCACGACGCTGCGCAACGTCATCGGATCCATGGACCTCGAGCAGACGCTCACGAGCCGTGACCAGATCAACGGCCAGCTCCGCGGCGTCCTCGACCAGGCCACGGGCCGCTGGGGCATCCGCGTGAGCAACGTCGAGCTCAAGTCCATCGACCCGCCCGCCTCCATCCAGGGCGCCATGGAGCAGCAGATGCGCGCCGCGCGCGACCGCCGCGCCGCCATCCTCACCGCCGAGGGCGTCAAGCAGTCCCAGATCCTCACCGCCGAGGGCGACAAGCAGTCCGCCATCCTCCGCGCCGAGGGCCAGGCGCAGTCCGCGATCCTCAAGGCTCAGGGCGAGTCCCGCGCCATCCTCCAGGTCTTCGACGCCATCCACCGCGGCAACGCCGACCCGAAGCTCCTCGCCTACCAGTACCTCCAGACCCTGCCCAAGATCGCCAACGGCAACAGCTCGAAGATGTGGATCGTCCCCACCGAGTTCACCGCGGCCCTCGACGGCATCGCCGGTGCGCTCGGCGGCAAGGACGGCTCCGGCGCGTCCGGCTCGGGCGCCTTCCGCGGCGACGACGGGGAGAGCGTCGGCGTCGACCTGTCCGGCATGGACTCCGGTCTCGACATCGCCTCCGACCTCGCGGCGACGAACCTTCAGACCCCCGAGGAGGCCCTGGCCCAGGCCCGCGGCGAGGCCGAGTCGGCCACCCGCGAGGCCTCCGACGAGTCCGCGACCGCCCGCGGCGGCTCGCAGGCGCAGGAGCCCTCGGCACCGCCGTCGATCCCGCCGACGCGCCTCGCCGACGGAGGTCAGCAGGGCTGACGGGCACGCCGTGCGAGCACCGGCGGGCACCGCGCTCACCGGCCGCATCCACTCCCTCCACCGCAAACGGTCACGAATCGTGCACCCGGTGCAGACACCGGAGGCGGAGCGGGCATAACCTTCCCCGCGTGCTATCCAAGACCCTGCGTCACTATCTGAGCCCCTACTGGGGCTCTCTGCTCGCGGTCTTCGTCCTCAAGATCATCGAGACGACCGCGGCCCTGTCGCTGCCGACCCTCAACGCCGACATCATCAACGACGGCGTCATCCCCGGTGACACGGACAAGATCTGGCACCTGGGCGGCGAGATGCTCGCGCTCACCGCCGTCCAGGGCGTCGTCGCCGTCCTCGGCACCTACCTCGCCGCGAAGGCCTCCATGGCGCTCGGACGAGAGATGCGCCGGGACATCTTCAACCACGTGCAGCGCTTCAACCTCGAGGAGGTCTCGCGCTTCGGCGCCCCCTCGCTCATCACGCGCTCCACCAACGACATCCAGCAGATCCAGATGGTCGTCTTCATGATCTGCGCCATGATGCTCATGGCCCCGATCATGCTGGTCGGCGGCACCGTCATGGCACTGCGCGTCGACGTCCCGCTCTCGGGCCTCCTGCTCGTCCTCATCCCGCTGCTGCTGCTCGTCCTCGGCCTCATCATGAGCAGGCTCCTGCCCCACTTCAAGGTGATGCAGTCGCGCATCGACCGCGTCAACCTCGTCATGCGCGAGCAGATCCAGGGCGTGCGCGTCATCCGGGCCTTCGTCCGCCAGGACCAGCGCGACGAGGTCTTCCGCGTCGCCAACGACGAACTCACCGGCACGTCCCTGCGCATCGGCTACCTCTTCGCCGTCCTCTTCCCGGGCGTCACGATCATCATGAACCTCGCGAGCGTCGGCGTCATGTGGTTCGGCGGCCACCGCATCGACTCCGGCGGCATGCAGGTCGGCGACCTCACGGCCTTCCTCAACTACATCATGCAGATCCTCTTCTCGGTCATGATCGCCGTCGTGCTCGTGACGATGCTGCCCCGCGCCCAGGTAGCCGCCGAGCGGTTCCAGGACGTCCTCGCCGTCGAGCCCTCCATCACCGCGCCGGCGTCGCCAGAGCACCTCCCCGCCGCCTCCGGCCTGGCCGCGGGCACCGGACGCGGCCGCGAGGTCCGCCTGGACCACGTCTCCTTCCGCTACCCGGGCGCGGACGCCCCCGTCCTGTCCGACGTCGACCTCATCGTCGAGGCCGGCCGCACGACGGCCTTCATCGGCTCCACCGGCTCAGGCAAGACGACCCTCATCAACCTCATCCCGCGTCTCCTCGACGTCTCCGAGGGCGCGGTCACGGTCGACGGCGTCGACGTGCGCGAGCTCGACCCCGTCGAGCTGCGAGCGTCCGTCGCCACCGTCCCCCAGAAGGCCTACCTGTTCTCGGGGACCATCCGCTCAACCCTTCAGCACGGCAAGAGCGGCGCGACGGACGCAGAGCTCTGGGCCGCGCTCGACGCCGCCCAGGCCTCCGACTTCGTCCAGCAGCTCGACGACGGCCTCGACCACGAGGTCGAGCAGGGCGGCGTCAACTTCTCCGGCGGCCAGCGCCAGCGCCTCGCCATCGCCCGGGCCCTCGTGCGAGAGGCCGGCGTCTACGTCTTCGACGACTCCTTCTCCGCGCTGGACTACGCGACCGACGCGCGTCTGCGCGCCGGCCTGCCGCGCGCGACCGGCGGGGCGACCGTCGTCGTCGTCGCCCAGCGCGTCGCGTCCATCCGCACCGCCGACCGCATCGTCGTCCTCGACGAGGGCCATGTCGTCGGCGTCGGCACCCACGAGGAGCTCATGGACACCTGTCCGACCTACTCGGAGATCGTCCTGTCCCAGATCAGCGCCGAGGAGGCCGCATGAGCCGCGGACCCGGGCCCAAGGCCCCCAACCAGAAGGCCAAGAGCTTCGGCCCCACCATGCGCCGGCTCATCGGGACACTGCGCCCCGAGCGCGGCCTCATCTCCCTCGCGCTGCTGCTCACCACGGTCTCCGTGGTCCTCAACGTCATCGGCCCGAAGATCCTCGCCCGCGCGACCAACGTCATCTTCGGCGGGGTCATGGGCAAGCTCCTCGCCGCGAACGGCGTCCCCGCCGGGATGAGCGGTGAGCAGCTCGCCCAGGCCCTGCGCGCCGCCGGCCAGACCAAGTACGCGGACATGGTGACCCAGTACGACGTCGTCTCCGGCCAGGGCATGGACTTCGACAGGCTGGCGAGGATCCTGCTGGCGACCCTCGCCGTCTACGCCCTCTCCGCGGTCTTCCTGTGGATCCAGGGCCGGATCCTCGCCGGCGTCGTCCAGCGCACCGCCCGCACGCTGCGCGCCGACGTCGAGGAGAAGGTCAACCGCGTCCCGCTGTCCTACCTGGACCACGGCAGCCGCGGCGACACGCTCTCCCGCCTCACCAACGACGTCGACAACATCAGTCAGACCCTGCAGCAGACGATGTCGCAGGCCTTCAGCGCGATCCTCACGATCGTCGGCGTCGTCGTCATGATGCTGACGATCTCCCTGCAGCTCTCCCTCGTCGCCCTGTGCACGATCCCGCTCGCCGGGCTCCTCACCGTCCTCATCGCCAAGCGCGCCCAGCCGCACTTCACGGAGCAGTGGGACGCGACGGGCGACGTCTCGGGCATCGTCGAGGAGGCCTTCACCGGCCACGAGGCCGTCGCGCTGTTCAGCTCCGAGGCCGAGTTCAGCCGCATGTTCGACAAGGACAACACGCGCCTGTACGAGGGCTCCTACAAGGCGCAGTGGATCTCCGGCACCATCCAGCCGGTCATGCGCCTGGTGTCCAACCTCAACTTCGTCATCGTCGCGGTCATCGGCGGCGTGCGCGTCGCCAACGGCACCATGACCCTCGGCGACGTCCAGGCCTTCCTGCAGTACTCCCAGCAGTTCGGCCAGCCGATCACGCAGCTCGCCTCCATGGCGAACCTGCTCCAGTCCGGCGCCGCCTCCGCCGAGCGCGTCTTCGAGATCCTCGACGCCCCCGAGGAGAGGGACACGACCGCCCCGCAGGCGCTCGCCGAGCCCGTCCGCGGCCGGGTCGTCTTCGACCACGTCCGCTTCTCCTACAGCCCCGACACCGAGCTCATCACCGACCTCAACCTTACCGTCGAGCCCGGCCAGACCGTCGCGATCGTCGGGCCCACGGGCGCCGGCAAGACGACGCTCGTCAACCTCCTCCTGCGCTTCTACGACCCGCAGGCGGGCGCCATCACCCTCGACGGCGTCGACACGAAGGACCTCCCCCGCGACGCCCTGCGCGAGCAGATCGGCATGGTCCTCCAGGACACCTGGCTCTTCGAGGGCACGATCGGCGAGAACATCGCCTTCGGTTCCGCCGGCGCCACCCAGGAGCAGGTCGTGGCGGCCGCCCGCGCCGCCAGCGTCGACCACATCGTCTCCGCCCTGCCCAAGGGCTACGACACCGTCATCGACGACTCCGGCTCGGGCGGCTCCGCCGGTGAGAAGCAGCTCATCACGATCGCGCGGGCCTTCCTCGCCGACCGGCAGATCCTCGTCCTCGACGAGGCGACGAGCTCGGTCGACACCCGCACCGAGCTGCTCGTGCAGAAGGCGATGGTCGAGCTGCGCGAGGGCCGCACGGCCTTCGTGATCGCCCACCGCCTGTCCACGATCCGCGACGCGGACGTCATCCTCGTCATGCAGCACGGCGACATCGTCGAGCAGGGCAGCCACGACGAGCTCATCGCCGCCGGCGGCACCTACTACGAGCTCTACCAGAGCCAGTTCGTCGGTCCCCAGGGCGAGGAGGAGCCCGCCGAGGAGCGCGACCCGCTGCTCAACGACGTCGGGTACAAGCCGAGGCACCGCAAGTGATCCTTTGCATCAAGAGCCTCGAGGGCCTGGACGACGCCGCCGTCCGGGCACTCCTTGCCGACTACACGAGCCTCACCGACGTCGCCCTGCGCCGCCGCCTCGAGACCGAGCGCGGGCTCTACATGGCCGAGTCCTCCAAGGTCATCGTCCGCGCCGTCGAGGCCGGTCACGCGCCCCGCTCCCTGCTCATGGCTGAGCGCTGGTACGACGAGCTCCGGCCCGTCATCGCCGCCGCGAACGGCACGGACGGCCGCGAGGACGGCGGTGGCGTCCCCGTCATCATCGCCCCGGAGGAGGTTCTCGAGACCATCACCGGCTTCCACCTCCACCGCGGCGCCCTCGCCGCGATGAACCGCCCCGTCCTGCCGGGCGTCGGCGAGCTCCTCGCCTCCGCCCGCGGCGGGCTGGGGGCCCGGCGCGTCGCCGTGCTCGAGGACCTCGTCGACCACACGAACGTCGGCGCGGCCTTCCGCTCCGCCGCCGCGCTCGGCATCGACGCCGTCCTCGTCACCCCGCGGTGCGCGGACCCGCTCTACCGCCGCAGCGTGCGCGGCTCCATGGGGACCGTCTTCCAGGTCCCGTGGACCCGGATCGCGCGGTGGCCCGCCCTCGACGAGCTCCACGAGGCCGGCTTCACGGTGGCCGCCATGGCGCTCTCCGACGGCTCGGTGAGCCTCGACGAGTTCTCCGCCTCCCCGGCCTGCTCCGGGCCCGACTCACGCGTCGCGATCGTCCTGGGCACGGAGGGCGACGGCCTGGCCCGCCGGACGATCACGGCCGCCGACGCCGTCGTCCGCATCCCGATGGCCGGGGGAGTGGACTCCCTCAACGTGGCCGCGGCGGCCGCCGTCGCCTACTGGGAGCTGCGCGCCCGGGACTGAGCGATCACCCTCACGGTCCGTCCGCCGTGCGTCGAACGGAGCCGTGAGCACGACAACGGCTGAGGGCCGGCTCCCCGAGCGGGGAACCGGCCCTCAGCCGTTGTGCGGAGCGTCCGTCAGGCGGTGACGCGAATGAGCGGGGCGCCCGGGGCGACCTCGCCCTCGGCGACGACCTCGACGGAGGCGAACTTCGCGGTGTTGGTGATGAGCATCGGGGTGGTCAGCTGGTAGCCGGCCTCCTCGACGACGGAGCGGTCGACGCGGACGAGCTCCTGGCCCGCCTCGACGCGGTCGCCCTGCTTGACCTTGACGTCGAAGCCCTTGCCCTCGAGGTTGACCGTGTCGATGCCGACGTGGATGAGGATCTCGACGCCGGAGTCCAGCGTGATGCCGTAGGCGTGGCCCGAGGCGGGGGCCACGACGACGGTGCCGGCCGCCGGGGCGGTGACGACGACGTCGCCGACCGGGTTGAGACCGGCGCCCTGGCCGACCGCGCCGGAGGCGAAGACCGGGTCGTCGACCTGGTCGAGCGGCATGACGACGCCGGTGAGCGGGGAGGCGACGTCGGTGACGGTGCCCGGCTCGAGCGCCGGCTTGCCGGCGGGCGCGGCGGACTCGACGGCGCCGGTGCCGGCACCGGCGGCGGGGGCGGCCGCAGAGACCGCGGTGGAGCCGCCGGCGAGCTGGTGCTCGGAGGCGCTCGTGGCGGACACGCCGGCGAGCTCGGCCTCACGGGCCTCGTCGGCGGCGTTCTGAGCGGCGATCTCGCGCTGCTCGGCGCGGTCCTCGGGGGTGCGGTAGTCGGAGATGATGACGAGCACCATGGCGGTGAAGAAGGAGGCCAGGACGGAGATCGCGTAGAGCGGGATGTTCGAGAACGCCGGGATCGTCAGGAGCGAGGTGAAGACGAAGGCGCTCGTGGTGACGCCCCCGAAGATGCCCTGGATGAGGCCGCCGACGACGCAGCCGACGAGCATGCGCGGGTAGATGCGCTTGTAGCGCAGGTGGATGCCGTAGAGGCTCGGCTCGGAGATGCCGCCGACGAGGCCCGCGAAGAGCGCGCCGGTCGCCGTCTGACGCATGTCCGTCTCCTTGTTGCGGACGGCGAGGACGAGCACGCCGGCAGTGGCGCCGAAGGCCGCGAAGTTCCAGCAGCCCATGGGACCCTGGATGAAGTCCTTGCCGTACTCCTGAATGTTGAGCAGCATGATCGCGTTGATGGGCCAGTGGAGGCCCAGCGGCACCATGAAGGGGTACGCCAGCGGGATGATGATGCAGAAGATGAAGGGCGAGACGCTGTTGATGGCGTTGAGCAGGTGGGCGAGCCAGGCGCCGACGTAGACGCCGATCGGGCCGAGGATGAAGCTCGTGAGCGGGAACATGACGAGCATCGCGAAGAAGGGCACGAAGATGAGCTGGACGCCCTCGGGGATGATCCGCTTGAGCCACTTGGTGAGCGGGCCGAGGACGGCGGCCATGAGCAGCGGCGGGAACACCTGCGAGCCGTAGTCGAAGATCGTCAGCGGGATGCCGCCGAAGAGCTTGATGGTGGTGATCTCGGAGCCCATGAAGGTGAGGCTCGTGGCCTGGTCGAGGGTGCCGAGGGCCGCGAAGCCGGGCAGCATCGTCATCGCCATGACGGCGAAGCCGACCCATGGGTCCGCGCCAAGCTTCCTGGAGGCGTTGTAGGCCACCATGAGCGGCAGGAAGTAGAAGACCGAGCGCCAGGTCAGGTTGAGGTAGGCCCAGGTCGGCTCGAGGGTGACGCGGGAGTCGGCCCAGTTGCCGATGACGCCCAGGGTGCCCATGAGAGCCATGAAGGTGATGAAGATCGAGGCGCCGAGGAGCGCGCCGATGATCGGGCGGAAGGAGTCCGAGAGGAACTCGAAGAAGTTGTCCACCCAGGAGAACTTCCCGCGGACGCCGCCGGCGCGGGCCGCGGCCTTGACGTCGGCGTCGGACTGGCGCTTGGCGCCGCCGCCCTGGCCGAGGTCCTGCATCTCGGGCAGGGCCATGATCTTCTCGTACATCGACTGGACGGTGCCGCCGATGATGACCTGGTAGCGGGCGCCGGACTGGGGGACCGCGCCCATGACGCCGGGGATCTTCTCGACGGTGGGGGTGTCGACGACGGACGCGTCGTTGAGCTGGAAGCGCAGGCGCGTCGCGCAGTGGGTGAGGTGGGCGATGTTCTCGGGGCCTCCGACGGCCTCGATGATCGCCTCAGGTGCTGAGGTCTGTGTTGCCACTCCAATGGCCTTTCTGTGCAGCGGGCACCACGGGTTCGGGGACGACCGCGGTGTCGGTGCGGGTGTGGGGATGCCCTCGCACGGGCTGTGGCCGAGCGTAACGCCGCAGGTCCCCGCGGCGCTCGTACACGCTGTGACCTCCGCCATTCCCGCGGGGACCGTGCGGGTCCACGGGGCCGGACGGCGTCACCGCCGGGGGCCCCGACGCGGTGGGCCCGCCGCCGTGAACGACCCGCTCGCGACCGGGGCCGGGCTCCCCAGGGGCGCGGCTGCAGGGCTGAAGCACTTGCGCTCACAGGCGCCCAGCGGCGGGGGAGGGGCAGGCGCGAGGCTCGTCGCGCACGGCGCCGACGTCCGAGGCGGGGACCACCGCCCGTCGCCGCCGAGGAGGAGAGCACCATGAGCGCGTCCGCCACGACCCGTCCACGCCCTGCGGCCACCGGCACCGGGAACCCGGCCGCCCCGGGCGGCACCGACGCCGTCCCCGTTGCGGAGCCCGGTCCCGCACGCGAGGCCAGGGGCCTCTACGGCCCGCGCGGCTGGACGGTGAGCGCCGGCGTCTGGGAGGTGCTCGGCCGCTGCCGTGACCACCTCAGGTCGACGGCGATCCCCGCCGCACACGGCATCGCGCCCCAGGGCCTCATCGGGGACGACGGCGTCCCCCTCGACGACTACACCCCGTTCCACGCCATGGGGCCCGACGGCGCCCGCCGGCTCCTCGAGGTCCTCCCGGCGCAGGCACTCGAGGACCGCCAGAACCTCGCCCCGAGCCTCGGTCCCCTCCTGCGGGCCTGCGCCGGCGCTGAGGGGCGCGTGCTCCTGTCCGGCTACGGCATCGGCCCCCAGCGGGACGACGAGCGCGTCACCGTCGAGGCCCTCTGGGTCGCCGACCCCGACCTCCAGGACATGGAGGTCACCGAGGAGCACGGCCCGGCCTGCCGCTGCCGCGAGCTCTGGGGCGCCGTCCGCAGGCGCTACGAGCTCGACGCGGAGGCCGTGCCCGACGAGATCCGCCGTGTCGGCGCGGCCTGGACCGGCGGGGCCACCGGGTGGTGGCTCTGGTGGGACTGAGCGGCCCGGTGCCCGTCGGGGCCGGCGCGGTGTGACCGATCCCCGGCCGCTCCGAACCGGTGCGGCCGGGGGGAGGCGCCACGGCGGCCCGTAGCATGGCCGCCGTGATCAACGTCCAGGACCTCACCATGCGCATCGGCGCCCGCCAGCTCGTCGCGGGCGCGAACTACCGGGTGGACAAGGGCATGCGGATCGGGCTCGTCGGACGCAACGGCGCCGGCAAGACCACCATGACCAAGCTGCTCGCCGCGCAGTCCGTGGCCCAGGGCACCAGCCAGTCCGTCGCCGACGCCGACGAGTCCCACGGCCTCGAGGCCGTCCAGTACGAGGGCACGATCGCCTGCAACGGCTCGGTCGGCTACCTGCCCCAGGACACCAAGGTCGGCGACCTCACCGAGATCGCCCGCGACCGCATCCTCTCTGCCCGGGGCATCGACGCCCTCCTCAAGCGCATCCACAAGGCCGAGGAGAGGATCGCCCAGTCCGCCGAGGGCGACGCCATGGCCAAGGCCCTGGACCGCTACACCCGCCTCGACCACGAGTTCACCATGGCCGGCGGCTACGCGGCCGCCGGCGAGGCCGCCCGCATCTCCGCCGCGCTCGGCCTGCCCGACCGCGTCCTCGACCAGCCCATCGGCACCCTCTCCGGAGGCCAGCGCCGCCGCGTCGAGCTCGCCCGCGTCCTCTTCCAGAAGCCGGACACGCTGCTCCTGGACGAGCCCACCAACCACCTCGACCACGACTCGATCCTCTGGCTGCGAGACCACCTGCGCACCTACGCCGGCGGCTTCATCGTCATCTCCCACGACGTCGAGCTCCTGCGGGACACCGTCAACCAGGTCATGTACCTCGACGCCAACCGCGGCGTCCTCGACGTCTACCACCTCGGCTGGGACGCCTACCTCCACCAGCGCGCCGAGGACGAGACGCGCCGCCGCAAGGAGCGCGCGAACGCCGAGAAGAAGGCCGCCGCGCTCCGCGCCCAGGGCGAGAAGATGCGTGCCAAGGCCACCAAGGCCGTCGCCGCCCAGCAGATGCTCAAGCGCGCCGACCGCCTCCTCCAGGGCCTCGAGGCCGAGCAGGAGGCCGAGAAGGTCGCCCACCTGCGCTTCCCGGACCCCGCTCCGTGCGGCAAGACCCCGCTGCGCGCCGCGGGCCTGTCCAAGGCCTACGGCTCGCTCGAGGTCTTCGCCGGCGTGGACCTCGCCATCGACCGCGGCAGCCGCGTCGTCGTCCTCGGCCTCAACGGCGCCGGCAAGACGACCCTCCTCCGGCTCCTCGGGGGCGTCGAGACCCCCGACTCCGGCGAGGTCATCGACGGCCACGGCCTCAAGATCGGCTACTACGCCCAGGAGCACGAGACGATCGACAACGGCGCCACCGTCGTCGAGAACCTGCGGCGCTCCGCCCCCGGCATGAACGACACCGAGGTGCGCAGCGTCCTCGGCTCCTTCCTCTTCTCGGGCGCCGACGCCGACAAGCCCGCCCGCGTGCTCTCCGGAGGCGAGAAGACGCGCCTCGCCCTCGCCATGCTCGTCGTCTCCAGCGCCAACGTCCTGCTCCTGGACGAGCCGACGAACAACCTCGACCCCGCCAGCCGCGAGGAGATCCTCGGGGCGCTGTCCACCTTCGAGGGCGCCGTCGTCCTCGTCACCCACGACGAGGGCGCCGTCGAGGCCCTCGAGCCCGACCGCGTCCTCCTCCTGCCCGACGGCGACGAGGACCTGTGGAACGACTCCTACCTCGAGCTCGTCACCCTCGCCTGAGCCCGCGCCGCTCCCGGTGAGCGCCGTCACTTCGGGCCCCAGCACGGGAGGACGTAGGGTGGGCGGGAACAAGCCGGGGCGCCGGGGCGTTGCCCCGATGGCCTCCGCC
>SKEM01000694.1_pt1 | contig 20247 bp, 18 predicted proteins | sample 4826731 | NCBI WGS metagenome assembly SKEM01 (sample SAMN11008809, study PRJNA524170) | human gut metagenome | biome: Human fecal sample; material: Feces; isolation source: fecal sample from pouch patient p37 | host: Homo sapiens | place: Israel: Tel-Aviv | collected 2015-07-27
CGAATTATGATTCGTCATGGCAAAACATTTTTAACCAAATAAACAGAACAGAAAGAGGTTTTCTTCTTTCTGTTCTGTCCAAATTATTCTAAGATTTCTCTTTACCAACATCATTTGACAAAGAGCCGAAAAACAGTTGAGACTGTTTTTTCTTCCTTAGAAAAATTAGGTTGTCAAAATTTCAACTCACGTTCTGTTAAAGGGCTAGAGAGTAGATTTGAAAGCATATTACTGGCTTACAGTGTTCTATTAAGTCGAGCACAACGACGTTTTGAAGGAACTTTGAGATATTCTTTAGGATATTAAAATTAACTAGCACCACGGGTATATCTATATCTAAATTTAGTTTTATGTATTCCTCATAGAAATAACCGAGCATTTGCTCGGTTATTGTTCTTCTTATTTTCCAGTATCCTTCTTTTCTCCACAGCTCATTTTAATCAAAAGCTTAATCTTTCCACATTTTTGTCTTTCTCACTTATAACGAAACACTGCCGACTGACCGGCCATTCAATATCTACGCTTTCATAACTTATACATTTGGCAGCATTAGAATTGAAATCATTATCTACGCACCACTGAACTAGCGTATTGTCCTCCATAGTAAGATAGCCATGAGCATATCCACGTGGGATATACGCACATTTACCATTGCTTTCACTCAATGTGTTGACATACACACATCCATAAGTGGAAGATCCTTGTCGAATATCAAGTGCGATATTCATAATTTCACCATGTAGGCACATCACTATCTTTCCTTGAGCATGCTCTCCACTCTGATAATGTAGCCCTCGCATAGTATATTTATTATGACTAAATCCTTGATTTATTTGCTTAATGTGAAACTCAATACCAATCGAGAAAAGAGTCTCATTATCCAATGCAACAGCAGTATATCCTCTGAAATCCGAAAACTTAATTATATCAAACACTTTTACCATAACTACCACCATGTTATATATTTTACCAATTTTTTAATTCGCTCGACCTCATTTAAAGCAATAAAATTCCCTACCTCTTGAAGATATAACAACAATGTTTTAGCAAAAATAGATGGCATGTAAAGTATTCTTGATGAGATTACACAATCCTGTCTGCAGAAAAATATTAACCATATTAAAATTCAAAGCAGTTCTATTTTAAGTCTATATACTTATTTAATCGGTAGAATAGCCAATATAGCAAAGCACCAATTAAGCCCCCTAGGGTGTTATAAAACAAATCCGATAGTTGAAATGTACCAAGCCTAAAAAACAGTTGTGTAAATTCTATACTTAATGAGAATAAAAACACATACTTAATCCCAACATAGATGGTGCGTATAATATCACATTTAATGTCACGCCACCATAACAATAACATGCAAAAAGGGATAAACAGCATCGTGTTCTCCACGCATTCTGTTGTCAATCTGCTCTCTCCTGTAGCATTATCTATAATATATAATGACCACTGTCCAATAACGTTTGAAAGCGGGTTCATCCACATATTTCGATTAAGCAAGGTTTTAAATAATATCAAAGTAAAATAAAACGCAAGAAAAAAGAGTCTGCGAAATTTACTAGATGCTTTAAAATATCTCAACCAGATTAATACAGAATCTTTTAAGTTTTTAGGATCTCGAGAGTTATCAACTATAAATAGATACCAGTACATAAACAGATACGCTGTTAATACGGCAAATAAGAACGGCTGATATAATGCTGTTAATACATTTACCGTTATAGCAGAAATAATATCTATCATTCTCTATCTCTCTATGAGCAAATGTTTATTTGCTCATAATTCTCCTTACTAAAAGTAGCAATCGTTTTCTAAATATAATTGCAGCGACACAAGCAATTGCTATAATTAAATATTTTATGAAATCAAATTTATTAATTATTGAAATTAGGATGCCACCAGCTATCGTGATTGCAGAAATCAAAAGTATTCCTCTGACATCATATATGTTTTTTCCATCCAATAGTTCTTTGCAAACTTTTCTATAAAAAATATAATGGATGACGCAGAAAAACATATATGAGAATACAGTTGTGTATGCTACCGCCTGATACCCATATAACTTTATAAAAACATAATTTAGTACAATATTCATAATTGCACACAAAACCGATGGAATAACGACAGTGAGTTTCTTTTCAAAGTATTCCTGTACTCTAGCAAACAGCTGAAACATATAGTTGAAATAAATACCGATACATATAGGTACAATTAAATTAACACTGTCGATATATTTCTGCCCACCAAATATCAACACAATTTCTTTACTAAATAGCATTAATGCAAAAAGCATAGCCGCTACCAAACCAAGAACTTCATTAGCTCTTTTTGATAGTAAATCATATTCTCCTGACTTGATTTTTTGATACTGATAAGGTGCAAAAGTGGAATTGACAGAATTTGTAACAAGGTTAATTAGAGCACCAATAGAATATGCCACGCTGTAAATAGCAACATCTGACGAACCACATAAGTAATTTATCATAATTTTATCAGAACCATTCAGAATAAATTCAGATAAATAGTGTGGCATCAACGATACACAAAATACTACTGCGAAATTCCACACTTCATTATCCTTAAAATCCTTACATCTTCTAAATACCGATATATACACAGCCACGCCAACAACACCAGTCACTAGGACATTCATTAAGGCTCTCGCCTCAGCGGTAGGAGATATAAACAGAACCGCTAAACAGCCAACTACAGATGAGCCAACAGTAACTGCAAGGGTAGCTACTAATAAAGTCTTATAATCATATATATATCGTTTGTGTAAAGACCAACATTGTATTTCTGCCTGAAATATAAAATATGAGAACATACAGACAACTAGAACTGGTGTCAATCCTAAAATTTCTGCCAATATATCCTTAATAAAAATAGCAATAACAAACCAAAAAATAGTCAGTACTAAAGTCAATCCGGATACTGTCGAAAGAATATGTTCTTGATTATCATATTTTACATAAAGATTCATCATGGCTTTGAACAAACTAAGCGATGTAATCATGAGCAATAAGGATTCCCACGATAGATAAGTGCTGTATAAACCGTATTGTTCTGTAGACAAAACTCTAGTAAAAATTGGGGTTGTAATCATTGAAACCCCTCTCTGTAAAAAACCACATACCATAAACCATAATGCAGCCTTAACAGGAAGTGGAGTATTCTTATATCTGCTTAATGTTTTTACAATTAGATTATTACTGGTCACTGCTATTTTCTCCTAAACACTATTTATTCTTGATTCAAAAACACATTGAGCTCTTCTGGAGTACCAAGCACATGAACCTTTTTCGCATCTACTATGCTAATAGTCACCTTTAACCCTTTTTTTATCATAAAGTTATATAATGGTGCTATATATTTTTCATTCTTCTCCATATTAGAGGAGTCTGCATAATACTCTTCATATAAAGCTTTATACAGCTTTGCCGATGAGAAATAATACGCACCAAGAGTACAATTATCAGAAATGCGAACTTTTTCGCGGACTTCTATTACTTCATTTCGATCGTTAAGCTTTGCAAAACTCCAATGATCGCCATCAGCATGAAAGCATGGAATATGTCCATCTCCACAAATATCTTCGTATTTCATCTCATTTGATTCCACGTATGTATCAATATTGTAAACCATAATCTCATTGTCTTGATTGCAATAAGGAATAGCCAACATACATGTAGTTGCTTGACCATCTGTCATATAGTCTATTTCAATCACTTCTACGTTTTCAATACCAAAGTAAGCACAATGCTCCTTTATAAAAGCTGAAGCGTTGTCTTCCTGACGAACAACAAAAATATACTTATCAACATTTTTATTGTATCCAACCAAACTATCCATGGCCCAATCAAATAAAGTTCTTCCTTTGGCATTAATCATATATTTAGGAACCGCATAACCAATTTTTCGAAAACGACTTCCCAAACCTGCCATCGTAATGATAACTGTCATCTTTTTTTCCATAGAACTAACCTCCTTATTTAGAATCTTTTTTTTGAACTGTTGCAGATTTCATTTAATTCATCTACAGAGCATCTCAAAAACTCATCAGGTCTAACCGTTCGATCATCTACATAGAAGCCTTTATGCCCCGGCCAAGGCTTACCATACAGGATTTCATCATACGGAATGTCCCATTTATCCAACCACGCCAAGAGCACTTTTGCAGTATTAGCATTTATCATTCCCAAATTTCCTTTATAGGAATTAACATTGCGTGAGGTGAACAATGTAATTTTAGCACCATTCTCCTTATAGAATCTCAGTTTTTCAACCATATTCTCATACGGCACCAAATCCTCATATCGCTCATCCTTCTTCTTTATCGGACACAAAGTGCCATCGATATCAAACACAAAAGAATATTCACTATACATTTTTCTCTTCCCTTCTATTGTATTAATTAATATAATCGTGCCTTAATGCCTACATTGCTAAAACAGTATTGTAACCGTTATTCATTAAGGCACAATTTATATTAGAGTATAACTTTATTACTTACTCTTGCAAGAAGTTCCATACCTGTAGCAAGCATCACTATTTGGTGATCAAAACTTTCACCGTGTAATGGAATCATACTAAGAAATAGCAACGCTTCTATCAATACAATCTTATCAAAATCGTCCTTAATCTCGTCCGAAAAGACCGACTTAAACAATTCAAATAAATCGTAATCTCTTACACGCGTATTAATTGTATAATCTATCACTGCACACTCGGTATCATATTCTACAGTAAATAGATCCTTGATGATATAATCATATTTACCATCTAAACTATGAAATAGTTTTGCTAATTCATATCTGCTGTCCCCATAAATATCATATTTTCCAAATTTTCCCCTAGGATCAATAACCTTAACAAAGGAACAATTGGAATCTACCATCATATTAGCAAAACACAAATCTCCATGTATAATACAAAATTCATTTACATCATAGAGCATACTTGGGATAAGATTCTTTAGAAGTTCAATTACACCGGTTAAAGAAATAAACTTACGACCATTAATTTGAATTTGTTTCTCAAAAAAAGCTGAAAATCTTTTATCTTCAGACAATTTTTGAAATCTCTGCATGGTTTTTCGCAAATACATATCTTCCAATGACTCTCTAATCTTTTCATCTTTTAAGGTGTATCGCTTAAAATCGCTACAGATAAACTTTATACGGCTAAACAGATCATGCCACTGGTTATATTTTAAATCACCATATAAGTATAACTCATGAACCGTATGATATGCATAATATTCCATATCAACATAGGGAGCTACGTAAGATGTAGAATAATCAAAAATTCTAGGTCTTACATATTCAATATCAGCAGGAAGTTTTAAATACCACTTTATTTCTCCAATAAATTTATCCTTGTCATCGCTAGTTTTCTTCAATATCCCTCGATCTTTATCTATAGAGATATGATTAAACTCTCGTGCTTTAACTTCCAACTTTGTATTGTAATATTTATCGATGTGTCCAATATCAAACCACTTTTCTGTTCTTACGGCCTTTAGCGGACAACGTTCGCTGTATAGCTGTAAAGCCCGATAAAATGAGTTTATTCCCCCCTGTTTCCGACTCTCAACTGCGCCTCTCTTAAGCAACTCTTCAGAAGTTTTGACGAAGAAAACATAAATACGCCAATAAATAATTTTTCACGTTTATCGGATACGTAAGCTTCCTCTTTATCGTGGATATCAGTAATTATTCCTTCATTAATTTTAAAGTATGTCCAAGTACTCGACACAAAATCTTCAGAATAATAGAATGTATCCATTTCTATATCAGACATACTCTCCATAACAATTGTATCTGCGAAGTTAATTAGAACAGGCTCATCTTCATCTGATAACCCAAAATACACGGTTTGCCCTAGATCCCCTAATTCAGGAAGGTCACATATATGAATTCTGGAATCATGATAGTTTTTCAGTCTTCTATGAACCTTATCCGCTTTTTCATAACAGATAATATCCAATGAATCGCAGATTGCATTATACTGATTATACAAATAATCAAAGACAATTTTTTTATTAATTGGATAGATAATTGCTGGTAACATTCCTATACTCTGCAATTCTTTTTCAACAACTTTTGCTGCTGGAATTAATACCTTCATCTAATTACTCCTTTTACAAGTTTCACTAAACCAATTATTGCATAGTGCATAAATGATTTTTAACAAATTCTAACAATGAACAGACACTATAGTCTTGGCCATAATTAGCAGGCAAGGTGATGTCTTCTGTAATCAGTACTGTCTTACAACCAGCATTTTTTCCAGCAATTACATCACTTTCACTATCTCCAACCATAAATGATTGACTTAGGTTTATGTTAAAATCCTTTGATGCTTCTAATAACAGTCCAGGTTTTGGCTTGCGACAATTGCAATCAATTTTTAATTCTATAACCTCTCCTGCATATCCTTTATGGGGATGGTGCGGACAGTAATAAATACCGTTTAAAAATCCACCAGCATGCCCTAGCATTGTTTCAAGCTTATTGTGAATACTATTAAGCTCATCAACAGTAACTTCACCTCTTGCAATTACAGGCTGATTTGTTATAACAATACACAGAAAACCTAGAGAATTAATAATTTTAATTGCCTCCGATACTCCATCAATTAACTCAAATTCTTCTGCATTTCTCAAAAAACCAACGTATTTATTAATCGTTCCATCTCTATCTAAAAAGATTGCTTTTTGTGGATTGGATAGATTTTTACCAACAATAATTCCCTTTTGAAAGTCCTTAATTACAGCTCTATATCGGTCCGGTGTTCCCATATCTTTAACATACTCTGGAGAATCGTAGCAATACATACGCCCTGTGTTAGCCAATGGTTTCAGAATCATTCTATCTAAATCAATTTTGTATGGTAGCCCCCCACCTTCAACTATTGATTTATTTACAATTTCCATTAATGGATTTTCTCTCAACACCTTCGGATTTATAACATGAAGACCTGCATTTACTCGGTTTTTATAATATTCAGGTCTTTGATCTTCCTTCGCTAACCATTGAAGCACTTTCTTATTGTCATCGGATATAATTAATCCACTATCATACGGATGTGAGTTAGGATGCGTAAACAAAGTAACATCTGCGTTATTCTCAACATGAAATCTAATCATCTGCCTGAAATCAACATCAAATACTGCATCAGCATTCAAAAGTAAAAACGGTTCATCACCCAGTTCATCCAACAAAAAATACAATGCACCTGCATTGCCAAGTGGAGTTTTTTCAATAAAATATTTGATTTTAATTCCTAATTTTGAACCATCTCCGAAATGCTCCTCTATTTTTTCATGCAAATAGGAAACAGTCAAAATAATATCATTAAAGCCTTGATCTCTAAGCGAACACAATTCTCGTTCTAAAACTGGAATGCCATCTATAGGAATCATTGGCTTAGGAATATCCGGAAACAATTCCGAAATTCGGCTTCCTCGTCCGCCCGCCATAATTACTGTTTTCATAATATGCCCTTCCCTAAAGTACTTTTTACTATAAAAGTTAATTACTCTTCCCAAACAAAGTCCATATATTTTTCATATTCTGCTTTGTATTCGTATTTTCCAGTGTACAAATTCAACCAATTTATAAAATCAAAATTATAGCAGTGAAGTGCATCTTGGCTATCATCAATATAATACGTACCATAAATAGTATTATTTGAATAACGACCTACATATTTATGCCAGTACAAATCAATTTGATTTTTGTTAATAGTAATAACATGGTTTTTTACAAACTCCCAATATGCCCTAATAGAGCACTCCTCATTGCCCCCCATTCGTGAAATATAGCTTCGAAGAAGCTGAACTTCTGGAGCTAAATTATTTTCAGATATCTCCCTTCTTGAGACTCCTCTAGACACAGCTCCCTTTTCTCTCACATCACTAGGAATCGAGAAGAGGTTTATCATATCATCAACATCACCAAAATACAGGAAGTCTGACAAACAATACGGGAAAAACATGTCTCCATACGGCATTGATAGTAACAGTAATCGCTGATTTTGTATTAATTTCCAATCATCTTCGTTATTAACAGGATACTGTTCAAGTAAACTGCAGAAAAACGCCATTGCATTTGGATGGTATATTCTTTGATCTGTTCTAGTTTTACAAACATACTTTGCACCAAGCTGCTTTGCTCTGACTATTCCAGGCAAAGTGTTTCCAACTTGATAATTAATATTTAAGTGTCCAGGCTTTTCAGGTTTCTCACTACAAATAACTATAACTCCAAGATCCTCTATCCTTTTCAATGCCTTAATATCTTCGTCCTTCCATGTCGAAAGAATAATTAAAGCATTTGGATAACATTTCTTATAGTAGGCCAGAGTATTATAAGAGAAATCATCCTTTAAACATAGTGGCCCCTGCATTACAATTGCTACATCTTTGCAACAATTAACTAAACCCATCACTGGAACATCAGACATGTCCTTTGAGCGCAATTGAAACGCTGCATAAACTTCAGAATTTTCTTCTACTGTTGCACAATCAGCAGTCAATTTCCAAGATACGAGTTTACTTATATTATGACCAAACATGTTCCTAAACACATATGGTAAATTTTCGTACTTCTTCAATATGTTATATAAAATCTCTTTCTTATTCATGAGATGCACTCCTATTAATATTTCCTATTCTATGTTAGCCACACTTCTACATTCTTGATAGATGTATTCTATAACCGCTAAGCATACAGGAATAGCTGGAGTAAATATCGGATAAAACCAGTCTATATTAATCCCTGTTAGCAAGACATTTAATGTAATTCCAAATGCTAAATATTGATAGCCAGTCATACCCACTTTTGATGCAAGTAATGCTGTTTTGAACCCTTTTATAATAAACAGAATATCAAATATAAGTATACCTACACCATATTGAGTAATTGTATAGAAAAATCCAATATCAGATAGGTGTCCTCTAACTCCTCCTGGTAATATAAACGTAAATTCCTCACCAGTAAGAATACCAGTACCGAACAAAGGCGATTGCAAAAATTTAGGAATAAAAAACCAAACTGAAGCAAATCGAGATTCAGCAGATCCTGCATATTCACCTGTACTGTTTGTGAAAGTTTCAACAAATGTTGAGAACATGGTCGAATTAATAAATATGACTACAAGCAACCCAGCTAAAACCCACATTGCAATTTTTCTTTTCGAAGAACCTTTCTTAAAAAGGATATAGCAACCAAGTACAATAATTTGATAGACAAGGACAGATCTAGAACCATGAATAACAGCAGAATATGCCAGTGCGCTAGCAATCAGTAAATAATATTTTACTTTTCTTCTAGCTACAACTTGTCGCTCAATCATATACAAAGCAATCGGTATTATTATAATTGTAAAACATGGTGGATTAATTCTTAAAAAGCCTCCACGATACCAATTTTCCGGGGCACACTCACGATATATGTTTTCATAGAGAAGTACTCCTGAAAATTTCTGAATAAGTGAAATAGATGTTCTAAGAATGTATGAAAGAAATGTTACACCACATATCGTATTTAGCATTGAATCCAAATTCCACGCTTGGTTAATTAAAGTACAGAACAATGGATACGCCAATAATACATAGTATAAACTCATACTTTCCCTAGATTTAACCCATATTGTCTTATCTGAGTAGATGTAAGCTGCTATTATAACAACACAAATCAGTAAAGTGCAGAAATTTAAATATCTATTTTTTCTAAATGCTGGTAATGAGGCTATTAACAAACATACTATTGCTAGAATGACTGTCACAAGTCTAACGTTCATCGTTTCTCCCAACCAGCCGCCCAAAGGCTTCAATATGCTTGATGAGATAATCATTAGAAAGACCATTAGAAACTGTATGATTTTCCATTTACTAATCTGCATGTTAATTATTATTCCTTTCTAATTGTTTTACTACTCATTCAAAATTTGTTTGTATGCCTCGTATGTGAGTTTTGCAGATGCCGCCCAGGTATACTTGCGGTTTACAAGCTCATATATATCATCCTCTATTTTGCTTTTCTCAGCTGGGCTAAGGTTCACATACTTTACAATTGTGTCTGCTAGGCTCTTAGAATTCAAATTTTCGAAAAGTAACCCTATCTTTCCTTCCTCGGTTTCTTCCATAAAAGCAGGTACATTACTAACAATAGTTGGTAAGCAATAAGTGTATGCCATAAGAAGCGCTCCACTTCCATAGATTTCTTTATATGGAAATATTGCGGCATCTGCATTTCTGAACATACTGTCCATTTCTTCATCAGAAATTCTCTCTGGCTTATATAGAACACAATCTGAAACCTTTAAATCTTCAATCATTTTTTTATAGTCAGTACTATCCTGTTTAGGATGTTGTTGACCTGCTATGGTAAAATGAACTTTCTTTCTTACATCCATTGGAAGTTCTGTGATTGCATTAAGCAGTACATCAATTCCCTTATATGGACGAATTTGTCCAAACAAGATAAATTCAAACTTATCTTTATCATACGCTCTAGATATATGTTTAACATCTCCATAGATAGCATGTGGACAAACATATGACTTTGCATTTAATTCTGGGAATTCAGCATATAAATGCTGTTCTGTTACTCGATTGTGAACAATGAAACCATCACAATTTGAATATATATTAAAGTGCTCTTGGCGATCCTTTTCACGAACCTCATGTGGTAACACATTATGAACTGTCATAATTAATTTTTTATAGTGTCTCTTACATAAAACGTACAATCCGCCTTCATATTTGAGACTTTTCATCAATTGCAAATGAACAATATCATAATCACCAAATCTTATTTCCTTCCAAATTAAGAACAAGCTTTTCAGAAAAACAAGTGCCGAAAACACTTTATTTGTACTTTTATGATACAAAATATGTTTGCTCTTAATTTTAGGATCTAAAGGAGGAACATCACGCTTACACAGCAATGTTAAATCAACATATTGATTAAGTTCTTTAGAAAGATCAAACGAATACCAATTCTCTGGCATTTGGCTTTCACACATCAATACCTTCATAATACTCACCTTATAACCAATCAACAGAAAATTCTGCTTTCAGTTTTCCTTTAATTTTACGTTTTGCTATAAACATTTCCAGTATCTCTCGCATTTTCGTCTGATATTTTGTCGTTTTACCATAAAGCGAGTGATTGTCCCCTGTTCCTAATACATATACTGCTGCTTTGAATGGAAGAGGTTTTAATGGACGCCCTTGCTCTTCACATGCTGGAACAACGCCCCCATGTCGTTTTCTAATGATCCATGGATTATCATCACAATTTGCTGTCATAACTTCCGGATATGCCTCAGGCAGGTCTTCCACTGCATATTTTACTATACACGCACTTCCTGATGAGAACTTTGGTAGAACCTTCATATAATCGTCTCCAACAAAGTACACGTATCCCGTTTTGACATAAAATCCATTTTCCTGGGGATGGGAATTCACATATTCCGCCAAATGAGAACTTACAAGATCATCTGCGTCAACCATCATAGCGAAACCGCCGCCCAACTCTCGCAAACGCATTGCGAGAGCATGTGTTTTATAACCCTTATCAATCATTTTTTCGTCTTGATTTGTGGGAATAGGGGCATCCTTTTCGCTAACTTGAATAAATTCAACTCTGTCATCATATTCATGCGTGAGTTTAGGAATTTCATGGCAAGCAACAATGATTTTGAAATCAGGATCAGTCTGATTATAACACGACCATAATGTTCGGTTAAATAAGGTACTAACCATCTCCCAATTGTTTGCTGCCTTCGCACTCATTAAAGGAATAACAAAATACAACATACAATCTCTCCTTTTAGTAACGATTCAAACTACAATAATCATTTACATCAATATCTTTTTTCAATACTCTAGCCGGAACGCCTCCTACCGAACAATTAGGTTCAACATCATTAATGACCACAGCATTAGCCCCTACTATTACATTGTCCCCTATTGTGATATTACCTAAAATTTTTGCGCCAGTAGCGATATATACATTGTTTCCAATTGTAGGCATACCAGGCTTATTGGATCTACCACCAGTCAGTACATTCGTTCCGATTATAACGTGATTACCTATTTTTGTATCTTTTCCAATTACACAACCTATGCCACCGTATAAGAACTTACAATTATCTCCAATTTCTGTTTGATATGAAATTGAGCTATTATGAAGTACATAAATTAGTGCCTTTACAATCTTGGCAAAAAACTCCATTTTGTGTAAGTAAAACCATCGTTCTACTTTGTATAATTTATATGCATTCATGTTTTATCTCCCCATCTTTTTAGCAGGTACCCCCCACACTTCGTAGGGTGGAATAGACCTCAATACCACTGTATTTGCAGCAACTACAGCACCTTCCCCAACGCATAATTCTGTGTTAGATTTACAAAGAATTTTAGCACCCACACATAAAACAGCGTTCTTTTTTACTCGAATGATGATACGTTCATTACTATCTGCTCAACCACACGTCACATTCTGATAGACTTTAACACCATCTTCAAGGATTGTGTCAGAATGAATCACAGTGCCTACAGAATTATGAACAAATTCAACAGAGTTCCCTATCTGTGCACCTTTACCAATACAACAACCAAGAATTTTGGCTATTTTTCTCGTGCAATTATCAACTATGTTTAAAGCATATCGATTCCTCAATGCCATTAATTTCGTTACTTCCATATCATTTATCACCTTCCAACATGCTAAGCATAATTTCTCCCGACTTTGACCATCTAAATTCTGTAGTTACACGCTGATATGCTGCATCTATGATATCGTTGGTAAATCGTCCGTCTTTTAAGAATGTCAAAATTTCATCGTCAGATTTAGCCAACATTCCATATCTATTATCCAAAATAATATTCTGTGGGCCAGGTGCATTAACAGCAATAATCCCGAGGCGATAGTACATTGCCTCTAGCAAAACCATACCCCAAATTTCAGTATAGTTTAGATTTACAAATACATCCGATAAGCAATATAACTCCCAAATATCTTTGTTAGGAATACGCTCAATTATTTTTACTCTATTCTGCAGTCCAAGTAAATTTATCTGCTGCTTCGTTTGCTCGAGTAAAGCACCAGTTCCTACCATCAGCAAATAATTATGCTCATCAAGTTTATTAAATAAACTAATCATATCTAACGGTCTTTTATCCTTTTCAAACCGTCCTACATATAAAATAACACGAACATTGCGAGGAATATTCCATTTTTCTCTGAGAGTAGTAAAATCTATTGCTTCGTAATTCTTATGTAACTGTTCAAAATCCACACAAACAGGAGCAAGTTTCACTTTATTTACTCCTAATTGTACTAATTTTTCAGAAACTCGATCATTTTTGGCAACACACCCATTTTTCTTATAAATTTTATAATTTCGATGCGCCAATATTTCAATAATTGTCTTTATATATTTATTGCCACTTTGACTTCGCGTTATCCCATTATAAGGTATATATTTTATTCCATTTTTTACAGTCCATGAGTATACATGAGGTACTGATAGTTGAAGGTCCGCAAATTGTATTAGAACATCCGCATTCTTATCAAAATTCTTTGTTGATAAGAATCCATTTGATCCTACATAACGACACTTGATATAGTGAATCATCGCCGTATTGCTTAATTGCTCTGTTCCAACTTCCTCATCACTTTTTACACTTTTATATACAATAACTTCGTGGCCTAATTCAGCTAACCCTCGAGCTAATCCTATTTCCTGAGAATTATAGGACCCCTTCTTACCAAAGTTATTCGTCATTGTAACTACTATAAGTATTTTCATCTATTTTTATTGCCCCCCTACTTAGATTCAATAGTATAGTAGATATACTTTATACCTCCCAAGATATACCGCCTCCATAGTCTACGAGGTTCCTTTACCAGTCTAAATAACCACTCTAGACTAGCTTTTTCCATCCATTCAGGAGCTTTTTCCAAAGTGCCCGCAAAAAAGTTAAAGCCGGCGCCTACACCGAACATTACTGTGTTATGGATCTTCTTCTGGTGTTCCCACATCCACATTTCTTGCTTAGGCGCACCAATACCAACCCACAGAAAATCTGGATTTAAGTTGTTGATTTCCTCGCAAATCTTGCTATCCTCTTCTTCATTTAACGGACGAAATGGTGGGGAATACATTCCAACAATTTTGATTCCCGGGTAATCTCTTTCTAGGTTTGCACGAAGCTTATTTAACACTTCGTTATCTTTTCCACCATAGAAATAATGTGTTTTTCCCTGTCTAACGCCTTCTTCAAAAACCATTCCCATAATATCTGGTGCAGCACATCGTTCACAGGTAAATCCTTTGCGCCGTCCAATTTTAACAATAGGCATACCATCTATTGCAGCCATTGTAGCCTGGCTATACATTTCAGCAATTTTGGGATTTTCCTTTGCCGAAATAATGGCCGGCACTCCCACGAGATCAACAGTCGCACTTACCGGAGATGTTGGCATGGAAAAAACTTCCCTTACAAACTCGTTCTTTGTAGTAGCACAAACACCTACTATTCCACACACAGTGAAATCACGTTTTCTTTTATACATATTCTTTTCCATCTCAGTACATCCTTACTCATATGTTCTTCCTCCGCATCCTCTAATTACACGGAGGAAGAACAGCTTATATACTTATTAACCCTTAATCTGCTTTTCAATCCAATTGTAGGATTCACGAAGACCCTCTTCCAAAGAAACAGTAGGCTCCCAATCCAAAATCTCTTTCGCCTTAGAATAATCTGCGCAACGAGCCTTATCACCTTCAGGCTTAGAAGTATCAAAGAAAGGCTTGATGTCTTTGCCAGAAATTTCAATGATCTTATATGCAATTTCCTTGATGGAAGTACAGTGAGAAGGGCCAATCTGAATATGACCATGACCCCAACCCTTATCCAGGGCGAGCACCAATGCATTTACGATATCATTGACATGAATGAAAGCACGTCCCTGCTCTCCGCTACCCCACACATTAAAAGGCTCTTCAGGATTATTGATTGCTTTACGAATCAGAGCAGGAATAACCTGACTACGTTCGCCAAAATCAGTAGGTGTGCCATAAACATTATGGAGCATCAGGATACAGCACGGAATTCCGGTTTCTTTTTCCAAATACCCCATCTCCAACTGGCCCATCAGTTTGCTCCAGCCATAAGCAGACTCAGGAAGAGCAGGGAACAACTCCTCTTCACGGAGAGGCTCAGGATTCAAAGTATTCTGTCTGGTCAGAGGGAAGGAGCATACGGTACCAACATAGATAACACCCTTGATTTTCTCCTTGCCAGCCTTACGGCAACAATCAAAAACATTAGAATTGATCAGATTATTGATTCGGAACAATTCGCCCTGGTTCTTAAACACATAGTCAATGCCAGCCACAACATCAGCCAGATGAACTACATACTCAGTCGTACCAATAACCTTTTTAGCCTGCTCATAATCAGTCAGATCAGCATTGAAGAAATGAGTATCCAGGTCGATGACAGGATGCCCATCTTCGTCGTTCAGGTACTCCAACTTTCCTCTCCACAGATTATCAGCTACATAAACATCCCAGCAGCCTTCCTTCACCAGTCTCTTAACAAGATTGGAGCCAATCATACCGCAACCACCGGTAACCATAATTGTCTTTTTCATTTAACATTCCTCCAAATTTTATTCGTTTCCAAAGAATTTATCTTCCAGCATCAAACACCAACAATGATATATCGGCAAGTGATACTCTTGAATCATGTATGTTTCAACTTCAGGAGCCTTAACACAAACATCTGCTACCGTGGCAAGTTCCCCACCCTTTGCGCCCGTCAAGCCAATAACTTTTATACCGAGAGCCCTAGCAACAACAGTTGCGCTCATAATATTCTTGCTATTTCCGGACGTCGAAATACCAAGGAATACGTCACCAGATCTACCAAAGCCAAACAGCTGCTGTGCGAAGACACCCAAACCATCGACATCATTAATATAAGCAGTAGACAATGCTTCGTGTGCGACCAAAGGAATTGCCGTTAAACCACACTCGAGATTTTTGGCTAATTCCGGACCTCTTACAGGGTCAATTGCAACTAACTTATCGGCAAATTCCTTACTTACAGGACGTGGCGTCTTAAACCGCTTCATCAACTCGCCAGCAATATGTTCCGAGTCAGCGGCTGATCCTCCGTTTCCTGCCACAAGAAGTTTACCACCATTCAAATAGCATTCCTCCATAATTAGGTATCCATCGATAATGTCCTGTTTAATCGTCTCAAGTGTAGGATATCGTTTAATCAATAAGTCAATATGTTTATTAAGTTTTTCCGCTAACATTGTTACTCCTTATCCATTCTGTTTTTCAATATAAGTTTCCGGCGTGTAGTGAATAACTCTAGTTCCACCATTTTCAAATTCAAACGGAATATACATCAAATCACGCATAGCCCAACGAACTGCATCCTGTTTCTCAGGTTGTACATAGAAAACCAAGAAACCTCCACCACCTGCACCGAGCAACTTTCCGCCTAAAGCACCTGCAGCCATACCCTTTTCATATAGTTCATCAATGCTTCCTGTACTAATTGCTCCACCAGTACCTTTTTTCAATCTCCAAGTAACATCAAGCTGTCTACCGAAATCATCTAAATTTCTGTTCTTATCAGTAAGAATTGCCTCAGCTTCATCTACAAGCTCATACATCTTTTTCAGTCTTACTCTCTTATCCTCTGTGCCACTGACGTTGTTAGCCTTTTGAACATCAGAAGAAAATCTAGTGAATCCGGTAAAGAACATCATCAGATTGTTGTTAAGCTGCTTTTTACGTTCAGGCGAAATAATGACAGGCAGCACCTCATAACCATCCACATTGAAATTAATTCGATTGAACCCACCATAAGATGCGGCAATCTGATCCTGCCATCCACCGGCTTCATTACACAGAACTCTTTCAAGATAAATGGCTTCATCAGCAAGTTTCTTCTTGTCAGCATACTTACCCTCCAGTGCATAAAAAGCATTCAACATACCAACTGCAAAAGAACTGGATGTACCCAGACCAGAGCGAGCAGGTAAATCAGCTTCGTATGTAAGCCGAATTTCATGCATATCGAGCATTTTCATCGCATTACGAATCGCAGGATGCTCAATATCTTCAATGCTAGTTACTCTCTCAGTACGAGAATAAGATAACTCAGCGCTGTAATCAAAAAATCTAGGCAGATGTCTCACATTCACATAACAGTACTTATCAAAAGTAGTAGAAAGAACTGCACCGCCATTCTCTTTGAAATAATCCTCCATATCCGTTCCACCGCCAAAAAAAGACATACGAAACGGTGTTTTTGTAATAATCATAAATACTCTCTCCTAATCTTAGTCTCTCTGGAAGATATCACGGGTATATACTTTTTCCTTAATGTCATCAAGGCAAGCATCGTAGCGATTTGCTATAACAGAATCACACATTGCCTTAAACTGTTCCAAATCATTCACAACCTTACTGCCAAAGAAAGTCTCTCCATCTTTCAAGGTCGGCTCATAAATCACAACAGTTGCACCTTTAGCTTTTACACGCTTCATAACGCCCTGGATAGAACTCTGGCGGAAGTTATCAGAATTGGATTTCATGGTCAAACGGTAAACACCAATCACAACAGGCTTTTCTTTGCCAGCATCATACTGATTTGCTTCTGCGTAATTGTAATAACCAGCCATCTGAAGTACACGATCCGCAATAAAGTCCTTACGAGTACGGTTAGATTCAACGATTGCCTCGATCAGATTTTCAGGAACATCTGCGTAGTTGGCCAGAAGCTGCTTGGTATCCTTCGGCAGGCAATAGCCACCGTAACCAAAGGAAGGGTTGTTGTAATGAGTACCAATACGAGGATCAAGGCAAACTCCATTAATGATCTGCTGAGTGTTCAAGCCTTTCATCTCTGCATAAGTGTCCAGCTCATTGAAGTAGCTGACACGAAGAGCCAGATATGTATTGGCAAACAGCTTAACAGCTTCTGCTTCAGTAAAGCCCATGAACAATGTGTCCACATTCTCTTTGATTGCGCCTTCCTGTAGCAGTGTAGCAAAAGTGTGTGCATCCTCAACCAAACGCTCATCATCCATATCGGTACCCACAATAATACGCGAAGGATACAGATTGTCATACAGTGCCTTACTTTCACGCAGGAACTCAGGGCTGAAAATAATATTCTTGCTACCAGTCTTTACACGAACAGAAGCGGTGTATCCAACAGGAATGGTGGACTTAATAACCATAATGGCATCAGGATTTACTTCCATGACCAGCCTAATAACAGCCTCAACAGCGGATGTGTCAAAATGTTGAGTGCGGCTATTGTAGTTAGTAGGAGCCGCAATAACAACAAAATCCGCAGACTGGTATGCTGCCTTTGCATCCAATGTTGCGGTCAGATTCAGTTCTTTCTCAGCCAAGTACTTTTCAATATAATCATCCTGGATTGGAGATTTACGGTTATTAATCAGTTCAACCTTCTCTGGAATGATATCCACCGCTGTAACCTTATGGTGCTGTGCCAACAGAGTGGCAATACTCAAACCAACATAACCGGTGCCGGCGACTGCAATGTTATACTGTTTCTTCATAATATTTCCTCTTTCCACCACTGCTGTGGTCACTACTTTCTTAACAAAATGCTGTTTGTGAACAGTAACCTGCTATTTATATAAAACAGCCCGAAAGCTGTGTTCATTCATACTTAAAACAGCCAGCTCCTACGCCGGCAAATTCAATTTTTCATAAATCCCCTACCCGTTTAGGGTTATATTGCAAGTTTGAGTCATTTTTATTGACCTCGTTTGGGGTTATAATACATTTTCGCATTGAAATGTACCTACATTTTCCACTCAACCAGTCACCAAAAAGTTTATAAATTCACTTATTACCCTCTATTCTTACTCCAAAGGTATGTTTAACATCGCTTTATTGACCTATTTTCACCCCAAATGGAAGTTTGTTTGGTACATTATTGGTCTATTCCCACCCCAAACTGTCTATTTTGAGCGAGTTTTTGTTTTTTATCATTGCACATTTTCAAGGCTCAAATTCTAAGCGGATTTACTGGCAGGGAGACATTGGTAAATACTTGAACAATTTCACGGCTTTCATCATCACATCCTACGATAATAATTCTAATTGGATAAAGATTATCATTAATAATCTACTTTCACGTAAAAATTCTGAACTAAATAAAATCTATTGATAATATTTTTTTCTTCCACTTTTTGTATATCCTACAGGTATAGTGGATTTAATTATCCCCAATGCCTCTGAAGTAACAGACATCACTAATTCAATAACACATTCACTACCATAGTTTGTAGGAACAAAAATGACAACAAAATCTGCTTCCTTATGTGATGTTTTTCCATCTGTCCAAATTTTATTACCAATGAAATCTAGTTTAAAATCCCTCTTAGAAACTAGTTCACTCTATATTTTTATTCAGTTTCATTAGTTCTGTTTTTTTGTCTTCAGTCACCATATACATATATATCTTAATTATCTATCCATTTCATCCTACGCATTCTTGCGTAAATACAATTCACTCTGTTGAGCTGATATAAATCATTGGTGGTACAAAGATAAAATGATAACTGTTTCTATACCTCCAAAAATTCCAGTAAATATATCTATAGATAGTTTCAAAAAAAATTGTCTTAGTTTCATAATATTTAAGATAGTGGTACATACTTTATAACAACGTACTTTTCCAAATATTATTTTCCGTTATGAACATCCAATATATTACAAAGTTTAAAAGTTTAGATGAACTATAATCTTCATTTCTGCACAGTGGATAATAAATTCTTATAGATAAAAAATAGCCTCTTCTAAAGTCACAAATACCTTACTCCCACATTTTAAGTAAACACTCTGCAGCATTCTCTTTGTTATAAAATGATAGATATTCCTCAATTTTATCTCTTATTATGTTATTATCAGTTGATACCATTCCATTAATGTTTCAGAATAATTACAATATTTTGGGACCGGATAACTCCCTTTTGCTCGTAACCACTCATATCCGTTAGGATTCACTAAAAGTTTACCGTTTATTTTTCGATTCTTTTTTTGAACCGTCCCATGAACATACCGATTCAACAAGCTAAATTATAAAAATTGGTGTGCTGTCATTATTTTTTGGAAAATTTATTAATGGCTATCAATATACTTTTGTATCAT
>SKEM01000695.1_pt1 | contig 20161 bp, 19 predicted proteins | sample 4826731 | NCBI WGS metagenome assembly SKEM01 (sample SAMN11008809, study PRJNA524170) | human gut metagenome | biome: Human fecal sample; material: Feces; isolation source: fecal sample from pouch patient p37 | host: Homo sapiens | place: Israel: Tel-Aviv | collected 2015-07-27
AAGAGGGTCTCCTTTTAAACTTAATTTTTCAAGATAGTCGCTATCTCCAAATAAATTCATCTTCAATACCTCGTTAGCTTATTTTTAATCTATTATACCTCTTTTCATACGTTTTTAGAGGTGCCCTACAATAGTGACTCTAAGATTTAAGGATAACATCATACCAAAAACATCAGAATAATTAAATATCATTTTAAAAGATTCATCACGATTATATTCATACGCTTTAGATAAAGTAGCTAAAGACTTTTTAAGATTTTCTCCCCATTTTCTATTATCTTCGTTAGGATTAAAACATGACTTTGCTTGTAAAAATGATATTGAACCAGATGAATTCTCTATTTCAATATCCTCAGTTTTACTTTCAACATTTATCGTTTTCGTATTTTTGGTGTCAAGTAAAAACATATATATTGCTGCATTTATTTGAAAATCCCAACCTCTAACAGAGGGTGTTGCATTCGAATCGCTCATATTCTGTACCATATTGTACTCCTCATATAACAAATATATTTCATCCCAAGATACATAACACAATATCATCATTTTTATACATAAATTATATCATAATTTAAATAATATTCATTAAATTTGACATATATAATAAAAATGAGTACACAAAAAATCCTGAATACCAGGATTTTTTCATTTAAACACAGCAACATCTTCTTCCGTTAACCCAATCATGGGGTCAATGGTCGTGATATTTTCTTCTGTCAAAATATAGGTTTCAGGAGTTGTCACATTTTCTGAGACGACGTCTTCTACGACTTCTAAAGGTTCAACGGTTTTTTCAGCCTGAGTACCATGTTCCTCAGCCTCAGGCACTTCAACACCAAAACGTTCTACCAGATAAGTTTTACGATTGGCACCTTGTCGAGCGACGGCGGTCTGAAAACTATTGCTTTCACCAAGCAAAATCAAGGACTGCTTGGCACGCGTAATGGCGGTATAAAGGAGATTGCGCTCCAACATCCGGCTATAACTCGACACCATGGGCACTATGACGCTCGGAAACTCGCTCCCCTGGGACTTGTGAATTGACATGGCATAGGCCAGCGTAATCTTGTACCACTCGCCACGCGGATAGATGACCTCATTGCCATCAAAACTCATGACGATCTCGTCCTGCTTGGACTCTGTGTACTTGGCAGGCACAAGATCGGTAATTTCACCGATATCGCCGTTAAAGACATCTAGCGCTGCTTCATTGACCAGATGCAGCACCTTATCCCCTTGCCGAAAAACTGTCTCCTGAAAAGCAAATTCCAGGCGTTCTTCTAGCGGATTAAACAGATCTTGCAGGACCTTATTGACATGATTAATCCCCGCAACACCTTTATACATAGGAATCAGCACCTGTAAATCAAAAGGATCATTGCCACGTTTCAGCCAGGCGCTAGCAATCTGCCCAATGTAGTTTGGAATATTAGCCGCGTTACTCTCGATATAAGAACGATCAGGCTTCTTAGCCGTGAAACCAGGGGGGAGCTGACCATCTTTGATGCCGTGTGCCAGATTGGTAATGGTCGAGTCTTCACCCTGTCTAAAAATTTTGTCCAGTTTCACCGAGGCAAAATCAGGAATCTTCAACAAATCTGCAAAAACCTGGCCTGGTCCAACAGACGGTAACTGATCAGCATCACCGACAAGAATGACCGTCATAGAAGGCGGAATGGCCGCAAATAATTTATTGGCGAGCCAAGTGTCAACCATTGAAAATTCATCAACGATTAACAGACTTCCTGACAAATCATTGCCAAAATCATCTTCTAAATCATCCGAGTTCAGGCCCAACTGGCGATGAATGGTCGCTGCAGGTAGGCCAGTCAATTCATTCATCCGACGTGCTGCCCGACCGGTTGGGGCAACCTGAACGATTGGAAAGACATCATCCGTATAATTGTCTGGATTCAAGTCTACTTTGTGCAAAGCTGCGTATGCGCGGATAATGCCCTTAATAACCGTTGTTTTACCAGTACCCGGACCACCAGTCAAAATGAAAAATTGATGCGTCAGCGCCTTATAAATGGCATCCTTTTGCAGACTATCATAACGAATTTCAAGCGCTGCTTCTACTTCTTGGATAATGGTATCAAACTTATCAACGTCAACTGTCTCACCGATACGATTGGCTAATTTACTCAGCCTTTGATGAATGCCATCTTCCGCAAAATACAAGGAATTCTCAAAGATTTTAGTATCGTTAGCTTGAAGTTTACCCTCAGATAGCAGAAAATTAATATTTTCAACCACTTGATTCGGCAATATTTCAACATTTCGGGCTGATTCTAATAAATCAATCGTCTTTTCCAAAAGGTCTCGTGCTTCGATATAGGTATCACCAAGTTCAAGCGAATTAGTCAGCACCGTATGAATCAAGCCAGCCTGAATACGTGCATCACTTGTCGCAGAAATCCCTTCGTCTTCAGCAATCTTATCTGCTTTTTTAAAGCCAATGCCTTTGATTTCAAAAACAAGTTGATAGGGGTTATCCTTGATCACCTCTAGCGTATCTTCTTTGTAAAGTTCATAAATCTGGAAATTAATCTTACTTGGTAATTCATACTTAGCGAGTTTAGAGAGTATTTTTTCCATGCCATGATTCTCAGACAAGCGTTTAACGAAAGCTTTCAATTTCACATCTGTTAAAACGCCTGATAGGCGTTCTGGTTCAACTAAAATACCATCAATTGTGTTCTCTGGAAATATAGCAACAATTTTTTCCGCTGTTTTTTGACCAATCCCTGGAAAGTGGTCACTCGATAAGTATTTCACGAGACCTGCACCAGAAGTTGGCACATTTTTTTCGTAAGTCGTTACTTTTAACTGTTCACCATACTTAGGGTGATTGGTCAATTCACCATAGAACTTATAGCTATCCCCTTCGACGACGTCACCGATGATACCATTGACCACGATTTCGCCATCTGAAAAATCAGCATTGGTATCTGTCACTTCTAGTAAAATGACCTTATAAAAATTTGACGGATTACTGAAAAAAATGGCTTCAATTGTACCCGTGAAATAGAGTTTATCAGCCATGTTTTTCATTCCAATGGGTTAAGGTATATTTATCTCCGTCATAATCGACGATAGATAGGGTATTGTTATCCAAGCCAACGCCGCCTGGTCTTAATTCGCCAATCGGCGTGCCTGTCAGCATTTTAATCGTGCTCGACAAAAAAGCACCATGGCTAACAACCAGGACATTATCATAGTTTTGCTTGCTTAACCAATCCATAAAACGAATAAAGCGACGATAAACATCTCCTAAGTTCTCGGCACCGATTGGGTTGCCCCAAAACAGTTCTGGATGATGCCGAAACGCTGCCATATTTTCTGGGTCTTTTTTATGCGCTTCATCAATTAACATACCTTCAAAAATACCAAGATTCCATTCGAATAACTCGGTTTTTTTGACAATGTCTTGTGACTGATGATTATGTTCTGATAAAATCGTTGCTGTATCAATAGCACGTTTTGCAGGACTTGAAAAGATAGCATCAAACTTGATGTCTGACAAGTAATCACCAAGTGCTGCAATTTCAACTAAGGCTTCTGGTAGTAAGGGGGAATCCCCTGTCATGCCTTGAAGTCTGCGCTCTTGATTCCATTGTGTTTTACCATGTCGCACAAAATAAATTTTCATTTTAATTTGTCTTTCTCATAAGTGTGAACGCGTTCTAAACCTTGGTAATGCTGCTGTCTCAAACATTCGTAAATTACGATAGCTGCAGCATTTGATAGATTAAGACTTCTGACGTGTTCATCATTCATTGGGATTCTCAAAGCTTTTTCTGGATGCTCGCGCATGAAAGGTTCAGGTAGGCCGGTATCTTCTCTCCCTAGAAGGAAATAATGATTTGACTGTTCAGTGTAAAGACCATTTTCTGAGTAATCATGTTCTGCGAATTTAGTAATGAGGTGCAATTTTGCATTTTCATCACCATTGACATAAGCCATAAAAGCAGCTAGATCATCGTGATAAGTGATATTAACTTTATCCCAGTAATCAAGGCCGGCACGCTTGAGTTTTTTGTCTGTAATCTCAAAACCAAAAGGACGAATCAGATGTAGGTGTGTATTCGTCGCAGCACATGTTCTGGTAATATTGCCTGTATTAAAATGGATACGTGGTTCAAAAAGTACGATGTGATTTGTCATAATAGATATCATTATAGCAGATTTTACCACTTTTTACATCTCAGGCAGTTGACTTATTATGTCAATTAGAGTGACATAAGCCCCTCAAAAATTTAGGGTACAAAAAAACTAGAGTGCTCGGAGTCAGTCTCAGCAAGCACCCTAGTTGGTAGTTGAGATTTGCTTTAATCATAACAGGTTTGATTGAAACAAATTTCTATAAGAACAATATTATCAATTTATTAAGTTTTTGTCAACCTTTTTTGCTTAATAAAAGCATAAAATATTTGTCAACACCTGTTAAAATCGATATTTGTCTGATAATTAGTTTTTAGGTTGATAATCACCGTAGCCGCTTTTCTCTAAATCAGCGTATACCGCATCAATATCAAGGTAATTTGACCAAGTTGAGCCATATGTTTTAGACAAATCAGAGAGAACGACAGCATCTTTATAGATTTTGACGTTTTGATAGCCAAAATAGGTATAAATCTCTTTCGTCTCAACATCGCCTTTTTACTTGTTGTCCCAAGTATCATCTTTTACCCAAGTTTGTGTTTTTGTGATTTTGTATGTGATGACTAATGACAAGCGTGTTTCATCATCATAACTATCTTCAGAAACTTTGATAAAAGATTTTTGTGGTTCAATCTTATAAGTTAAGTCATAAGAGCCATATTCACCAGCAGGTTTATCTTTATAATCTTCTTTCACTAACTCAGGGATTTTGCTGTATAAAGTATCAACTTTACTTATGTCATTGATATCTTTTAAACCGGAAACTTTGACTTCAAAAGTTTTATCAGTGACGGATTTACCTTCTGTCAATAATGTGTCTATATAGTCTTGCGTGAATTCAAATTCTAACTCATCGCCGTTAGACAAAGTACCTGATTTATCATTTGAGATGATCTCAAATTTATTGTCGTCATACTTAACACTACCATTGCCATTATAGCCTGAGAATGTGATTTTCCCTTTAGTTAAAGAACTTGCTGATACTTTCTTAGTTTTTTTGAGGCCTTTAACTGTGTAAGTTTTATCAACTGCTTTTAAAGGGGTTCCTTTTCCTGGTTTGATTTTAAAAGTTACCTTGTCACCATTTTTTAAATTCGATCCGGCATCAAAGGTTATACTTAAATCACTTATCCAATCCATCAGTTTAGTCGCTTTCGCACGATATTTAGTATTGGTTAAATACCCAGAAAGAGAATTCATACTGATTAGTTGATGCGATTCAGCTTTAGAAAATCCTGCTTTGGCTGCTAATTTTTCTGTGATAATCTGATGAACTTTATCATAATTATAAGTTGCAGTACCATAGCCGTCATAGCCTGAGAAAGTCACTTTAATATCTTTTGTAACATCAACAGGTCTTGTTTTTACAAATCCAAAAATCCCAGCAGCTACGACAAGGACAGCTACAATTGCAACAATCAACTTAGTCGGAACTTTTTTCTTAGTCGCAGGTTTACTAGGTTGTGACACTTGGTCCTCTGTCAGTTGTGTAATATTTTTGATTTTTTCAGAAGTTTTCTCAACTGTTTTATCTGAAACTGGCACTTGTCTTTCTGATGCAGTTTCAGATACCGTATCGGGATTCTCAACAGTTAATCCAGCAATTTTTTTAATTTGTTTTGGGTCAAAATCATTTTTTTTGGCCTTTAAAAATTCTTGAGGTGTCAATTCTCGACCAACAATTGCTTTAAAAAGTTTGGCGTATTTTTCTTTTTTCATTTGGCTTTCCTCTCAAGTGATCACAGCAGAAAATTTACATTGTAAATGCTGATTTAAAGGTAATTGTTGTGAAAATCAATACTAGAATAAATGTAATCACAAATATAATTGCGCCACATGTCATCAGTGCTAATAATTTCGCATAAAAATCATCAAGTTTTAAATTGTTCTTAGCTGTCAAAATGATATAGTACAATGCAATACTAATAATAGATAATGCTAAGATAAAAACAATGTATGATAGCATATTAAAACGAATTAACGATAAAATAGAAGCAACGACAACCAAGAATGCTGCTGGAATAAATAAACTGGTGTATTTATCTACAACATTTGAAAAAGTTAACGGTGATTTAAGTACTTTCAATGCTACCCAAGTTGCAAAAACCAAAGTCAAGATAAAGAGTGCTGCTGCAAATAATAAGGCAATAAATGTTCCAAAACCGACAGGATTTGTCGAGCTAATGCCAGCATAATCACCAAATTCTGGGAAATTAGAATTGAGAACTGTTTTTTCATAAAATGCGTGTAAATTCAAGGTTGATGACAAAGATGCAAACAGAACAATAATGCCTAATGTCAAATAAGAATAAATAGAATTAAAACCACTTGCCTTACTCATTGGGCGTTTCAGCGTATCGAGTACCCATGCAAAATAATTAGAAGCAACTTGTACGCCATCTGCAATGACCTGATTATCCTTCAATTTTTCGATTACTTCTTTTTCTTTTTCCTTAAAAGCAGCAGTTTTAGTTTCTGTTGCTGACGCAACACTTTCTTCATCAGAATTTTTAACTGATGTAACAGTTTCCTCTGATTCAACTCCTTTTTCTGAAATAGTTTCCTCAACTACCTCAGCTGCCTCGGCTAATTCTTCATCTGAAAATTCACCTGCAGCAAGTGCTTTGGCAATTTCTTCCTCATTCGGTGTTCTCGAATGAATAGTCTCAAAGTATTCAATCCAATCTGTTTTGTTCATATGGCGCCTCCATAAAATTTTTTTTGCCGAAATAAAATCAAATAATAACGAAATAAATCAATCGACCATTCTAATTATAGTCAATATTTAATGAAAATTCAAGTTTTTGTTTAATTTAATTTTTTACTAATCATATATGATAAAATTATAACATAAAAAGGCATTAAATGCCCTTTTTTATATCTATTAAATGATTGATTGATTAACTCACTCAGTATCAGCAACATTTTAAAGCATCAAATGCGATAAATCCTCGAAGAATGCCGGATAAGAAGTTTGAATTGCCTCTGAGCGTTCAAGAATTACATCGCCATCAGTGACTAATAATGCCGCAACTGCTGCTGTCATACCAATACGATGATCACCTTGCGTATTAATTGTTGCACCATTTAAGTTCGTTTTTCCTTTGATAATCATGCCATCATCAGTTGGTGTAATATCAGCACCCATGTCATTTAGCATATCAGCGACTACCTGAATTCTGTCAGTTTCCTTGACTTTTAACTCTTCAGCATCTCTAATCACTGTCGTACCATTAGCTTGCGTTGCAAGAAGTGCAATAACCGGCAACTCATCAATCAAACGGGGAATAATATCACCTGATATTTCAGTAGGGGTCAACTGAGAAGTTCTGACTGTCAAAGTGGCTGACTTAACAACTTCATCCACATCAGAAAGAGTTAAATCACCACCCATGGCTTGGATGACCTCAATAATGCCTGTTCGTGTCTCATTAATCCCTACGTTCTTTAGGGTAATTTCACTGTTAGGTATAATTAAACCTGCTACCAAGAAAAAGGCTGCACTTGAAATATCACCAGGGACCGTTACGTCAGTCGCTGTAAAGCTTTGCCCACCTTTGATGCGAATTTCTTTACCGTTAACAGAAATTTCACCACCAAATTGTTGAATCATGTCCTCAGTATGGTTACGTGTCTTTTCTTTTTCAGTGATAACTGATTCACCGTCTGCCTGTAAAGCTGCAAAAATCAAGGCAGACTTAACCTGAGCTGAAGCGACTGGTAAAGTATAGTTAATCGGTGTCAAATGATTAGAACCTGTGATTTTAAGCGGTGGTAGATCGCGTTCTGTTTGCCCTGAAATATCTACTCCCATTTGGCGCAGTGGTATCGTCACACGATCCATTGGACGTTTTGAGAGTGAATCATCACCAAACATCTCCGCAGAAAAAGGCTGTCCAGCCAAAACACCTGAAATCAAGCGAATTGAGGTGCCTGAGTTTCCCATATCTAATCGTTCTTGAGGGGCACGTAAGCCATCAAAGCCAACACCATGGACAACAACCTCATCGCCCTTATCCTCAATGGTCACGCCGAGTTCACGGAAAACGGCCATAGTCGAAAGGACATCCTCGCCACGTAAGATATCATGTACTCTAGTTGTACCTTTAGCGAGAGCGCCAAACATAATCGAGCGGTGGCTGATTGATTTATCGCCAGGTACTTTTAGCTTGCCGCTAAGTCCCGTCGCATTTGTTTGCAATTTCACTGTTATCTCCTCTTTTTTCTTCTTTTACTGGTAAACATCATAACTGGAATTTTCCAAAATCAAACGTTTTGCGGTTGCCTGGTCATTTTCTGTCTTGAAAGTAATCTGCAAAACACCGTTAATTTCAACGCGTGTTTCATTGATCTTGATGTTGATAATGCTGAGATCATGCCCTGCAAAATACCCCAAAACTTCGTGAATCACGTCCGACTTATCCGGCACACTGATAAAGAGATCGTAGAAATTTTCCATAGCCCCTTTGTGAATGGGCATCTGAGCTCTGAGCTTGCGTGCATTGTCGAAAAAATCCCAGATTTCAGCGCTCTGTCTTTGCAGCATCAACTGCTTAACATCTGCTAATTTCTGTCTGAATTGATCGATTTGATAGACGATATTATCTGGATTAGACATTAAAATTTCAGTCCACATATCAGGCGAGCTTTCTGCTATCCGAGTCATGTCTCTAAACCCACCTGCCGCTAGATTTTCAGTAAAGGGCATGATAGCTGCAAAATCATGTGCGTTATCTACTAAACTCGCTGCGACGACATGTGGGAAATGACTGGTAACAGCCGTCATCGCATCATGCTCTTTTGCTGTGAGTTCGATAAATTTTGCCCGTGTGTTGACAAGGACTCCTTTAAGTTCTTCAAAATCTGCTGGTTGTGATAAAGCCGACGTCGTTAAAATGTAATAGGCATTTTCAAATAAAAGTTCATCCGATGCAATGACACCTGACTTATGTGAACCCGCCATAGGATGTCCACCGATAAATCGAATGGCCTTGCCTTTGAAAATTTCTTCAGCAGCTGTGACAATTTCAAGTTTGGTCGAGCCTGAATCTGAAATCAGGACATTGTCTTTCAGAGGTAATGTCGCTAAGGTTTTCAAAAATTGGATAGAGAGTTGAACTGGAAAGTTCAAGATGATCACATCCGCTTTGACAGCTAATGAGTCAAAATCATCGGACACTTCGTCCACAATCCGCTCTTGAATGGCAAAGTCTCGCGGTGCTTGACTGCGATTATAAGCAGCAACATGATAGTCAGGATGACCTGATTTGATTGTGCGCGCAAGCGAGCCACCAATGAGCCCCAAGCCTGCAATTAAAATATTTTTTTCTGGCATCTATTTATCTCCACCATGAATTTTTGGTACAGCCATTATGACTTTAGTCTGGCTTATTAGATCTCAAAAGCCATGCTGAATGATATTGCTCAAAGCCAATATGCGGATAATATTCTGCTGCTTGCGGTGCGGCTAGCAAGACGATTTTAGCCATTGGAGCTGCTGCTTGTATCTGCTCAATTAACTTTTTTCCCAATACCTTGACGCTGGTAATCTGTTCTGACCACTAAATCTGACAGATAAGTCGTATAGGAAAAATCTGTCAAAGCGCGAGCGATACCGACTAATTCACCTTCTGACCAAGCGCTAATGACGAGATTGCTATTTTCAAACATTTCTGTCATTCTTACCTTATCATCAACTGGTCGCCGCGTAGCAAAAAAAGTCGAATCTTTATAAACATCAATCACATCAGTTATTGCTAAATCATTCCCTATTTTATAAGTAATCATATTAAAACCCTTTAATATAGTCGTTATGACGTGCGATATTTTCCTTAAGTTCAGCCATATTATCTGAGGCAAATTTTTCTAAAATTTCTGCTGCTAAAACGGTCGCAACAACGTGTTCCGCAACCACTGCCGCTGCCGGCACTGCGGTCGGGTCGGAACGTTCAACTTGTGCTTGATAAGGCGCATGATTTTCGGTATCAACTGACATCAAGGGTTTGTAGAGGGTTGGGATAGGTTTCATGACACCCCGAACAACTACTAATTCACCATTGGTCATGCCGCCTTCAAAACCACCGAGGTTATTTGATTTACGGGTATAACCGTCAGTTTCTGACCAGACGATTTCATCCATGATCTTGCTGCCTGGTTGATAGGCTGCTTGAAAACCAACACCAAATTCAACGCCTTTAAAAGCATTGATAGAGACGACTGCTTGGGCGATTTTGGCATCTAATTTTCTGTCCCATTGAACATATGAACCAAGGCCGACTGGTAGACCACCCGCAACAACTTCAACAACACCACCGATGGTATCACCATCTTTTTTGGTTTTATCTACTAAATCTTTAATATCTTGTTCACGCTCTGGATTGACGATAGAAACTTCTGATTCGCTAGCACGTTGACGAATTTCTGCAACTGTTAGATTATCAGGTACATCAACTTCAATGCCACCAAAAACCGTCACATGACTGGCAACGTCAATATCAAGTTCAGCCAAAAGGCGTTTTGCCACGGCACCGATTGCCACTCTCATTGTTGTTTCTCGCGCACTCGAGCGCTCTAAAACATTTCGCAAATCATTAAAACGATACTTCATACCACCGACTAAATCGGCATGGCCTGGACGTGGTTTAGTCAGCTTGCGCTGTGATTTGAATTTGTCTTCGACGTCATCAGCACCCATGATGTTGGTCCAATTTTTAAAATCTTTGTTAGTAACGTTTAACGTGATAGGGCTACCCATGGTCACGCCGTGGCGAACACCAGATGTAATTTCGACTTGGTCGCTCTCGATGAGCATGCGCCCTCCACGACCATAACCACCTTGGCGACGTTTCAGCTCAACGTTAATATCTTCAGAACTCAAAGGTAGTCCTGCAGGTACTCCCTCAATAATAGCCGTTAAACGCGGCCCGTGACTTTCTCCAGCTGTAAAATATCTCATCATCGTTCTCCAATTTTCGCAATATTACTACAATTATAACAAAAAAACAGGTTTGGCGCTACTTTTCACAATGAGACGTTCAAAGATTCTAGTGTCATTAAAGCTTTAGTCGCTCTCTATGTATCAGGTTTGATAATAGCTATTAATTTCGATATAGGACTCCGTAAGATCACACCCATATACTTTATGACTAAGTTCTCCTGTATTCATCTCAACCTTAATTTTGATATATTTTTCTTGTTTCAAATATAACCGAATTTTTCCGATATTTTCAACTATTTCCTTCTCGTTTTCAAATATTTTATGTGCGCCAAAATAAATAATGATATCTTTTTTACTTAATAAAATATCACTTGTCTTTCCGATTGCCATGACAATTCTGCCCCAATTAGGGTCTCCGCCATATACAGCGGTTTTGACAAGCGGCGAATTAACAATTGACTTTCCAATTTTCTTAGCCTCTTGTTTAGAAACACATTTAGAAATTTCTACTTCAATTATATGCTCAGCACCTTCCGCATCTTCTAAGACACTTTTAGCCAAATCTAAACATAGTTCTGATAAGGTCTCTGAAAACTCTGCCAAGTCAACAGCAATGTTATTATTTGCCATTAGAGCAACAGTATCACTAGTTGATGTATCTGTATCAACGCTGATACTGTTGAAAGATTCTGAAACACTTCGCGAAAGCAACTCGTCAATTTTATTTTCTGGAATTATTGCGTCTGTCAAAATATAGACCAACATTGTTGCCATGTTAGGTTCAATCATGCCGGAGCCTTTAGCGATTCCTAAAATTGAAGACTCACCTACTTTTCGAGAGACAATTTTTAACTTCTTATCTGTCGTCATGATAGCATTGGCAAAATCAAGCAGATTAGATTCGGATAATGACTCAGAAACATCCGACATCCCGTCAATTATTTTCTCAAGTGGTAGTTGTGGCCGATTATACCAGTTGAAGAAGGCAAAATATCAGCTGGTGAAATTTCAAGTTCCTTTGATAACTTATTAACAATTTTTTTAGCATTCTCATAGCCTTCTGTTCCAGTAGCAACATTAGCAATGCCACTTGTCACAACTACCGCTTGTAAAATATGATCAGATACAGCTGCTTTCCCAATAGGAATTGATTCTCCGCAAAATTGGTTTTTAGTAAACATAGCTGCGGAGGTACATTTTTTATCTGAAAAAATAATGCCTAAATCTTTTTTCACTTTTTTTATACCGACATGCTTACCCAAAAAATGAAATCCATTTGGTATGTCATAATACTTATTCATTTTATATGCCTCAATCTTTCGTTTATAAAACGCTATATTAACCTAATAAAGTTTTTCTATACTAAAAAACACAAGTTCCTCAATCTCCTCACATTTATATTTTCAATAATTATACACTTAATTGTATAATTACGTAATATAATAGCCATAAATAATTTATATTTTACTGACTCATATTAATTTTAACTTTAATATAGTTAGGGTATAAAATACAAAATAAAGGAAAACAAATTTCGAGACATAAAAAAGACAATCGCAGATTGTCTCAATAATTTGTTACATAATCATAATGATAAGGATAGCGCTCAATCATTAATCAAAGACTCTGAAATGTCTTTGGCGAGTGCTGTTAAGGCTGTGACGGTTTCGTCACTCACTGCTGATGGAATTTCTACGAATGTTCCGACTTGAGTAAAGCGTTTGTCATCTTCAAAATAGTGTTGCATGGTTTTAAGTGCCATGCCACCCCATGTTGCATTTGAGATGAAACTTACCTTTTTATTTTTTAGATTCAAGCGGAGTGCTTCACGAATCAAGGCATCCATTTTGTAGAATAAATCACCGTTATAATTGGGTGCAGCAAAAACAATATGGATATATTGCCACATTTCAGCAATCAAATATGACGGATCAGTGTCAGAAATATCATAAACTTTAATTTCTCTTATGCCTTTTTGAGATAATCGACTCGCTAAAATATCAACCGCATTTTCAGTGTTACCATACATTGATGCATAGAGAATTAAGGTACTCTTTTTATCAAAATCATAACTTGCCCAATTTTGATAAGCGTCCAAAATTAAGCCAATATGCTCAGGTGTTCTATAAATCGGTCCGTGTAAAGGCAAAATCGTGGTAATATTGAGCTCGCTGAATTTTTTGAGTGCTTTTAAGACATGACTACCAAATTTCCCTACGATATTGACATAATATCGACGTGACTCATCAATAATGCCCTCTGGAAAATAAATCTCATCTGAAAAAAGATTGCCATCAATCGTTGCAAAAGAACCAAAAGCATCCGCAGAAAATAACAATCCTTCGCTCACTTCATAAAACATCATGACTTCAGGCCAATGAACATTTGGTGTCATATAAAATCGCAATGTCCTTTTGCCGATATTTAATTCTTCTCCTTCTTTAACCGTTATAAAATTATCAAAAGTAAAAGCTGGATAAAATTGCGTTAAAAATTTGTAGGTATTACGATTGCCAATTAATTGAATATTAGGATAAGCTTGGACAATGGCTTCTATGTTGGCGCAATGGTCGGGTTCCATGTGATGAATAACCAAATAATCTAGATTTCTGCCATTTAGAGCAGCCTTAACATTCTCCATAAACAAGACACTAATCGAGCGATCAACTGTATCCGTTAATACCGTCTTCTCATCTAGGATGACATAGGCATTATATGACATACCATGCGTTAGAGGAAATAGATTTTCAAATCGATTAACCCGACGATCGTTTCCACCTACCCAAATAATATCGGGTTTGATTTGAACTGTATTTTGCATAAAAGCCTCCTTAAAATTATATATCATTAATTCGATACATAACACCACTTCGTAAGCGTTTTCATTCTCTTCTTTATTATAGCTCATTTATAATAAAAATAATAGTAAATCATGTAAAAGTATTTAAATATTTCACCTTAAACCTATGTGTGATCATCAAAATGTAGAAAATCGTTTATAGCCAATTTCTGTATCATTTTCCGAAAAATGTAAACCAACATTATGATTTATTGAAAAGAATACCAAATCGGTATTCTTTTGCCAAAAAAATTCGAAATCGGTAAAAATAAGTTGTTTTCGTGGGAAACTCTTATTTTTTCAAGTAATAATACGAAAAAAGAGAAAAGCAAACCTACCGGATTACTTTTCTCTTTTGGTGACTAAGGACTTTTGTACAAATCTCGTTGTTAATCATGCCATTTAAATCCAAAACTCAGTTCAACCACTCAGGAACATCGCTCATAGCAATTTCATTAATGAATGCTTCGCCAATTTTTGGCACTAGAACTGTTTTAACTTTTGAGCCGCGTGCTTTCTTATCTAAAGTGATAGCTTTAGCCAGACGTGTGACATCCCAGTCTTCAAAGGTGGTTGGTAACTGGAACTTAAGAACCATTTCTCGAATCTTTTCAGTCAAACCTGCTTCTACTAATCCTTTAGCTTCAGCGATTTTAGTGATTTGAATCATGCCAATCGCAACGCCTTCACCATGCATGACTTTACCATAACCAGCGGTTGCTTCAACAGCATGACCAATGGTATGCCCAAAATTCAGGTAAAGCCGCGTCCCATTATCTAGCTCATCTTCTACGACAACTTTTCTTTTAACATCACAAGAATGGTAAATCAAGGCTTCAGCATTATCTAAAAGGTTATCAACCTCACCTGTCATGCCTTGCAAGATCTCCCAAAGCTCAGCATCCGCAATCAAACCACATTTGATAACCTCGCCCATCCCCTCATAAAGCTCACGCTTACCAAGCGTCGCCAAACAATTTGGATCAATCAAGACACCGTCAGGCTGCGTAAAAGTCCCTACCATATTTTTAGCATATGTCGTATTGACCCCTGTTTTCCCACCGACTGATGAATCCACTTGAGCTGTTAAACTGGTCGGAATTTGCAAGGAATGAATACCGCGCATATAAGTCGACGCCACAAATCCTGCCAAATCTCCAACAACACCACCACCCAGTGCCACAACACCATCAGAGCGTGTCATACCAAAATCCGCCAAAAACTGATAGGCTCTATCAACTGTCGTCAAGTTTTTAGATGCCTCACCCTCTAAGAAAGCAAAGACAGAAACCTCAAAACCTGCTGCCTCAAAAGATAATTTAACTGTTGCAGCATATAATTTACCAACATGATTATCTGTGATGATAACCACCTTCTGCTGCTGCCAAATTTTAGCTGCCCAGTCCCCTGACTTTGATAAACTTGCGCGCTCAACGATAATATCATAGGGGTGGTCAGGTAAATTCACATGTAATGTTTTCATAAATAGCGTTTCCTTTCAGCTTCAACTTTCAGATAGAGGGGATGACGCGGATTACCCGCCTTTGTCGGTGGCGCAAAATGAAAGACCTTAATGTCTTGCTCAGCTAAGACCTCAAGAATCGCATCACGTCCTTGTTTAAGTGCCTCATACTTGAGGTCCCCCCAAGCACCCCACACTTCTGTGATCCCATTTTCAACCAGAAAATCTCGGATCACTTCGACATTTTCCTGCGACAAACCTGCATCAAATTCATCCATATTCACCGCATCCGTCGCACGCTCAGGATAAGTGTTAAACACCACCCAGCCATCATAGCCCAACTTCTGACTCGCCGCAATCACCCGATTAACCGTCCGGTCGCTCGTTTGATCTCGCGCTGCTGAAGGGTTCATGCAAATGGCAACAAGAGGATTTTTCGACAACTTCCCTAAGCCGAAACGATAGGGTTTATAGTCTGTGGGTTCGACCCACGTCGGTGCTTGATTTTCTGGATAGTTGACAACAATTGTTGTGACTTTTGACTTAACCATATATTTTTTCTTCCAATTTTTTTAGAATGATATCTGTTGGCATCTCATGGCCTGTCCAGAGTTTAAAACTTTCAGCTGCCTGATATAAGAGCATGCCTAAACCATTAACAGTCGAATTCCCTTGTGACTTGGCATACGTCAATAACGGCGTCTCAATTGGTTGGTAAATCACATCAGCCACCAGCATGTCCTTGGGTAATTGTAATGCCATTGGGATAGGAAGACTCACACCATCCATGCCAAGACTCGTTGTGTTGACTAACAAATCACCGGTCAATTCTGTTAAATCTGACAACGGTTTGAACACAATGTTTCCAGGATAATTAGTGAAAAGTTCGGGCTTGTAAGTTCGGTTATAAACGGTGATTTGGCGCGCACCTTGTACCGCTGCCTCCGCAATAATCGACCTTGCTGCACCACCAGCACCAATAACGGTAATAGTACTACCTTTGACCTTAAAGTGTTTCAGAGACTTAAAGAAACCTGCACCATCCGTTGACGTGCCAAAAAGCTTGCCATCTCGATTGACAATCGTATTGATGGCGCCTGTCAGTTTGGCTACTTCAGACAGTTCATCCATATAGGGCACGGCTGCTTCTTTATAGGGCATGGATAAGTTGACACCGTACATGTCAAGTGTCTTGATACTTTCAATGACAGAGCCTAAATCAGCTTCTGGTGTTTCAAAAGCAAGGTAGACACCATTTTCACCGACATGGTCAAAGGCCAAATTATGTATAAATGGTGAGAGCGAGTGCTTGATTGGATTCGCAACCACCGCCGCGAGTTTCGTGTAACCGTTAATTTCCATATTGCTATTTTAGCGTAATTTTCGCAATTTTTCAATAATATTCAGGAATGTGAAACATTGTGCCAAATTCGCAAAATTGGCTCGTCACAAGAAGGGGAAAATGCTATACTTCTTATATAAATGCATATAGTTTATTATAAAAGGAGATACTTATGAGCAAAACGATCACACTAGCAAACGGCGTGGAGATGCCACGTGTCGGCATGGGTGTTTTTCAAATGACACCAGAGCAAGCTGAAAATGCAACAAAATGGGCCTTAGAAGCCGGATATCGCTCGATTGATACTGCACAAGGCTATAACAACGAGGAAGCTGTCGGGCGCGGTTTGATTGCAAGTGGTCTAGCGCGGGAAGAAGTTTTCATCACAACCAAGGTTCGTGCCAGTCAGCTTGGCTATGATGCCACCAAAACTGCTTTCTACGAGTCACTTGAGAAACTACAACTTGACTATATCGACTTATTTTTGATTCACTGGCCTAAAACTGGACTCTACAATGATGCTTGGCGCGCCATGGAGGAGCTTTACGAAGCTGGTAAAATCAAAGCCATCGGCGTTAGTAACTTTTTACCTGAGCATTTAGATCAACTTCTGACAACTGCTAAAATCGTGCCGATGATTAATCAGATTGAAGTTCATCCCATGCTGAATCAAGCCGAGGCACGGAAATATAATGACTCGTTAGGCATTGTCACCGAAGCCTATTCGCCACTCGGCAGCGGTCACCTGCTTCGTCACCCTGCCCTCCTCGAACTTGCTGAAAAATATGGCAAGACCACTGCCCAACTCATGATTCGTTGGGAGATTCAAAACGATATCGTGACCATTCCAAAATCTGTTAACAAAGACCGTATTACTGCTAACTTTGATGCTTGGGACTTTAACATCTCGGCTGAAGATATCGAGATCATCAATGGTCTCAATGAGAATAAACGGGTCGGAACGGATCCGCATCACTTCATGGAAATTTTCTATGGTGATATGGCGCAACCAGAGTATGTGCTGAGTGATTGGGAGAAAGATTTAGAAAATAAGAGATAGTAACCCAAACTTTTTATTTTATCTACTTCGGTATGTAAGAGACAATCCATGTTTTGAAAAAAACAGCCCTTAACAAAAGCGATTTTAGAAAAAATTTAACTTAAACTTTTGAGTGATCCGTTGCGATCACTTTTTTTAAATTAAAGTTCAGGAACAACATAAACCGTTAAAACAAGAAATTGAGTCAAAAAAAATAGCTCAAGCCTTCACGCTTGAGCTATTCTGTTACAAAACCAGAATAACTACTGCACTCATAATCACAAGTGACAAAATGATACTCAACGAGCTAGCCAATCCACTCACCCCTTCATCTGCTCCAAATTCGGTTGCTTGGATGACCGTTAAATTCGAAATCGGTGCGAACATAATCAGGACTAGAACACTTTTGATCATGTGAGATAGGGGTAAAAAGAGATAGATAAGGATAGCTAAAACTGTCGCCATGGCATATCTACCAAACAGTAATTTACGGACATTTCGCATACCTTCTCTATGCAGATTGATTTTCATGTAAAGCCCTATCATGAACATGGAAAGAAAGGAATTGGCACTGGCTAATAACTTAAAAGGTGCCATCCAGTCGTCAGCAATCCTGATTCCGATAATGGGTAAGGTGAACATGACAATGTAGATCATGAAAGTTGGGGATTTTGATAGTTTTTTAATGATGTCTAAAAAGCTAGGTGCATCTTCTTTGCTTGCCAGCAATCTATCAGTAATCGCTGATGTTCCCCCTGCTACCATGAAAGAATTTCCCATGTCAAACATTCCTAAATACGGAATGGAGCTAGGAAAGAAGGCCATGACAAAAGGAATTGCGAAGTTTCCGATATTGTAACCTCCAGTGGTAAAAAGGAGCAAGCCTCTAAAATTTCTTTCTTTCTCCTTTAAACCGTAAAAGTAAGCGAAGAGAATCATGATTCCGTTTGATGCGAGACCAATCCCTGCTAGAATCAAGAACAGTGTCGTGAGTTTCGTACCATTGACACCATTGACAATGGTAGCGGGTAGTGTGATATAAACGATCATTTTAGATAGGACTTGACCATCTTCCTGCTTGAAAATGCCGAGATGTTTTAAGCCATAAGCCAATAGAATTGTCGCTAAAAAGCTCAGTGAGTTTAATAGTATAGTTCCCATAATGAAGATAAACCTCTTTTTCTAGGATATGCTCAATTTGGTAGATAAAGTGACCGAAAATGGTCATAAATGTTCGCTTTATTTGCCAAGAAGCTTTATTTAGTCATCTACACCTAAAAATCGATTTCGTGTCCTAGATTGAAAGGCGTAATCACTTAATAACTTGACGTTTTCGTCATAGTTTCTTGAAAATACATATTCATATAACACATCGGTCACATACAAATAAGCGGTACGTGAAGCAAATGATCCCATTTTATTCAAGGTTTCATTATTTTCAACGTAAATTCCAATTTCTGCAGCTTGCCAAGCTTTATTACTCTGATTTGAGGTGATGTAAATGGTTAGAATATTGTGTTTTGATAACTCTCGCAAATCGGCTAACATTTCACGACTGTCACCAAACTGCGAAATGATAATACCTATTGGCTGTTTGGCTCGAATCGGTTTGACCAATTGAAAACCATTCAATGCTTCTAGATGTGAATTGAACCCGATTCTTAAAAGTTTTTGGTGCAAGGCTTCAGCTGCTAGGATGCTCTCACCTTTGGCAAAAATTGTGATCCAATCTGAATGAAGAATCAAATCACCAGCAATTGTGATATTTTTCAGATCTAGATCCAAATAAATATCAAGCAAGGTCTGTGAATGTAAATTCATCATTGTTTTAGCGATATCCTTCACCGTTTGCTTAGAAGCAACGGGTAAGTCCAGGGCGACCAAAGTCGTGTCATCTTTTGAAAAATAAGCCAGCTCACTTGCGATTTTCATCTTGAAATCTGAATAACCTGTTAAGCCAATCTTCTTAGTAAAGCGTACGATCGCAGAAGGCGAGATAAAAAGTTGACTGGCGAACTCTCTCACAGAGAGATTGATGACACTTTTCGGATCATCTAAGATAAACTTGGCTATATCCTCTTCAACCTGATTAAAATTCTCTCGATGGTGTAAGATCTCAACTAGTTTCATGCCTTTACCTGCCTCTCACGATCATATCAGAATGTGCTTGAACCAATTCACCACATCATAAATTTAAATATATTCTCATTTTAAACTCATTTCACTTCTAATAAACCAAGAAATTTAGTTTTTGGCAAATGACCCTAGTGGATTCTTAAACACGAAAAGGGAAATGAACTTCCCTTTTGATGATGTTGATCCTAATGACTTATAAACTGAAGTTTTCTTCATGCACTTGTTTATTAGCCGCGATAACA
>SKEM01000697.1_pt1 | contig 20105 bp, 20 predicted proteins | sample 4826731 | NCBI WGS metagenome assembly SKEM01 (sample SAMN11008809, study PRJNA524170) | human gut metagenome | biome: Human fecal sample; material: Feces; isolation source: fecal sample from pouch patient p37 | host: Homo sapiens | place: Israel: Tel-Aviv | collected 2015-07-27
ATTGAATACTTTAATACTAAACGTGCTTATACAAGCAGAAACGGCTTGACCGCGGAACAATTCCGCAATCAAGCCGCCTAAATTAATTTTATCTATTTAACCTGTATACTTGACTGGACATAGTGCCTTAGCCAAACTCTGGAGTTTTTTTATTATGGAACTCAAAAAGCGGCCAATCGCTACTCTCGTGCAGCGTTCGGACGCTTTTGCAAGTTATAAGCTATAATCCCGCCTTCGCACCAATGTCGGTCCGGTAGAAGCACTCCGGCTCATCCAGTGCCGCCAGGTAGTCGTAGACGCGGTCATGGGCAGCCGCGAGGGAATCAGCTTGGGCCAGCACCATCAGCAGGCGGCCACCAGCACCCCGCAAATCGGCAAGACTTCCCGCCACGTTGGCGTAGTCGATCTCAACCCCGGCCGCGGTCGGGAACTTGCCAAGGGCTTGGCCGTGGACCGGCTTTTGCGGGTAGCCCTGCGACGCCAGAACCACCCCGAAACTGGCCCGCGGATCCTCGACCACCTCTGGCAATGGTTGATCGTTTAACGCCCGGTCAACCAGCTCAAAGAGGTCGGTCTGCAGCCGGGGCAGGATCACCTGGGTCTCGGGATCGCCTAGGCGGACGTTATATTCGATCACCTTCGGACCAGTAGCCGTCATAATCAGGCCGATGTAGAGAATGCCGTGGTAGTGGTAGCCACCAGCCACCAGACCGTTAACCGTGGGCACGACTACCTGGTCAACCATCGCCTGGCGGTCCGCAGCACTCAGCTGGGGCAGCGGACTGTACGCGCCCATGCCGCCGGTATTCGGTCCCTTATCACTATCGTAGGCCCGCTTGTGGTCCTGGGCCATCGGCAGGATCCGGTAGTGACCATTGCTCAGCAGGACAAACATCGAGTATTCCGGGCCGACCAGGCATTCTTCCAGCACCAGCCGGGCTTGACCGCTGGCAAACATCTCCTTGACCGTCTGAACGGCCGTAGCGTGGTCCTGGGCGATCACAACTCCCTTACCACCTGCCAGACCGTTTTCCTTGATTACCAACGGAAAGCCAAACTGGTCGATTTCCGCGAGGGCCGCGGTCTGGTCCCGGTAGGAGGCATGGCGGGCAGTCGGCACCCCGTAGTTGTTCATGAAGTTGAGCGCGTAATCCTTGGAACCCTCGAGCTGGGCGGCCCGGGCGTTGGGGCCAAATGCCTTTAAGCCGGCCGCCGCGAAGTCGTCCACGATCCCGTCGACCAGGCAGTCTTCAGGGCCAACGAAGGTCCAGGCCACCGCGTGCTCCTTGGCAAACTTGATCAGCCCCGCAAAGTCGGTTTCCGCAATCGCCACCGGTTGGACGCCGACGGTCGGCATCCCCACGTTGCCGGGCGCGCAGTACACCTGCTTGACGTGGGGACTCTCCTGGAGTTTCTTGGCAATCGCAAACTCCCGACCACCTTCACCAACTACTAACACGTTTACTTGTCCTGCCATCTGCTTCTCCTCACAATCTTTCTAGTGGCGGAAGTGGCGAACCCCCGTCGTGACCATTGCAATCCCGTACTTGTTTGCCATCTCAATCGACTCCTGGTCGCGAATCGAGCCGCCCGGTTGGACCACGGCCTTGATCCCGTGCTGGCCGGCGTACTCAACACAGTCGCCAAACGGGAAGAAGGCGTCACTCGCCATCACCGCCCGGTCGTCAATCGCGTCACCGGCGTGTTGAACGGCAATCTTGAGTGAGTCAATCCGGTTAGGCTGACCTTCGCCGACGCCCAGCGTCCGTTCGTCATTTGCTACCACGATGGCGTTCGACTTGGCGTGCTTAACGGCCTTCCAGGCAAAGGCCAGTGACCGGAGCTGGGCTTCCGTCGGTTGGGTCTCCGTGACGCACTTCCAGTCGTGGTAGTCTTCATCTAGGACGTCCTGTTCCTGCATCAGCATCCCGCCCATGACGGAAACAACTTCGTGGCGGATGTCCTCGTCCTTCTTGCTAAAGTCGACGGTCAGCAGGCGCAGGTTCTTTTTCTTTGCCAGTACGGCATAGGCATCGTCGTCAAAGCCCGGTGCAATGATAATTTCCAGGAAGAGCTTGTGCATCTTCTCGGCCGTTGCCAGGTCTACTTGACGGTTCAGGGCAATTACCCCACCGAAGATTGATACCGGGTCCGCTTCATAGGCCCGGTCCCAAGCCTGTTCCAGGTTTTCACCCCGACCAATCCCACACGGGTTCATGTGCTTCATCGCTACGACAGTTGGTTCGTCAAATTCGCGGATACACCGCAGGGCCTCGTCAGCGTCCTTAATGTTGTTGTAGGACAGCTTCTTCCCGTGGAGCTGGTTAGCCGAAAGAACTGAGAAACTCTTTGGCAGGGCGTCCTCGTAGAGCCAGGCCTTCTGGTGGCTGTTTTCCCCGTAGCGCATCGTTTCCTTGAGGTCCCAGGTCAACGTCAGCTGCTCTGGGTCTTCCAGCCCGTCCTGCTTGGTCAGGTATTGAGAAATCAGGGCATCATAAGCGGCGGTGTGGCGGAAGGCCTTGGCGGCGAGCTTGGTCCGGGTAGCGAGGTTGGTATCACCGTCCGCCTCGATTTCCGCCAGCACCTGGTCATAGTCGGCCCGGTCAACGACGATGGTCACGTCCCGGTAGTTTTTCGCCGCGGACCGAACCATGCTTGGGCCACCAATGTCGATGTTTTCAATTGCGTCGGCGAGCTTGACGTCCGGCTGTTCAATCGTTTCCTTAAATGGGTATAGGTTGACGCAAACCAGGTCGATTGGCGTGATGTTGAGCTTCTCCAGCGTTGCCATGTGTTCTGGCAGTTCCCGCCGTGCTAACAGGCCACCGTGAACATAGGGGTTGAGGGTCTTGACCCGCCCATCCAGGATTTCAGGGAAGTGGGTAACGTCCTCGATACTAATGGTCGAAATGCCCGCTTCGTCCAAGACCCGCTTGGTACCCCCGGTAGAAACAATTTCGTAGCCGTTGTCGACCAGCCCCTGAACAAAGGGAACCAGGTTTGCCTTATCAGATACGCTTACCAATGCTCGTTTCATTCTTAATACTCCTTTTCTCCTGCTGCCAACAGTGCTTCTCGTAGTGCTAATGGGTATAACTGGTGTTCTGTCGCGTGAACCCGCTCTTCCAAGCTCGCCACCGTGTCGTCTGGCAAAATCGGCACGTGGCACTGGGCAATCACCGGCCCGGCGTCCAAGTCGGCGTCGATGTAGTGGACCGTTACCCCGGTCTGGGTCCGGCCATCGTTAAAGGCCCGTTCGATGGAATGGAGGCCCGGGTACTCCGGCAGCCAGGCCGGGTGCAGGTTGACAATCCGGTGGTCATATTCATCGAGGATCGTCGGGCCAACCACCCGCAGGTAGCCGGCCAGGACGATGAAGTCGATCCGGTACTGCTTCAGGACGGCCAGCACCCGCTGCTCATAGGCCAGCTTGCCGCCGCTTTCCTTGACCGTAAAACTTTCGGCGGGGACACCGAGCCGCGCTGCCCGTCCCATCACCGGTGCGTCCGGGTAGTTGCAAAACAGCAGGGCTAGTTCCCCTGGCAGGTTGCCGGCCTGAAAGTGCTGGGCTAGTTCTTCAAAATTCGTTCCGTTGCCGGAAGCAAAAATCGCTACTCTCATGCTGCACGCCTCACTTAATTTCAATCTTTGCTGCCCCAGCCGGCCGCTCTTGCAGACGGCCAACCTGGTAGCTTTCTTGTCCCGCATCGGTCAGGGCCGCCTGCACCGCCGCCAGCTTTTCCGGCTGGACAGCCAGGACCAGGCCAAGCCCCATATTAAAGGTCTGCCAGCAATCTGCTAGCGGGAGGCCCCCGAGTTTTTGCAGGTAGGTGAAAATCGGTGGTACCGGCCAGCTACCCGCGTTGACAACGGCCTGCAAGTGGTCGCCGAACATCCGCGGCAGGTTCTCAATGAGGCCCCCGCCGGTGATGTGGGCAATCCCGTTAACCAGCCCCTGGCGGACCAGCGGCAGGACCGGCCGAACATAGATTTTCGTCGGCGTCAGGAGGGCTTCACCGATCGTCTGCCCCGCTAATTCAGCCGGGCGCGCGTCCAAGGCCAGCTGGTGGTCCTTGAAGAGGATTTGCCGGACAAGGGAAAAGCCGTTGGAGTGGAGGCCGCTAGACGGGAGGCCAAGCAGGACGTCCCCGGCTGCCGGGCGGTCTGCCGTCAGCATTTCACCTTTTTCGGCCACGCCCGTCACGGTTCCCGCCAGGTCATATTCGTCCCGGGCATACATATCCGGCATTTCCGCCGTTTCGCCACCAATCAAAGCGGCGCCGGCGTCCCGGCAACCCTGGGCAACCCCAGTGACGATTGCCGCCATCTTGGCCGGGTCATTGTGGCCGGTGGCGATGTAGTCAAGAAAGTAGAGCGGTTCGGCGCCCTGGGCCAGCACGTCATTGACGCACATGGCAACCACGTCGATGCCGATCGTGTCGTGCTTGTTAAGGCGTTGGGCAATCATTAATTTAGTACCAACACCATCAGTTCCCGAAACCAGGATCGGGTGTTTCACGTGTAACTCACCGAGGTCGAACAAGCCGCCAAAGCTGCCGATGCCACCAACCACGCCCGGCCGGTTCGTAGACTTCACTGCATTCTTGATCCGGTCTACTAATTCGTAACCGGCATTGACGTCAACGCCAGCTTCTTGATAACGGTTCATTGCCGCGCACGCTCCTTTCGTTCACACTGCTCCTGTGCATTCAGCGATTTAAGGTAACCCGCCTCGTAATCGTACAGCGGCGTCGGGTAGTCGCCATTAAAGTAGGCCACTGTCAGGCCGCCATACGGTGCATCCCCGGCGTCAGGAACGTTGATGGCCTTGATTAAGCTCTCAACGCTCAAGAAGCTGAGCGAATCCGCCCCCATCTGCCGCCGCATCTCTTCGACTGAGTAGTGGGCCGCAAACAGTTCCGACCGGGTGGAAATATCGATCCCGTAGAAGCAGGGAAATTTGAACGGCGGTGACGCAATCAGCATGTGTACTTCCTTCGCCCCGGCGTCCCGTAACATCTTGATAATCTGCTTGGAGGTCGTCCCCCGGACAATCGAGTCGTCGACCACGATGACCCGCTTGCCATTGACCACCCCGCGAACAGCAGACAGTTTCAGGTGAACGCCCCGTTCCCGTAACGCCTGGGTCGGCTGGATAAAGGTCCGAGCAACGTACTGGCTCTTGATCAGGCCCATCTCATAGGGAAGACCGCTGGCTTCGGCATAACCTGAGGCCGCCGAAAGGGAGGAATTCGGTACCCCGATGACGATGTCCGCGTCAACTGGATGTTCCTGGGCCAAACGCCGGCCCATCTCCTTGCGGGCGTTGTGAACCGTCACCCCGTGGATGATGGAATCCGGCCGGGCAAAGTAGATGTACTCCATCGAGCAGATTGCCAGCTTGGTATCCGTCGTGTAGTGGTCGATGTGGAGGCCGTCGCGATCAATGATAATCAGCTCACCCGGCTGGACGTCGCGGACGAACTTGGCGTTAATAATGTCCAGGGCGCAGGTCTCACTGGCCACCACATAGGCGCCGTTAGCCAGCTGACCAATGCAGAGGGGCCGAATACCGTTCGGATCGAGGGCCGCAATCAGGCGATCCCGCTGCAAGAGCAAGTAGGTAAAGCCGCCGTGGACCTGGTTGAGGCTCTTCTTCAGGGCCGGGATAAAGCCCTCCTTGATGTGTTGGCGAATCAGGTGAATCAAGATTTCCGTATCGGAGTCGGACTGAAAGACCGCCCCCTCGTCTTCCAATTGGCGCCGCAGGGTGACCGCGTTGGTCAAGTTGCCGTTGTGGGCCAGGGCGACGTCACCATCGTGGAAACGAAAGAGGAATGGCTGGACGTTGGCAATCGAGTTATGACCGCTGGTCCCGTAGCGAACGTGGCCGATTGCCGCGTCGCCCACCAGGCGTTTCAACTCTGCCGGGTCTGCGAAGACCTTCGCCAGCAGTCCCCTGTCACGGTGCTGGTACAGCTGCTTGCCATCGCTAGAAACAATTCCGGCACCCTCCTGTCCCCGGTGTTGCAGGGTATGGAGACCGTAGTAGGTCAGTTGGCTAGCGTCGGGCGCCCCGAAGACGCCGAAGACGCCACACTCTTCATTTAATCCTTTGATTTCAGCTGGCAAGGCAGTGCCTCCTCCCATAGTTTTTGCAGTTCAGCCACGCTCTGGTTTACCTCCGCGTCTGCTAGCCGGGCTTGCAGCCAGTGGCTATTAGTAACGGTCCCAACCATTGTGGCATCCCCGCCCATAGCACTTTCAAAGTCCGCGGCGGCTTCCGCTGGTACAGTCACAACTAGCCGGCCCGGAGTTTCGCTAAAGAACTGGTCCGCGGTCAAATGACGCAGGTCGAGGTCCATCCCCAGGTCCGTCTTAAAGAGGGTTTCGCTCAAGGCCACCCCGAGGCCGCCCTCGCTGAGGTCATGGGCGCTGGCAACCTTACCAGCCTGCATTAGCTTGAGCAGGCGGTGCAGGTAGTCACGGACGGTTTCCAGCTCGAAATCAGCTAACGTCCCGCTGATATCCCCCTGAAGCATTTTTTGCAGTTCGGAACCCGCGTAGTCGTCGCCGGTCTGCCCTACCAGGTAAACATGGTCGCCAGGATGCTGGGCAAAGGACGGAATAACGTGGTCGAGGTTCTTGACCAGGCCGACCATCCCCACCATCGGGGTCGGGTGGATAGCCTGACCATTATTTTCGTTGTACAGGGAAACATTCCCGGAGATGACCGGGGTATCAAAGACCCGGCAGGCATTTGCCATCCCCTGGACGGACTGGTGCAGCTCCCAGAAAATTTCCGGGTCGTTCGGGTCACCGTAGTTAAGACAGTCAGTAATCGCCAATGGTTCGGCCCCGCTGGCGATGATGTTGCAGACCGCTTCAACTAGGGCAATCTGACCACCAACCTTCGGGCTCAGGTAGACGAAGCGGCCGTTGCCGTCGGTGGTCATTGCCAGGCCCTTGTGCGTTCCCCGCACCCGGATTACCCCAGCATCACTGCCGGGACCGACAACGGTGTTCGTCCGAACCTGGGAGTCGTACTGCTGGTAAAGGCTGCTCTTGTCGGCAACCGTACTTTGTTGGAGCAGGGAGCGGAGGGTTGCTTCCACGTCCGTAATGCGGGGCTGCCAAGCGGGTGCCTGTTCAGCCGCAACGATCCGTGCGGGCTTCTTTTCCTCACTGTGTTCTTCCAACACGTCGTCGGTCAGGCTGCTGACCGGAATGTCACAGACCACCTCGCCGTCATGGTGGAGGACGTACTGGTGACCAGCCGTGATCCGGCCGATGGTGACCGCCTCGAGGTCGTAAAAGTCAAAGACCTTCTTGACGTCTTCCTCGTGGCCCTTGTTAACACAGAGCAGCATCCGTTCCTGGGACTCACTGAGCATGATTTCGTAAGCCGACATCCCGCTTTCACGCTGGGGTACCAGGTCAAGGTCTAGTTCCATCCCGCTGTTCCCCTCGGAAGCCATTTCGGCACTGGAGGAAACGATTCCGGCGGCACCCATATCTTGGATGCCGACCAGCCAGTCGGGGTGCTTCGTGATTACCTCCAGGCAGGCCTCCAACAGGAGTTTTTCCATAAAGGGATCCCCGACCTGGACAGCGGAACGCTGGGTCGCGTTTTCGTCGCTAAAGTCCGCGGAGGCAAAGGTCGCACCATGGATTCCATCCCGGCCGGTCTTGGCACCGACGTACATGACCGCGTTGCCGATTCCGGCCGCCTTCCCCTTTTGCAGGTCTTTCTGGTCCATCAGGCCAACACTCATGGCGTTGCAGAGGACGTTGCCCTGGTAGCAAGGATCAAAGGTCGTTTCCCCAGCGACCGTCGGAATCCCCATACAGTTTCCGTAGTCACCGATTCCGCGGACGGTTCCGGTAACCCGCATCTTCGTCTGCGCGTCAGTCAGTTCGCCAAAGTGAAGGGAATCAAGCGATGCTACCGGACGGGCACCCATGCTAAAGATGTCCCGCAGGATACCGCCGATTCCAGTTGCGGCCCCCTGGTAGGGTTCCACGGTCGTCGGGTGGTTATGGCTTTCGGCCTTAAAGACAACCGCCTGCCCATCATCAATGTCCACGACCCCGGCGCCTTCACCAGGTCCCTGGAGCACCCGGGCGTTTGTGTTGGGGAAGAGCCGGAGGACCGGCTTGGACTTCTTGTAAGAACAGTGTTCGCTCCACATTGCGGAGAAGAGGCCGGTTTCCGTGTAGTTTGGCAACCGCCCCAGGAGCTGTTCACTGATGTAGTTGTATTCCGCTTCGCTCAGGCTCCAGTCCAGGTAAGGCTTTTGGGCTTTGATTTCTTCCGGTGACATTGCTTGCTTCATCGTCTATTCCTCCACTTTCACACTGCCGTTTGCTAACAGGGACTTGAACAACCGCAGTCCATCGGTATTGCCGAGGAGCGCTTCAACGGCCCGCTCCGGGTGCGGCATCATGCCGAGCACATTGCCCCGCTCGTTGCAAATTCCAGCGATGTTCCGCAGACTGCCATTCGGGTTTTCTTCGGCATAACGGAAGACGACCTGGTGGTGCGCCTCGAGCTGGTCAAGGGTCTCCTGATCGGCATAGTAGCTGCCGTCTGCGTGAGCAATTGGCAGGGCAATCCGCTCGTGCTCTTGGTACTGGCTAGTAAAGAGGGTCCGGTTGGAAACCACCTCCAGCGGTACCGTCTTGCAGACAAACTGTTGGCTATCATTGCGCTTCAAGCCGCCCGGCAACAGTCCCGCCTCGGTTAAAATCTGAAAGCCATTGCAGGTCCCAAAAACTGGTTTGCCAGCCCGGGCCATTTCAACCACGGCCCCCATCACGGGTGAAAAACGGGCAATTGCGCCAGCCCGCAGGTAGTCGCCGTAGGAAAAGCCTCCAGGAAGCATCACCGCGTCGTAGCCTGCCAGGCTCTCCTGCTTGTGGGAAACGTAGTCGACGTCCGCGCCACAGACCGTGTGCAGGGCCTCGTAAATATCAATGTCACAATTGGAACCTGGAAAAACGATTACCGCAATTTTCATTGATGATCCTCCATTACTTGGTAGGTGTAGGTTTCCATGTTGAAGTTGACCAGGAGCTGGTCGGCAATTTGCTTGACGGTAGCGGCAACTTGGTCGCTGTCCCCGTCAACCGTGACGTCGAAGAACTTACCGACTTGAACATCCTGCACTTCATCGTGTCCGAGGTTGTGAATGGTCTTCTTGATCGTGTCCCCCTGAGGGTCAAATACGGACGGCTTGTAGGTAACGAAAATCCGAACTTTAGTCATTAGTTTTCCTCCGCAATTGCTTGTTGTAACCGGGCCAGCACTTCATCGTAGGTGGTCGTCAAGTCGGCGAGGTCCCGCCGGTAAACGTCCTTGTCCAGGTGGTCGTTCGTCTTGAGATCCCAAAGCCGGCAGTTGTCCGGCGAAAATTCGTCAGCCAGAATAATTTTGCCGTCACTGAGGTGACCAAATTCCAGTTTGAAGTCCACCAACCGCATTCCCGCCTGGGCAAAGAGGTGGGTCAGCAGGGTGTTGACTTCCCGGCAGACACCCCACATCTGTTCGAGTTCCTGGTGGGTCGCAATCCCGAGCGCAATCGTCGCCGACTCGTTGATGAATGGATCGTCCAGCTGGTCGCTCTTGTAGAAAGTTTCTTCCACCGGTTCGGTTAAAGAGTCCCCTTCATGCAAGCCGTAACGGCTGGCGAAGTGGCCCGCGATCACATTCCGGGTCACGAATTCCAGCGGCACCATCTGGCACTTTTTAACCAACTCTTCCTTATCAGACAGCTTCTTGATGAAGTGGGTCTGGATACCATGACGGACTAAGTATTGGAAAACCAGGGTGGAAATTGCGTTGGCGGCCTTCCCCTTACCAGCAAAATGGTCCTTTTCCTTGCCGTTCAGTGCCGTGGCCTGGTCCATGTAAACGACCCGTAAAACCTCGGGGTCGTCGGTTTGCCACATCTGTTTTGCCTTACCGGTGTACAATAGTTTTTCCATCTCAGTTGCGTCTCCTTTACCAAATCACGAACTATGTTAAGCGATGGGTGAAATTTATTCGCCCTTTCATGCTAACAATATACTATCGGCGGTGCTGTCTGTCAATGATTTTTGTTAACTTTAGCCATTTATTACGTGAAATTGTTCGCTATTATTGCTAATAAAAAGGGGTCGCCGCTTAACTTTGTCCGTAAATAAAACGGTGCCGACCAGATAACTGGTCAGCACCCGTAAGAGCGGCTACAATGATTCATAAAGGAGATCTTACAATGACAAAAGCAACAATTAACATTCGCCGGGCAGAGGCAAGCGACTGGGAAACCATCATCAACATTTTTAATGAGGCCGTTGCGGCCGGTATTGCCACCGACGAAAGCAAGCCGATTACCGTTGCGGACCGCGAAGAGTGGTTCGCCCAGTTTGACGACCGCCACCCCCTTTGGGTAATTACCAGCGATGGCAAGGTCAGCGGCTGGTGCGCCCTGGAATACTTTTCCACCCACCCCGCTTACACAGACACAGCAGAAATTGCGATCTACATCCACCACGGCGCCCATCGGCAGGGTCTCGGCCGTCGGCTCCTCGCATTTGCCGACCAGCAAATCAAAGAAGAGCTCCACTTTAAGACGGTCGTTGCCTACATTTACGAACGCAACCAGGCAAGCCAGGGTCTCTTCAAGCAGAGCGGCTTTGAATACTGGGGCCACCTCCCCGCCATCGCCAAAGTTGCCGGCGAATACCGGGAACTCAAGATTTATGGCAAGAACTACCCTAGCGTTCGCGTTTAATAAGGGACGCAATCAGGAAAAGCAGGCCAAAAAGCTGGCACCCATAATTGAGAATCTTCCCCACCGGGTCCTGACTAACGGCTAGGTTGACGAGGGGCGCTAATACGAGGGCCCAGCCGAAGTAGAAGCTGCTTGTCTTATAGAATTGACGGTTAAATTTCATCTGAGTACTCCTCACTACAACATAATTGTCCTTACCATAACAAAAAGCGGTCCCGGATAAAAGTCCAGGGCCGCTTTTTACTAGTTAATCTAAGCCAATTCGCTTGTAAATGTCGTCGACGTGGCGGAGGTGCCAATGGTAGTCGAAGGCGTCGTCCAGGTCTTCCTTAGTCAACTGCTTTTGGATAGTCGGGTCAGCTTCCAGCAACGGACGGAAGGCAATCTGTTCGGCCCAGCACTTCGCAGTGTACGGCTGAATTAGGTCGTAGGCGGCCTCCCGGCTCATCCCGCTGTTGACCAGTTTGAGCAGGACCCGACCGGAGTAAATCAAGCCGAGGGTCTTGTCCATGTTCTTCTTCATCGTTTCTGGGAACACATCCAGGTTCTTCAAAATGCGGCCGAAACGCCGGAGCATGTAGTCCAGCAGCGAAGTAGAGTCCGGCAGGATCATCCGTTCCGCGCTGGAATGGGAAATGTCCCGTTCATGCCAGAGGGCCACGTCTTCATAGGCCGTAACCACGTGGCCGCGCAGGACCCGGGCACAACCGCAGATGTTCTCCGAGCCAATTGGGTTCCGCTTGTGCGGCATTGCCGAAGAACCCTTTTGTCCCTTGGCAAAGTGTTCTTCGACCTCGTGGATTTCCGTCCGCTGGAGGGAGCGGATTTCCGTCGCCATTTCTTCCAGGCTGGTCCCAATCAGGGCAATCGTCGCAATGTATTCGGCGTGCAGGTCGCGCGGCAGTACCTGGGTAGAAACTTCCTGAGGACGCAGGCCAAGCCGCTTGCAGACGTATTCTTCAACGAAGGGGTCGATTTCGGCGAAGGTGCCGACCGCCCCGGAAATCTTACCAGCTTCAACGCCCTGGGCCGCGTGTTCAAAGCGTTCCTTGTTCCGCTTCATTTCAGAGTACCAGCGGGCTGCCTTGAGGCCAAAAGTGGTTGGCTCGGCGTGAATCCCGTGGGTCCGGCCCATGCAGACGGTGTACTTGTACTTCTCCGCCATTTCCTTCAGGACTGCCATAAAGTTGTCGATGTCCTGGCGTAAAATATCGTTGGCCTTCTTGAGCCGCAGTCCCTGGGCGGTGTCCACCACGTCGGTACTGGTCATTCCGTAATGCACCCACTTCTTTTCCGGGCCAAGGGACTTGGAAACATCCCGGGTAAAGGCGATGACGTCGTGGTGGGTAACGGCTTCGATTTCCGCAATCCCGTCAACGGTAAACTTGGCGTTCTTCTTAATCTTTTCCACGTCTTCTGCCGGAATGTGGCCGAGCTTGCTCCAGGCTTCGTCAGCGGCAATTTCGACTTCCAGCCAGCACTGGTACTGGGTTTCCAAGCTCCAAATCTTTGCCATTTCCGGACTTGTATAGCGATCAATCATCAGTTCAAAATCCTCTCTATTTTGTTCTCCAGTTATTATCGCACAGGCACCGCCATGCCGTAAAGCCGAACTTTACTCAGACCAGATACCCGTATTGTCAATTTCTGTTAGTGTTTGCTCAACGTCATCAGTTAAAATCGTTACGTGGCCCATTTTGCGGTTATGGCGGACCGCCGCTTTGCCATAATCATGGAAGTGCCAGTTCGGTTTTTGGCTAATTTGTTCCCGCACACCAGTAACGTGCTGGCCGAGGACATTCACCATCACGGCCGGCTTGAGCAGTTCAATCTTTGGCAGCGGCCAGTTGCAAACGGCCCGGTTGTGGATTGCAAACTGGGAGAAGTTGCAGGCTTCAATGGAGTAGTGACCGGAATTGTGCGGCCGCGGTGCCAGCTCGTTGATGTAGATTTCGCCGTCACGGCCAACAAACATTTCCACGCCGAGGATCCCGCGCAGGTCGATCGCGTGGGCAATTTGAACTGCCATCTGCTGGGCCTTCTCTTGCAATTCTGGTGAAATCCGTGCCGGGATAATACTGATGTGGAGGATTTCGTCGTGGTGAATGTTTTCGGCAACCGGGAAGACGGTGACTTCGCCATTTTCGTTCCGCCCCACCATGACCGAACATTCAAGTTCAAATGGTACCCAGCCTTCCAAAATCGCGTCCCGGGTTGACAGGATACCGGTACATTTGGCAAGGTCGGCATCGCTATGGAGGACTTCCTGACCGTGACCGTCATAGCCCCCCTCGCATGTCTTGAGGACACAGGGGTAGCCGAGTTCTGCCACGGCACGCTTCAAGTCCGTCGCGTCCTTGACCGCCCGAAACGGTGCCGTCTGGAGGCCCGCATCCCGGAGAAAGGTCTTTTCCCGAATCCGGTTCTTGGTCGTATAGAGCAGGTGGGTGCCCTGGGGAATGTAAACCTGGTCAGCGACGTCTTTGAGGGCGTTGAGGTCAACGTTTTCAAATTCGTAGGTCAGGACGTCCGACCGGCGGGCTAATTCTTCAATTGCGGACACGTCCGCGTATTCGGCCACGATCTGGTCATCAGCAACTTGGCCGGCTGGGCAAGCCGGCGTTGGATCCAGGACGATGACCTTCATCCCGGTCTGCTTAGCGTCTAACGCCATCATCTGGCCGAGCTGGCCCCCGCCGATGATCCCGATGGTTTGTCCTTGTTGAATCAGCTTAGTCAAGGTGCGCCCCGCTTTCTGCTGCCTGATCGTGCATTTGCTGGCGGTAGTCAACAATCTGCTGCTGGATTTGCTGGTCGGTAATCCCCAGGATCTGTAAAGCGAGCAGGGCGGCGTTCTTGGCCCCGGCGACCCCAATGGCAGTGGTAGCAACGGGAATCCCAGCCGGCATCTGAACGATGGACAGTAGTGAGTCCATCCCACCGAGGGCCTTGGTCTGACCCGGAATCCCAATCACCGGCAGTGGCGTGTTGGCCGCAATCATTCCCGGCAGGTGGGCGGCACCACCAGCGCAGGCGATAATGACCTTGGTCCCTGCCGCCACGGCCCCCTGAGCAAAGGCGAACATTTCTTGTGGCATCCGGTGAGCCGAAATTACATGTTTATCATAATCAACGCCAAACTGATCCAGAATCCGGCAGGCCTCCTTAACCGTTGGCCAGTCAGACTTACTACCCATTACAACACTAATTGCACTCATTGTCCTACCTCCTTAAAACTGCTTTAAGGATAACAGATAAGGACGCCGGCTTCAATAATTTTACGAACAAAATTGATGATTTAAATTATATAGTTCGTTTAAAATTAAAAAAGGCTGGGCATTGGCTCAGTCTTTTTATCACTTTACTATATTGATCTCCCATCACCGGCGATGAAGCCAAACCTGCATGGCACCATCTCGTCGATTAGCCCAAGCATAATAAGGGATCAGTTTTAACATTGCCTGTTGGCGGTGCACCTTCTCTGGCAGTGCCTGGTAGAGTGGCGCATCCACACTTGCCAACTGGTCACTTTCGACGGGAATCCGGACCATTGCTACCCCACCTAGGAGCTGCGGTTCAAAACTAACTCTTGGCTCTTCTTCTGTCAGCACCCGGGCGGTCCAAAGAGGAAAGTCGTTATCAGTTTCTTCTGCCGCATAAACAAGCGGACCCCGTTGAACAGCAACCTTGCCAATATCAGCCTTAACACGGTTGTTAGCAACCATGTACTTCACACTCATATCTAGCTGCAAGTCGATGGCTAATTCCTTATCCGCTACCTCAAAGTAGATAAAGCCATTATCAACGGCCAGCTCTTTTTTCTGCCCGTTAACGGTCAAAGCAGTTTTTGCCGACCAGTGCGGGAGCCGAATCCCTAACCGAAACGGCGTTTTTCCGGGGCTAACCCGGTAGTGAATGTCGCCAGACCACGGATAGTTATTCTCCTGCTGAATCCGAGCACCATTGCTGAACTGCGTATCATTGGCAATGAACTGGTGAGAAAGCACCGTCTCGTCGCTAACCGTATAGATATAACGATCAACAGATGCAATCAGCCGCGCCAGATTCGATGGGCAGCAGGCACAGCCAAACCACTCTGCCCGGCGTGTCAAGATATGAGCCTTTCCGGGATTCCATTTACTATCCGCCGGATCAGCTTCCAAGGGGTTGACGTAAAAGAAATGCTTACCGTCTAACGACATCCCAGCTAGTGCCCCGTTGAACAGCTCCTTCTCTAAGACGTCAGCATATTCACCAAGCGGCCGTAGTTTGAGCATTTGGTTGGCAAAAAATGCCAGTCCGACTGAGGCGCACGTTTCACCATAGTTAGTATCGTTTGGCAAGTCATAGTCGTAAGTAAACGCCTCTCCAGTTGTCGTCTGCCCAATGTTACCGGTAATATACATCTGCCGTTTAACGATGTCGTTCCAGAAACGATCACAGGCGGCAAGCAGCTCTTTATCGTGGGTGTAGCGGGCTACGTAAGCCATCCCCGTGCAGAGGTACACTACCCTGACCGCATGCCCATGTGGTGCCTGCTGGTCTTTAAGCGGAGCATTAGTCAGATAGTATTCCTTGGGCAATCCCTGCATATTGGGAATAATGTCCCGGTCAGGACCGTCCGCTTGGACTTGCCGGTCAAGGAAGTCTGGATCCAGTCCCCGTTCAGTCAAGAAGAAATGTGCCAATTCCAGATAACGGTGATCCGTCGTAACTTCGTATAAACGTGCCAAAGCCAGTTCAATCTCCGGGTGGCCATCTACTCCACGAATTTTTCCCTCGTCCTGACCAAAGTGGCGGTCAATGCAGTCCGCCATTTTCTTGGCAATCGCCAGCGCCTTTTGACTACCAGTAACTTGATAGTAGGCCACCCCTGCTTCGATGTAGTGCCCCATCGTATACAGCTCGTGGGACTGCTGGAGACGCTTAAACTTGCGATCAGGGGCATCAATTTGAAAGTAGGTTGAGAGGTAGCCATCATCTTCCTGGGCCGCCGCAATTAGGTCAACTAGGCGATCGGTAATCTTTCGCAGGTCATCGTCCGGGTGGTACTTTAGTGTATAAGCCGCCGCCTCCAGCCACTTGTAAACGTCCGTATCTTGAAAGGGAAAACCATAATGGTGACCTTTCATCTTACCAGCCGCTATCTTTAAGTTAGCGATGGCGTGACTGTTTTGGTCCTGCCCGTTATTCTGGGGATCGTCAGCAATGTTGATTCCCGCCTCGTCATTCATGACTTTCCATTGGTACGGCAGCACTTCTTTGACGACCAGTTCTCTGTACCGGCGCCAAAAGTCCGCCGTGATTTTAATTTTTTGAATTTTCATTTCGCGTCCTCCATCTAATCGGCCATCTTAGCCCGCGCTTCCAAGTCACGTTGCACAACCGGTTCGTGTTTTTCCCACTTCCGGTAGCCAACCATCAGCAGCATACTGATAATGTAAATAATTACCGGTGCCCACAGGAACGAGAAACTGATTCCATGGAGACTGGCTGCCGACTGAACCGCCTTGCTGGCATCGAAGCCAAAGCCCTTCATAATCATTGAGGCGATAAAGGAACCAATCCCAGACCCCATTTGAATACAGAAGGACGCCCCAATCGCGGTCAGGAAACCATTGGCCCGGATACCATTCTTCCATTCACCAAAGTCGACCGTATCCCCCACCATCGCAAAGAACATGGTGCAGGCTGACCCGGAACCAATGCAGGCAATACACCAGCCAATCAAGGCGGCTGTGATGTTATTCCCCGCGAAGGCTAACCATACTTGCCCGATAATTGTTAAGGCTAACATAAAGACCGTCGTCCCCCACTTGTGCAGGAACTTGGCAAAGAGTGGCACTGCCGCCATTCCCAAGACTTGGATAATCGTAAAACCGTTGAAGAAGGAAATCAGGCCCTTATTGCCTAAGTTGTACTGGAAGTAGTAAGGAAGGGCCGCATTTCGCATCGTGAAGGCAGTCCAATAGGTTAAGTTAGCTAGCACAATGATTATCCACGGCCAGTTGCCCCGCGTCGCTTTAAGGCTTTCCTTAATCGTAATTACCTTTTCCTTGGTAATATTCATTTCACGCATGTCCAGAAAGGCAACGATTAGCAGGATAAAGGCAATAATAGCGTAAACACCAACTGCCAGGGACCAACCCTTTTGGGCGTTGCCATGACCCAGATGGTCAGCAAATGGGATAATAAAGGTCACCGCAAAGAAGTTGCCGACGTTCCCCAACACTAACCGAATTGAGTTCGCGGACATCCGCCCGTCAGAACTGCCCGTCAGGTTCGGTAAGACTGATGTAATCGGGGTTGAAACAGCAGTATAGGAAAGGTCCGCGAGGATATACATTACCCCGGCATACACAATTTTCATTCCATAACTAAGATGTGGCGTGGTAAACAGCAACCATACAAAGACAGCAAACGGTAATGCCATCCATAAGAACCAGGGCCGGTTCTTCCCGTACTTGCTATGGGTATGGTCAACCAGAATTCCCATCACCGGTGCACCCAGGGCATCAAAGAACCGTCCAATTAACAGCAATACTCCGGCCACGCCGACCGTTAAGCCAAACACATTGGTAAAGAAGTACAACATATAGGAACTGATGATGCAGTATAACAAGTTCCCCGACATATCAGTAAAACCATAGGTAATTCGCCGGTGCCACGGTAAATGATCTTGGACCATTGCGTTTTCACCAGCCACAGGCTGCTTTTTCTCCGCCATAATCATTCCTCCAAAATTGCAAAACTTGATAATAAAGATTAAGAGCTCTTAATTTACAGTTATTATCGTAAGCGCTTGCAGAAATAGATATAAGGGCGAAATTTAGATAATAGATGTCACTTTCCGATAAAAGGATGGTACAATTGCGGTAGCAAACCACTGGCATAATAGCTATTAGTAGCAAAAAGCAAATAAAAGGTGACACTATCCGACTACGAGATTATAAAGGAGGAAGCAACGGTGAAGTACGTTAGTTTTAATCTTGGCAAGAGCATTTTCTACTACAAGGGCGGTGAATTCCGTACCGACCAGCCCTGGCAACACCAAGCCGTCTATCATCACGGTGACTACGAACTGATCTTCTGCCTCCAGGGGCAAATTTTTCTGACCCTCAATCAGCAGCAGCTGGTTCTCAAGCCCCATGATTTACTAATTGTGCCACCCTACTGCAAGATGGTCGGCAATGCTAAGTCACCGGTAGGAACCGCCTTTTACTGGCTGCACTTTCTTCCCCAAGAACGGGCACAAATAACTGAACAGACGCCAGCATCAATTGCTCCGATGATTAACGCAGTTGGTCAAAGCAAGCACCAACAAACTATTTTTCTTCCCCTTAAATTTGCCGTAGCCAACTTTGAAGAGGTAACTGTTTTGATTCACCAGATTCTCGCCAGCACCCCACCGCGCCCCTACCTTGACGACCGAAACCTGCTCACGGCCGCACTGCTGATCAAGCTCTTTGCCGGCACTGCTACTACCGAAAGCACCCGGGCGGACCAACGGCGCGTTGCCACAGTTCAGGAATGGATTCGTGCCCATATGAGTAGCCAGCTAACGGTCGAGGAGATTGCCGACCATAATAATTTCAATCCGGACTACCTAACTCGAATGTTTAAACGGGTCCTGGGAGTAACCACCCGCCAGTACCTCAACCGAATCAAAATTGAGACTGCCTCCTCCCTGCTAATTAGGACCGGGATGCCGATAAAAGAAGTTGCGGCAAATTCCTTTTTCAGCGATACCCGAACTTTTTTGCGACGCTTTAAGGCGATGACTGGTTTGACACCAACCGAATACCGACAGTCCAACCGCGAAATTCACCACAACAATCCACATATTGACCCTCAGATCCCGCTCCCTAAGCAAATCGAAGACCTGATTGACTATATTCCCGAAAACGGCAATTTAAAATAAAAAAGGCGCCCCTGATTGGGCAGCCTCAGGCAAAGTTTAGTTATGGTGGATAGTATCACAGTCCGCTTGCCGCTCAGCCTTATCGTAGGCATTCAAAAACATTTTGATGATTAGGCACAGGTTCATCAGCAAGAAAGCCTTGCTAAGTAGGTGCCAGCTAATCGGCTGCAGGTGGAAATGAACGAGGTTATAAACCAGAACTAATAGCAGATACAACAGGTTGGCACGGAGGATATCCTTCGACCACTTATGACTAATTGTGTAATCCCAAATCTTTTTTATCATTATTCTCATCCCTACGCGAAATTAGCACAAATTACAGCAACCACAAAGAAAAAGATTGCGGTCAGGTATGATAATTTTAAGTTATTTCTCAAGATAAATGGCCTGCCTTATTGAATTGAACATTGATAATTTTATAATAATTATAAACCATTATTTTAGGAATCGGGAAAAGATAAAGAAAGTGGAAGACGTTGAAATTAGTCGTTAAAAACCGAATCTATGCGGGAGTCTGCTTATTCGTTGCCATCATCGGAATGGGACCGGAGCTGCGCAATAACCGCCAGAAACCGTCTAAGGCGGCGCGGCAGACCCAGGTGGCCAGTAACAGCCACCGGGAGAGTCATCCCAAGCACGGCCACACTACTGCCCAGCCGAGCAGGATGCGGGTGCCGATTGACTGGCACAAGTCGTCAGAAACCGTCCCCTACCCAGATTTGGCAACCACCAAGGACTTTTGGGTCAAGGTCAGCTTGAAAAAGAACCGCACCTATTTGTATGACGGCAAGAAATTGCTCTATACCATGTACAGTACCGGTGGTATGTATAAGAGGAATCCCCAGACCGGAGAAATAGAAAGCATGACGCCCACCGGCACCTACTACGCTCAAGCCGAACGCGGCGATAGCTTTTTCAACTCGTCCTTAAATGAGGGGGCCAACTACTATGTTTCCTGGCTCGACCACGGAACATACCTCTTTCACAGTGTTCCGACTGTGGCCGGTGGTGCCTACAATGTTAAGGAAGCTGATAAATTAGGGAAGTCGACCGGTTCCCACGGCTGTATTCGGCTCTCAATCCCCGACGCGCAGTGGATGTCGACCCATTTACCGGTGGGGACCAAAATCGTAATTGTTAATTAACTTAATGCTAATGAGGCAGAGGTCCACAATCAGCAGGATAAGAATAATCCCCCAGAATCGCACCCGTACCACCGGAATCAGCCACGCTAAAATGTCATAGCAGAAGAGTGCCAGAAAAACAAAGAGGTCGGTCACCGGGTTATAATGCCCTCTAAGTATACAGATGAAATAGAAAATTCATCTTGTACTCGGAGGGCTTTTTCTATGGGAAGAAAATCTAAATATTCAGCGAAAGAAAAGCTATTAATTCTTCGTGAAGTATCT
>SKEM01000698.1_pt1 | contig 20075 bp, 17 predicted proteins | sample 4826731 | NCBI WGS metagenome assembly SKEM01 (sample SAMN11008809, study PRJNA524170) | human gut metagenome | biome: Human fecal sample; material: Feces; isolation source: fecal sample from pouch patient p37 | host: Homo sapiens | place: Israel: Tel-Aviv | collected 2015-07-27
ATAGAGTACTATATGCACTGAAACGATTTTCTATTGTTTATATTAAATTAGATGACCGCGATAATGCACAGCAAATTTTTGAAAGTATCAATTCTACCGGTGAAAGATTGACTGCCTCGGATTTGATTCGAAACTTCATCATGATGGATAAATCGAATGAAGAGCAGACTACGCTTTATACCAAATATTGGCGCAGGCTAGAAGAAGTCTTTGACAACTCAAAAGGGATGGAAGATTTTTTCAGATACTACCTTGCTGCAATAACAGGGGAGTATTCTGCAAAGCATATACTTTATCAAGCATTCAAAGAATATTGGCATAAAGAGCGTGAGGTATCCAGTGATGCCGACTTGCTTCAAAAGTTAGTTCGATATTCTGGTTATTTTGCAAGACTTTACTATGACAAACCTGAAGGAAAATACGCAGAAGTATTGAGTGATTTCCAAAGTATGGAAAGCATGATGCCTGCTCCATTTGTCTTGGGATTATCTGAATGGCACTACCATGATCAGTTTATTACTGAAGAACAATATATTAATGTGCTTATGGTAGTGAACGATTATCAGCTACGTAGACATTTTAATGGAGATGATACAAGCCGGGTGTCTAAAGCATTTCCTTCGTATCTGAAAAATGTTAGGAAATATGCTGAAATCAATGGATATGAAAATATTGTAGACATCGTTATTTATGTACTTGTTAATAGAAATCAAGCCAATAATATGGCTCTACCTTCTGATAAGGCCTTGAAGTCAAACCTTTTAAATGCTAATGCTTATGCGATGAGACTTGCTCGGTGGTTGCTTGAAAAAATAGAGAATCGAGAAAATTCAGCAACACTTGATATGGGTAACTTATCAATTGAGCATATCATGCCTCAGACTAGCACTTCATATTGGGAAGAAAAAGCGGGTATATCAGGTGAAGAATATACTGGGTTAGTTAACACGATTGGTAATTTAACACTCGTTACAAAGCCTGATAATTCGGCCGCGGGAAATAAAGACTTTGAGACCAAAAAGAAAATCTTTGAAGATACGCTTCATATTCGTATGAACAAAGATTTGTTCGAAATGCAGAAATGGACAGCAGATAGTATTTTCAACAGAAGTGAAGCTATAATAGATGAGTTAATCTCCATGTATCCCTACTTGAGATCGACAGGAAATTATGAGCACGATGGGAGTAGAGAAATATTTTTAGAAGCTCAAGGAATAAAGGCTAGTGGATATTTGAATGAAGATGAAACTGTAGTTATCCATTCGGGTTCAGAAATTTATTCTAAGATTAAAGATATTGCATCTGATTCATTAGATGAAACTCGACAAGAACTATTAGATAATGGAATCATTGAAGAGATGATGGGTGGCTTACAATTTGTTCAAGATTATACGGCTTCATCGGTTTCAAATGCGGCGGCCTTGATATTAGGTGGTAGTCGCAATGGTTGGGATTATTGGAAAGATGAAAACGGGGTAAGCATCAACAATTCACTTAGGAAAAAGTAAGATTTGTTCAAAATTAAAGTTAATCTTGAAAGGAGACAATATGGAATTTTTATTTAACAGCAAGGGCCAGCATATTGCAAATTTCGTGAATGGACAACTTCATTTACCAACTGGGGTAAATGTAGGGCACTATATGGAGCGAGAAAAAATATTCATTGATATGAATGGAAAATATCTTGGCGAAATTGTTCAGAATAATCGATTAATGTATAATATTTCCTCTCCCTATAAGAACGTGAATTTCGGAAATTACGGAAATTATGGGAACGTCGGGAACTATGGAAATCCCGGAAACTATGGATCGATAGGGTTAATCGGTGGATATAGAGATATCGTAATATAGTGTCATTTGCTCAAATATTAACATATCGAGATTAAAGTGAGTGTTTTTTCACGAATCTGATCTCAGAGTATGATTATAAAATGAAGGGAATCGAACTTGCTTCATCGTATGCAGGAACGATTCCTTTTTTGATTGCCCAAAAAGAAAAATGACAAAGTATCGAGATAAATGACATAGTACACGAGAAAAATAACATTGTATCACCGATAACGTCTAAATAGATCCACCGTATTTCCAAATTTTTATTGAACCAAAGGGAATGAGTGGGGATAGATTCATTAGTGAACTATGGAAGCAAGACTTACTCCTATATATGACTGATAATCAAGGTGAGATGGAATTTGAAGCAAATGAAGAAAATGTCCGAATTAGTGGTTTAAAGTTTTATACTCGAGGAGATGGGCAAAATACAATGGAACAATTGGCAGATATTGTTCAGACGAGAAAATCAGTCGAAAAACTTTTCTAAAAAATTGTATGCTTGATTTTGCTAAAAAATAATATTATTTTTGCCAATTTTTTTGCCAAAAATAAAAAAATGTAGTAGAATTAGTTCAAATATAAGAACCTAAATTCCCTTATAATGCGTAAGTTTTCAGTATAACAGTGTTGAATACTACGCTGTTTATCTGTAGGGGGCATATAACTATACATAAAAAAGCCTTTGTTTAAAGGCTTTTTTGGTTGTCTAAAGAGGATTTGTCCCATCATTTATCCCCGAAAAACATCTTGATTTAAATTTCAATGACAAATTTACAATCTTACTTAGATGCTAGTTCTCTTCCACAAATTTTTTTACAGTTTTCTTTATTTCAGCTCCATGTCCCTCCATCAAATGTCCCCCATTTTTGAAGATCTTTTTTGTTAACCTTGGATACCTATAAAGAGATTGTTTAACGTGACCTTGTGGAGCGGAGTATGGTGCAACTTTATCATCTTCTGAATGTATGATCAATGTCGGTACTTTTAAATCTTCAATCCTATAATCGTTAAAATTAACTGCCATATCTCGATTGGTAATGTCACTATCTATATTGACACCTTTTGCTCTTTTATCAATCGGAAACATTTGATAAATCGTACTTGGCTTCATCCCCATCGTTTGATCAAAAAATGGTGATATTAACCACATTGCAATATTATTATTTAAAAATTCAGGAGGTCCCAATCGCTTTGGAACATGATTAGGTTTTTTGTCCCAAGGAGAAGCTGAACTATATAAAATTAGTCCTCTACATCTCTCTGGATAATCAAGAGCAAATTTTATAGCAACTGTTCCACCTGCAGACGTACCAATTACAAATACCTTATCAATATTTAAATGGTTCAACAGTTCAATAAAGGAACTAACTTGTTCTTCAGGACTTCCATTTCCTTTTATATCACTGCCTAGATAACCAAATCGAGACGGAGCAATTATTCGATAAGTATCAGAAAAATCTTTTAGATTATTAAAGGCTTGATCATAACCACCATATAATCCATGAACGGAAAGTAAGATATTTTCACTATTACCATGGTCTAAATATGTTACTTTCCCATAACTTAGCTTTACTTCTCGATGGTCTAAATGTGTTAACTTTTTTTCAGATTTATTTAAAGCTTTAAAAAACGATATCATGTTGAAAATAACAAATAAACATAATAGGGTTAGAAATACATTGAATATTTTTTTCATTTTTCATTTCTCATTTCCATATATGCATAATAAAAATCAGTTACCATTAATTCTATTTCTTTTTCTAGCCGCTCAAGAGGGTCTCCTTTTAAACTTAATTTTTCAAGATAGTCGCTATCTCCAAATAAATTCATCTTCAATACCTCGTTAGCTTATTTTTAATCTATTATACCTCTTTTCATACGTTTTTAGAGGTGCCCTAAACAATAAACCGTCACGATTTCGTGAGACAAAAAATAAAAGCCTATATGGCTTTTTTATGTTCTATGAATATTGAACTTTTTTCTGTATCTTTGAAATGTCCTCCGATTGATACCTGTCTGTCTTTCTACATCTTTTTCAGTAGCACCTTCAAGATAAAGTTTGAAAGCTAGCTGAAGGCGAGGGTCATTTTCGCTAAATTTAGGCTTGCCACCTTTAAATTTACCGTTTTCTTTGGCAAGTACAATTCCCTGCGCTTGCCGTTCTCTTATTCTTTTTCTTTCAGACTCAGCCTGATACTTGTAAAGCTCAATAACAAGATTATTGATGAGTCGTCTTAAATTATCATCTTCAATACCAGACATTGAAGGTAAGTTTAAGACCTCTAAAGTAGCATTTTTTTGTTGTATAGCGTTCATAATATCAGTTAAGTCTTTATTATTACGTCCAAGTCTGTCTAATTCAGAAACGACTACAATATCGCCCTCCCGGATATAATCAAGCATTGCCTGTAATTGTGGTCGTTCGGTAGTAGCTCCACTCAACTTGTCTGAAAAGACCTTAGAAACGCCCTCTAGTGCTTGTAATTGTCTATCAAGGTTTTGTTCTTTACTTGAGACACGTGCATATCCTATTTTAGTCATAATTAATACCTTTAATTTTATCAACTGTTATTACTCGATAAGTATTAGAATTAACGGTAACTTGAATATGATTATTGGGATTTTTAATATAAAAATTTTTACCAATCTTAGATATGGTAACATAATTGTCCAATATAGTTCGATAAATAAGACTTTCTATATCAGTTTTAGATAAACTTATACCTAATTTTTTATTTATCCTTTGATAAACTAAATCCGTATAGCAAATATTTTTAAGTACAACTTCTTTTAAATCCATAAATCTCCTTGCGCAACTCTATTGTCTACTTATAAACCTATTATATCATAGATAACTAACAAAGCCAACAGAGTATACCCTGATGGACTAAATTTAAATAAAGATATAAAAAAGTACCCGATAATCAAAAGTCATTGCTACTTCTTTTATTTTTCAATATTATTTGGACTCTAATAACTTGACTTAACGTCAATATAAGCATAGGCAAAAACTTAAAATTGTACTTCTATACTTTTTTGATAAACTTCGCAACAGAACCGATTAGTGTTATAATAAAAATAAAGAAATGTTTCTTTATTAGAAATAGATTCAGATTCAACTTATTCAATGCTAAATGTATGAATCATAAAATATGTGGTAGTATAGCAATGGAATCTGAGGAGATTTTCGATACACTCTAAAAATAATGGTAGGAATAAAGTCGAACAAGGAGTAATTATGGAAGAAAAAAAGCAATATTTTTTTAGCAGAACAATTGATAACCAGAAGTTTAATGAATTTTTAAAAGAACTTTCTGATTGGTCTGAACGAGAGAATCAACCGTGTTATGTATTCCAAAATACAGAGATTGGGCGAGAATCCGATTATGTTGATGCCCTGACTGTGTTTATTTCAGGGAAAAAAGGAATATTTGTTAATCTAGGGAATGATGATGAAGGTTTTTTTGACTATATTGAGGACTTTGTTGAGGATACTGGAGTCTTGGTCAGTAAGTACAAATATGATAATGAGCTTGGACGTATCAGAAAATGGAGAAAAGATGTATTTTCAGAGCCAATTAGTTATAATGACTTTGACACATTCAAAGATAATCTAGAAAATCTATCAGAAACAGAATTACCAAAAGTCAAAGCTCTTGTAGGACTTTATCTTGGAAATGTAAATACTATAACTAATAAAGTGTTAGAGCCAACTCAGGATTTACTTGAGGCAACGAAACGAAATATAATGTTGTTTGATTCAAATCAATCTGATTTTATTTTTAATGAGCCCAATCATAAAAGAATAACAATTCAAGGTCTTGCTGGAAGTGGGAAGACAGAATTGTTGTTGCATAAATTAAGAACAATTTATGCAACAAATACAGATTCTAAAGTCTTTTTCACTTGTTATAATAAGGCATTAGCTGATTCTCTTAGAAATCGAATTCCTGAGTTTTTTGATTTATTAAAAGTTGATGTCCAAATTAAGGATGATAGACTGTATATTGGACATAGTTGGGGATCAGCAAGTAGTGGTAATTTTGGGCTTTATTATCATATAACAAAAGAATATGGATTGAAGTTTGAGAATTATTCTCAAAATAATAATTTTGAAAATGTCTGTGAGAATGCATTAAAGCAACTAGAGCTAATCTCGGATTTTGAACCAATTATTGATTATTTACTGATTGATGAGGGCCAAGATTTTGGAGAAAATTTTTTCAAACTTGCTGAAAAGATAACGAGAAGTCGGGTTTATGTTGCAAGTGATATTTTTCAAAATATTTTTGATAATATTCCAGTAAATGATAATGTAGATTTTGTATTAAAAAAGATTTATCGTACATCTTCTAAGACGGTTTTATTTGCGCAAACATATGCATTTAACTGGTTAGAAAAAAAAGCCGTGAGATGGTTCTCTCCCGAAGAATTTAAAAAAATAGGATATAAATCCGAAAAACAAAAAAATGGTAAGTATGAAATTTCTAGGCCAGATTTTAAGAGATTTAACAATACTTTACCACAAAATGACTTACCTTTCGATATAATTGTTACAGAGGAGAATGAAGATGTTGTTGATAAAGTAATAGAGCAAATCAAACAACTTAAAGATAATTATTCCACTCTACTTCCTGATGATATATGTGTTATCTCCCTTGATAATGGTAAGAAATTTTTGGATAGTTTACAAACAAAAATTGGTTTAGAAATGAACTGGGAAGTTAACTCCCTTGTTGAAAGTAAAGCAAAAAGAAAGGGGAGTTTAACACTTTCTAATATTAATAATGTTAAGGGATTAGAATTCTCATTTGTGATATGCGTCCAAAAAAATAATAGTTACAATATAAAAAAATTAAATGCTACTTATGTTGCAATGACTCGTTCATTTATAAAATCTATTTTTATTAGTTCTGATACGATAGGATTTATGAAAAAATATAATGATATTGCTTGCGATATATTAAGTACTGGATATATAATGATTGATGAACCGCAAGAAGTAATGGATGAGACAGAGTTAAATAATTTAAAAGAAGCAGAAACTAAAACACAAGCACAAGTTTTTGAAGAGGTATTCAAAGAACTTGGTATTATAGAAGAAGACGCTAAACGTTCAATAAAAGAATTCGTTTTGACTACTCCGGAAGTTAAGAATGATCCAATTAACTATCAAAAGATAAAAAATAGTGTTGAACTAGTAAACAAGGCATATAAGTAATGGAAAAAGATTTTTATTATCCGATGACTCCAAATTTAGTAAAATTAGCTCAAAAACCTGTTCGCTCTAAATTTGATATATTAAATATTTTATTTGAAACAGTTACTACTCTATTATCGTTAAATTTTGAAGACAGATGCCCTAATAATGATTCGTATTTTAGATTATATGTAAGTAAGATGAATCGGTTGTTTTTCAGATTGAATGATGAAAAATATTTTTCAATAGCCTTTCCATTTCACGTAAGTATTGAGAAAGGAAATAAAATTTTATTGTATTGTTCGGGAATCCAGATTGATTCAGAAAGTAAATATGATTTGAAAATATTATTTGATAACTTGCAGGATAATATAAATCCCACAGATGCAATAATTGATGTACTTGCTGAAGCAGAGAAGTCAGAATTAGGATTTGATTGGAAAATATTACAAAATCTTTTAACATATGAAACAGGATACATCAGATATGATAAAGATTTTGAGCATGAGAATGGGAATTTACACCCTCTTGAACATTTAGATATAAATTATGAAAGTAATGCTACCTATAAAATAGGTGTTCCAAATAGAAAAATTACCATGGAAAAACTTCATGATCTATTGAATATAGAAACAGAGCAAAATTTTTTAGATTTATGATGAAATTAGCATTGATGAGAAAAGAGGTTCTATTGCAAAGTTTATTCGATAAGTATAAAATTGAATAAAAAGAATAGAGAAAAAATATGGGGGGGTGGCAAAGGCAATCAACTTTGCGCTTTTATGATGAATACATCAAAGTTTAGGGTATCTTACGCCTAATCAATTTGAAAAAGTAATCACTTAAAATAAAGATATTAAAATTATACGTTTTTGACTCTAAAAACTTGAATTAACGTCACTTTGCAACAGAACCGTTTTTCAAGTACCTTAAACAAAGGGAAATAAACAGAAGAACTTATCACTCCATTCAGGAAGTGCAACTCTCTTGTTTTGAATACATCGAACAATTTTATAACAACTATAATCCTCATTCAGCAAACAATGGATTAACTCCAAATCAGAAAGATGAAAAATATTTTAAGAAAATATAGCTCATTTTGTGTCTAAATATTTGACATTGGTCCAATTCGTGATACGCTTTTAGAAAAGCACAAAGATGATTTCATCATAACCGCACCAGATGGAAAGCAAGATACTACTCAGTATTCAATTGCTCAATCAATGCTGGCATACCTAAGCCGTGCAAGCAATAAGTTCAATGACGATATTAATTTTGTGACTGAGAGTATTCCAGTTGAACAATGTAAAAGTACATTTGAATTAATTTTCAAGAAACTTGAGCAAGAACAACACTATAACATAATGATGAATAAATAGACGGGGGATTGATATGAAATTTAGTTACAACCCATTATGGAAATTACTAATTGATAAAGGTTTGAACAAAGCAAAACTACGAGAAATGACTGGCATTAGCTCTGCTTCTATTGCGAAGCTGGGCAAAGGTGATAACGTCACAACCGATATCCTACTTCGTATTTGCGTGGCACTTGATTGCAATTTACATGATATCGTTGAGATTGTGGAAGAATAGAAAAAAGATGACTTGCAAAAATTTTGCTTGTCATCTTTTTTGATTAAAATGAAGCTGGACGAACATCCGCTTCTGTTTTCGCTCGCTTGAATGTAATATCTGTACTCACAGCTTTGAAATGTTTCTCTCCTGCTATTATCTTAGCAAGTTCATGAGGACGTAATTGGTCATCATTAGTATCACCTTTAGTTTCAACGATGAAATAAAGAACTTGTTCATCATTTTCTTCATACAACATCGCCCAGTCGGGATTATAAGGACCAAGCGGAGTGCGAATTTTGAACCAATCTGGCATCTTGATATAGAATTTCACGTTATCGTCTAGTTCTGCTTGTCGAGCAAACTCTCGTTCGACCTCTGAATCAGTCACTACATAATCATATAAGGTTTTGGCTTTACCTTTATCCACTGCTACGGAATTACCGTTTTCGCCAAGATAAGCATTCAAAGTTTCAGTCGTAAACAATGACTGCTCATATGCATCGTCTGTCTTAGTGTATTGGATACCCTCAACAATAAGTTGATTCTTATAAGTATTGATAATCTTAGCTGCCTGATTCATATAGGCAAGAGGATTGTTCTTGAACATCTCTAAATTATCGACTGCCTTCAAAATTGAAACGATTGTTTTTCGAGTTAAATTCGTTTCATTTTGTAAGTAGGTGATAATGTCTGGCAGTTGATAAGCATCACCTGTCGTTGCACGTACAACTGATTCACTACCATCTTGAGCTGTTACACCTGCTTCATTCATTTCAAGAAGTCCTGTTTTATAAAGATACGTTCCCCTACGTGTTTCAATAGAATTAATTCCCTTTAGAAGTCCGCGTCCCTCTACTGCTGCTTTGATTAGCGCATCTGTATCAAATGCAATTCGATAAGTAGTCTTGTATTTGATTTTATCCCACAGTTGTAAGAAGTCTTCTGGTAAGGCTTCTTTGATAACCTTGACTTCTACTTTTTCTGCTGCATCTTTAATCTTGAGACTCTTCACTTTCGATTTTGCAATTTCAAGAATCTTTGGAGCGAGTACCACAAATTCCTCACTCACTTCAATCTGGTTCTCATTAATGGCTTGTTTCAATTCATCTGTTGCACGACCTGCACCATTGATATAGCCCTTTTCTTTTAACTCATCAAATAATTTAGCGGATTTTTCTTTACCAAGAACTTCAATTTCATCAGTAATTTCATCTCTTTTGATGATAATAGTTGCGAAAGTATCCTTGTCAAAAGTACCAAAGACAACCCCATCATCTTCATATTCTTTCTGCAGCCCTTCAGCAAAATCCTTATAGCTTTCATTTGCCATTACCGTTAATGTATTGACGTCAAATCCTGGCACACGATCCCCATTTTCGTCAACAGCGATACGTAAACCACGTCCAATTTTTTGACGTTTGGTAATCGTATCTTTGGTTTCAATCAAGGTCGCAATTTGGAAGACATTCGGATTATCCCATCCTTCTTTCAAAGCGGAATGCGAGAAGATAAATCGAATCTTGTTAGCCTTAGCAGTTTTGCCTTTCGATTCATCATAAAAGGTCAACAGGCCTTCTTTGTTTTTCATAATCATCGTGTAAGTTGACTCATCGTCTTTTGAATCACCTGTACTAGAATCTTTCAATTTTCCTTTAGTGTCAGTTGAAAAATAACCATCATGGACTTCTCCAACAGGTACTTCTGCGTCATTAAGCACTTTATATTTCGGTAAACGTATTAACTTTTGATACTCTTCTTCAAAAATTTTAGCATATCGCCCAAGTTGCGGATTACCTTCTTCATCATATATACGATAGTTCCTAACCTTATCCAAGAAGAATAAACTTAGAACCTTGATACGTTTCCCATCTTTAGCAAACTGTAATTCTTTATTTAGGTGAGATTCTATCGTCTTTGTGATTTGACCACGTTTTATTGCTTCATCTTCTAGTGTTGCCATATCAAGAGTTATCTTATCAGGAGTCCCCGAAAAATAGACAGCTTCTTGTCCGGGAGTTGTATCGATATATTTAATAAAACCGACTTCTTCATACACTTGCAACCCCGTCTTATTATACATATCATTGCCAGCAACAAACTTGATTGTTTTTTTATTGGCATCGTTTCTTGTTCTTTTATAAACTTCGATTTGAGCCGATATGCCTGATTTTAAGCTCTTAACACTTACAAGCTTCATATGTGCACGGTTTCCATCTTCATCCATATGAATACCAGCAACTTCAATTTGTTTTACCAATTGATTATCATAAGCATCTACCGCCGTCAATTGATAAATCGTTGGGTAAGATGTATCCTTGTGGGTTGCTGAGTAGCGAAATCCTGCGGAGGGATTCAAATTAGAAATGGCTTCTTTTGCACCGTCAGTATTATCCACCGACTGCGGTTCGTCAATAATGACAATTGGATGCGTTTCGGCAATCAAGTCAATCGGACGCGCTCCAGGCAACTGTTCATTATCACGGTTCATGACATTCGTGTCTTTGTTAAAAGCTTGAATGGTTGTAACCATAATATCAATGGTGTTGGCAGAAGCAAATGAGAGTACACGATTCAACTTGTCACTGTCAAACATGAACAAGTCATAAACCACACCACTATATTGATTCTTGAAATAGTCTTTTGTAATTTCAAAAGACTTCATAACCCCTTCTTTAATCGCAACACTTGGTACAACAATTACAAACTTCAAGAAACCGTATTTTTTATTCAATTCAAGAATAGTTTTGAGATAAACAAAAGTCTTCCCAGTCCCAGTTTCCATATCAATGTTAAACTGAGGGAAGTTATCATTGTTCCCAAAAAGATTATCACTAGGTGCGATGCCATTCAGGATTTGTGCCTTATTGACATTTTTTAACATCTGCTCGGAATTAATAATTACTCGATTACCAACACCAATTCCATCATCGGCAAATAACGTTCCTTGCGGTGACGCATCCGTAATGGTGAAATTTGATTCTTTAATTGTTTGCCCCTCGAAAACGAGGACTGCAGCATTGACTGCTTCAGTCTGGTAATCAAGCGTATCAAATTTAATTTTCATATTTGAGTTTGTCATTATTATTTTCACCTTCTTAAATACTCAAAATATCGTCATATTGAATACCATTGGCATTCAGTGCTTCAATCGTATTTAGCTTTTCGCTGTCATTTACAAACTTGTTATCTTGGAAGACGACCACACTATTATCTGCACTATTTTCATCCCGTTGTTGAATAATGAAATCTGCTACGTTACTTTCTATCGCATCACCCAAAACAACAAATATGGCTCCATAAGCAATATCATAGATAGTTGATGAACCTACTTGGTGCTCTACAACTGAATAAGTCAAATCTAGACCTTGTTTCAGCATGATTTCGTAAACAACATCCAGAGGTGTAGAATTTTGTTCAAAATTGTCCTCGATAAATTCTAAGTGCTGCACAATATCTTGAGCTTCTGTATTCCGTTTTTTGACATTTGATTTATCAAGCTCGAAAACTTTGAAACCAATATCTAGTTGGCCACCTAACAATGGATTTTCAGCAATAATTTTGTCACCTGCTAAATCTATTCGCTTTTCAGCTATTTCTGGAATTGTTCTGTAACCATCTTTATAACCATCTGAATTTACATCAAGTACTTCTGGTAACTGAACTAGTATAAACTTATTGTTAGAAGAATATTCTTGATTATTTATCATTATAGCTTCCGCAGTAGTACCTGATCCTGAAAAGAAATCAAGAATAATATTATCTTTGCTATCATAAGTAACCATGTTAGCCAAATAGCTAATTAGACTCGTTGGTTTGGGAAAATCGAAATACTTGTCTAATCCATATTGCTCGAGTTCTTTTCGACCTCTTTCATTCGTATCTACACCATTTTCGCTATTAGAAAGGATATCAGAAGGTATTACAACTCTATCTCCCTGTATCACATATCTTGGAGCAAATCTATCGCTTTTATAGAAAGTAAAGTTCCATCTTCTATTTCTTTCTCTAATGTGTTTTGCCCCCAACGGAATTGACTTTTAAGACTAAAAGCATTCAAATTATAACCATCTTTAACAATTACGTCATCTAACAATTCAACTTGTTCAATTATCTTTCGACTGTATGTGCCATCTGGTATGTTAAATTTAACTTTACCTTCGGGAAATCTTAAAACACCAATATTATTTCCTGAATTAAACAATGGACTATCTCCACCAGTGGCAATGCCTCCAAAAAGTTTATTGGAGATTTCATTTTTCACATAGCAAAGAACATATTCATATTTATGCCTAATAGTTATAGACAAACTTGGAGGATTTTGAGACTTGTTCCATAAAAATTTTCCGATAAATTTATTTTCTCCAAAAATTTCATCACATAGTTTCTCTAAATTTGATTGTTCGTTATCGTCAATAGAAATAAAGATAACGTTGAATCAAATCTTCACGAACATCCAGTGAATGACTAGATACTTGACCTAATTCACCTGTTCGTTCGTTCGTCATATTATAAATTCCTCCTTATGCTTGTCAAGTCCGACAATCCCTTTCTTATACACTTAATATATCGTCATATTGCACGCCTCCAGCATTCAATATTTCGATGGCATTTAATTTCTCACTATCATTCACAAAACCTGTGTCTTGCAAGACAATAGAAACTTCCTCTAATTCGTCTGATTTGACGATATTAATTATCTTACTTGCAACGTCAGATTTGATGTTGCTACCTAGCACGATGAACAATGCACCATAAGCAATCTTATAAATCGTTGCATCGTCAACTTTAATTTCTTCGATTGGCAAATTCAAATCCAAACCTTGCTTCAACATAATTTCATAAACCAAATCAAGATTGTTTGCATCAGAGTGAATATTTTCAAGCTGCATTTCGATTTGCTCATTCAAATCTGCTGTATCGACATTCCACTTTTTGATATTTGAGTCGCTAAGCTCAAAGACCTTAAAACCAATATCGAGTTTGCCTTTCAAATCAGGATTTTCAGAAATAATTTTCTCCCCTGCACGTCGAATGCGTTCCTCACCAATTTGCGTAATATTTCTTTCCAAATTCAATCCATCTAAAAAGTCAATCGTATTCTTAATTACTTTCTTTTCATTATTATCCTTGGCTTGTTTCAACGATTCTTCCAAACTTTCAGGCAACTGCACTAGAATAAAATTATGATTTTTATTGTCAGTTGCGGATGATTTCATTATCGCTTCTGCTGTTGTACCTGATCCAGAGAAAAAATCTAAGATAACATCGTTTGAATCTGTTGCCATATCAATTAATCGCTGTATTAGAGCTAAAGGTTTCTTTCCGTTCTTAAATGGAATTCCACCTTCATTATCTAGCCCAGTTGTCTTAATATCTGTCCAAAAATCCCCGGGATGATAACTTAAATAATCTTGAGCAAATAAGACTTGCATTCTAGGTTTTCTTGACGATTCATCAAAATCACCTTTGATTACATAAAGCTGTCCTGTACTGGTAACATAAGGAAAAAATATTTTTTTTAATAAATTTCTTCGGGATTCTACGATTTCACTCGATGTTCCACTCCCCATAGATACAGTTTGGAAAATTCTCCAAGCATTAGCATACTTGAATTTATTTTTCTCTTCGTTAGAAGTAATTTCTTTTTCTCGAAAATATTTTGATAGACTCATATAGTTTGCTTTGTCCAATAACTTTTTAACAAAAGTAAAATCAGACTCGGAACGTTCAACATCTGAAATTATCTCAGACATTTTATTCCATTCTTCTTCTGTGATTTCAGTCATTATGGATTTATATTCATCATCCCACTTCTCTTTGGCAATTTTTATATCTTTTAGAATAATATCTTTCTTCTTATAAATTAATACATACTCTTTTAACTTTGGAAGTCTTTTAGACGTATGAGCCATTTTTACACCTGAGGATTCGGACATTTTTACCGATATTGCGTTAACGAAATTAGTTGGCCCAAATATTTCGTCACATACCTTTCTCAAATTATCAACTTCTTTATCGTCAATAGAGATAAAAATTACGCCATCTTCAGTTAAAAGATTTCTAGCTAGTTTCAATCTTGGATACATCATATTTAGCCAGTTGGTATGAAATCTTCCATCCGTGTCACTATTGGTTGATAATTTATTACCTTGACTATCAATTTGACCTGTTTGTTCTAAATAGTTATTCAAATTATCGCCAAAAGAATCTTTATAAACAAAATCGCCACCCGTGTTATACGGAGGATCCACGTATATCATTTTGACTTTGTTAGAATAAGACTTCTGCAATAACTTTAATACTTCGAGGTTATCGCCCTCAATGTAGATATTCTTTGTTTCATCCCAATTCTTTGACTTTTCTTTATTGGGTTTAAGCGTTGCCGTAGTTGACTTTTGTGCCAATTTCATCGCTTGTTTCTTGCCATTCCATGTAAAGCTGTATTTTTCAGGTGAATTATCGACTTCATCACCTAGTATCAAGCGAAGTTTCTCAAAGTCGATTTTCTTTTCTGTCAAAACTTCTGGAAACAATTCTTTTAGCTTTTGAATGTTCTCGGCTGTAATATCAACAGAATGAACATCTACACTAGTTAGTTGGTCTGGCCTGGTCTCAGTCATTATAGTTATAGCTCCTTATTGTTCAAGTAATTTTTTCAACTCATCTTTTGCTTTTTTCAGCTGCATTTGCAAGTCAATTTTTCGATTGAGTTGCTTTTCTTTTTTGACTTGCATTTTCAATGCTTCTATTTGCTTATTCAATATATCAAGTTGGTCTTTTTTGTCAGCCGTGATGCCGTCTGACTCTACACCATATTGATTGGCTGCTAATTGTTTTGCTAGTTCGTCACGCAAGCCATCATAAAACACCTTAAAATTCTGACGGGGTAATTCCGACAAATCTAAATCAGCAAGAACAGATTCTGCACTATCAATGTTGTAGATTGGTGATGGATAGATATTCTTTAACTTTAGAAAATTATTAGGCTGTCTTTCAAAGCGACCTGTATAAAGCGTAAAGTCTTCTATTTCATCCGTCAAAACAACCAACGGATAAGGAATTAAACTAGAAAGCAATTTGAAGATTTTCTCTGAATTCCCTTTTTCTTTCGTCTTTACATAGTAGAACCAAATTTCCGTATAAAGTTCATCTTCAGATTCAAAACTTAGAATGTTGGTATTCTCTGATTTGAAGTTGGCAAGCATATAGATACTTTGTACCGAGTCAGTTAAAAACTGCTTATCTTTTGCATTTTTCATATGTGGGAAGATTTGTATTTTCGGCAAATTTTTATTAATGATAGTAGCCTTTGGAAAGAGCCACCACTTCACGATATTTTTTGTTTCCATTTACTGACTCCTATCTGATAATAAGAAATGAAACCAATTCTACGTCATCCAAATCATCTAATAGTTCCATCTGAACGCTAGTCCCGCCTGGTGAAAACATGGAAGCAATCCCAACCTCTTCTTGCTTACCTTTAATAGCTTCTATTGCTTTTGAAAGCAGTTCAGAATACTTGCTCATATCACTGCCACCATTTGTTTCAGCATAGAAAGCATCAACTAATTCTTGGTTTACAGCTTTATTGCCAATACTCAACTTCTTGAAGAAGTCTAATACCTGCTTGGCATACATATAGTTGATTTTTACGTTGCCATCCATTTTCATGTAAATTACAATGTAAGGTAAAATTGAATTTTCTTTACCAAGTCCTTCATCCCGTTGTTTAAGCGTTAATAACACTCCAGGCTCCGCTTCTGGGAAAATTTGACTATCAGCAATCGCATACATTCCAAGTGGGGCTTCATTGAGTTGCTTCTCATGGTCTTTCAAAGCATTTTGTAAATCTGCCTTGAAATCATTGAAGGTCATGTCTGTAATGGAAATTGCCCCAGATACATCTTCAAGGTCAATAACCTCACTTTGTAATTGCTCAAGCTGCTTCTTCCGATACTTCAAATCATTCATTTCACGTTTTGCTTCAGTAGAGAGCAGATTATCTTCTCCTGTGGCTGCTGTATCAAGTAGAACCATTCGACCTTTTACACGCTGCTCTAGGTTTAAATAAGCGTCTAAGTCAACATTCGGCCAGAAATTGACTAATTGAATTTGCTTATTTTGTGAGCCAATACGGTCTATTCGCCCAAAACGCTGTATCACTCTGACTGGATTCCAATGAATATCATAATTGATAAGGAAATCAGCATCTTGCAGGTTTTGACCTTCTGAGATTGTATCAGTTGCTATCAGCAAGTCAATTTCATCCACTGCACCAGGATTGATTTGAGCACGACCTTTTGATAGTGGTGAGAAGTTCGTCAAAACATCATCCATGTCATTGACGTTCACGCCTTTTAGGGTCGTCTGATTTTTGCTTGAACCACCCGTTACTAGAGCTGAATTTAAGCCGTATTTTTCCTTTACTCTTTGAGCCAAATTAAAATATAGATAGTTAGCAGTATCTGCGAAGGCCGTAAAGATAATGACTTTCTTGTTGTTATCATTTAACGGATGCTCATATTTTGTTTTCAATATATCTTCTAAATCTTGAAGTTTAGCATCTAACTCTGGTGTCACATGATGCGACACTACCTGTAAACTTCTCAGCACAAGCAAATCCTCTTCAAGAGCCTGTTTCCATTTAATATGGTCCATATCTCCAAATAGAATTTTAGTTTTTGTACCGACTGCTTGCTCATCAAAGGCATTTTCCAAATCTTCATCATCGAAATCTGTAATGGAAGATAATTCTACATTTCCTGATTTGTGTTTTTCAATTTGCTCAAGAATACCATTGATACCGTCCACCATTCTATCTAACGTTAAGCCAAACGAATATATAGAGCTTTCTAGTCGTTTCAGCAAGTTGGCACGAATTAATTTGGCAAGTGCTTGTTCTCGGTCAGCCTGTTTGAATGATGATTTTCCATCTTTTACTTTAGTATCATACAATTCTTCATAATATCTTTTTTTATCCAACTTCACGTACTGCATCGGCTGGTACATGGACATATTTAGACCACCAATATCATCATATACCTTTTGAAGATTTGGAAAGCCATTAGCTAAATCAATATCTGATTTTATTGTGATTGGCGTTAAACGTTCAGGGAAATCACCAATTGCATTTTTATCGTAGTATTTTTCAATGTGCTTTCGACTTCGTGCGATTGTAAGCATATCGAGCAATTTGAAATATCCTGGGTTCACTCCATCTAAGAAATGTTGCGTTGTGCGTTCTTCTTCATCTAATTCCATCCATCGATTAAAGGCAGTTTGAGCCAATTTTAACTCCGTATCGATATCTGCGATTCCATACTTAGATAAAGCATCCGTTTTACCCTCAGTCATAAAACCAATCTGATTTTTCAAATCTGCCATACGGTTATTAATTGGTGTTGCAGAAAGCATTAAGACCTTAGTTTTACGACCTGCTTGAATGATATCTTCCATCAATCTTTGATAGCGACTCTTTGTTTCTCGATTAACGGATGTATCATTGTTTCGGAAATTATGCGATTCATCAATGACTACTAAATCAAAATCAGACCACATGAAGGTATCTAGTTTAATTTCACCACTCATGCCATAGTATCGTGATAAATCTGTATGATTGAGAACAGTATAGTTAAAGAAGTCATCGTATAGGACATTGCGAATATCTGGCGTATTATAAAGAGTCCAGTTATCTCTTAATCTTTTGGGAGCCAAAACCAGTACTCTCTTACGCTGCAATTCAAAATATTTAATAACTGCTAAAGCAGAGAATGTTTTACCAAGACCAACCGAGTCTGCTAGAATCGCTCCATTGTACTTTTCTAGCTTACGGATGAGACCCATAACTCCATCTTTTTGAAACTGATAGAGTTTATTCCAAATGACTGAGTCTTTGAATCCAGATCCGTCTGGTGCAATGTCCTGCTCATCTAGCTCACTCAATTTATCATGAAAGATATGATAAAGCGAAACGAAATAAATCCACTCAGGCGAATTTTCCTGATAGATGGTTTTAACCTTTTCTAGGACTTTTTGAGTAACTTCTTTTGATTTCGATGAATCATTCCACACTTCGTCAAAATCAGCTTTAAGACCCGCTAAATGGTTGGGTTCTCCAATAATTGCAGTCATCGGCGTTAAGTTGTTTGATTTAGTCAATCCAATACCATCTGAGGTAAATTTAAACATAGCAGGAATAACCACGTTTCCATCTATATCATGAGAATTTTCAATAAGCAATTCATCAAGAGCACTGTGACCATATGCAAGTTGATGCACTTTTACCTTATCTTCAATCAATTTTGCAGTTTCACGAGCGATGAAAGCCGTATTCATCTGATTACGTAGTTTAATCTCGTACTTATTCCCGTTAATATCTTCTAAATCTTGGGCTATTTCATAACGTTTCAAAAAACCAGTTTCTTCTTTTTCAAAGAAAGACTTCGTCAAAATGACTCTTAATTTTTTAGAGCGTTTAATTTCCTTTTGCAGGGCGTTAAAAGCAAAGATAGAAAAAGCCGCAGTCTGAATATTTATCTTTGAATGGCTGGTGATTTTGTCGCTTAATAAGTTCTCAAGTGTATTATCACCTTTGTTATCAATTAATTTAATTTCCACGTTGATGCCTCCAATTGCCTATTTTTCTTCTAGACTGATGATGTCTCCGATATCAACTTTAAGTGCGACCGCTATTTTTACGAGCGATTCCAGCGACACTGGTTCATCTTTACCAAGTTTTGCGATAATATTACCGCTTACCCCAGATAGCTCTTTGAGCTGCCCTTTGCCAATTTCTTTGTCTATTAGCAACTTCCATAATTTTTTGTAGGTAATATCCATAAACATCTCCCCCTCTTCGCAATTTCATATATACTATCCATTGTATCACAAATAATAAATAAAAATCTTGTATCAATGAATTATTTTTGCGTTCGCAAACATTTTAGTTCCAAAACATCCCTTACCCCCTATGGCATAAATCAAGGTAATCCAAAATCTGAAAATCAACAAAATCACCTACAAAACGCGAATTGTAAAATTAAGTTAGAAAAATAAAAAGGCATTTATGGTACACTCAAATTGTATTTCCGACGAAAGAAAACAAAGGAGTGTAACCATAAATGACCTACAAACATCTTACCATAGACGAACTGACAATGATAGAATCATATTATCTTCAACATAATAAACCGGTTGAAATCGCTAACCGAATGGGTCGTGCTATACAAACTATTTATAATGTAGTCAATAAGTTCAAGCAAGGCAAGACTGCTCTTGATTATTGGCACCAGTATAAAGAAAATAAGAAAAAATGTGGTAGAAAAGTCATTCAATTACCTGCTCATGAAGTAGATTACATTAAAGAGAAAGTCACTCTTGGTTGGACGCCTGACGTCATTATCGGGCGAAAAGAAAGGCCTGTTTCATGCGGTATGAGAACACTTTATCGTTTATTTTCTAAAGG
>SKEM01000702.1_pt1 | contig 19948 bp, 20 predicted proteins | sample 4826731 | NCBI WGS metagenome assembly SKEM01 (sample SAMN11008809, study PRJNA524170) | human gut metagenome | biome: Human fecal sample; material: Feces; isolation source: fecal sample from pouch patient p37 | host: Homo sapiens | place: Israel: Tel-Aviv | collected 2015-07-27
CTTTATGGCTAGATAATGCCATGATAATGTCTTGGTCAAATTTCTGTAAATCTTTGAATTTCATTTCTTACCTCTCAGTTCATGCCTTGCCTGACAAAAAAATATGCTTAATTTTTAAAGTTTGCTAGTGCCTTGATAGTTGTTTCAAGTTTTGAAAGCCTTAAAAGGTGCTTTATATAATCTTGATAATTTGAAAAATTCTCGGGGTTTAGTCAGCCAGTACAATAAATTTACAAATATCGTCAATCAGATAATAGATAAGTGATGAGTTATAATCAGGCTTATAGCGCTGTAGTCCATTACTTTCAAACTTGCTCATAGTATTGTCTGAAATATCCAAGTCTCTCATAGTCTCTTGTTTAGAGATATACGGCAAAACTCTTTCAGTGGCTCTCAGCTTGGCTTGTAGCTTGTCATACTCATTCACGCGCCTAATTACGTCCTCAGCAATCAGGCGACTTGTAAGGGTTGTTAGTGGGTCAAATTCACTCATTCGCTTACCTCGCTTTTACGTGTTGCGATAATCTCAGCAACTCCACTGTATAAAGTGTCTGGGTCTATACCAATCTCGCTAGAAAGCGCGTGAATATCGTCAGCACTTATCAGGTCAAAGGCTGTTAAACCATTTTCAAGCCGTTCAATTTCAATCTTTAAACCGTCTCGGACAAATTCCCTGCCCTTTCCCTCTGCTTGTAAGCTGTTGAGTAGGTTCGCAACGGTTGACCATGCTTTGCGTTTGCCATGCAATACTGTTAAACGTTCCACTAACTTTTCTTTTAAGGTATAAATTTCTTTCGCAAGCCGTTTCTTTTCAGCAAACTTTTTCAGTGAGTACAAAACTTGTAACTTTTCTTCCCAACCGTTGCCAAAATATGACTTACCGATTTTATCCTCTAATTCTTGGATAGCCTCATCAATATCATTTATATTGAAACTTTCGAGGTCTTTCAAAATGCCTAGCCCTGTGAGTGGGTTCGTTCTGTTGTTTTCAATCGTTATCATGCCACACCTCCACTCATAAATGTTGCATAGCTCTTAATGCTGTATAAAGTGCGTTCTAAGCCGTTAGCAAAATATACCGTCCATGTATGGCAACTTGGGTTATAATGTACCTGTGCGCCCGCCTGTAAGCCGTGTGTGGGGTATGAAACGTCAATTATATTGTTATTTTTTCTATTCATTTGTGTAATCTTCCTATTTTTGGTAAAATAAGAGAAAGCGAAGCCATGCAAGGCTTTCTCTACTATGTTAAAAGTCGTTACTTGGGGAAGTGTTCGGCTTTTTTGTTGCAATCGAGTTCTTTATTGCCTGTTTTATCGGGTCATAATCAGAACCAGCCATAATCATAGCTATAACGATACCCTCCAATAATTTGTAACGTTCCATTTCTTCCAGTGTGAGGAGGTCGAGGAGCGTTTTTTCTTTTCGCCAGTCAGTATCACGCGCCTGTATCTGCTTTTTGGTTAGACCTGTAACAGTGCATGCTAATAGCGTTCTGATAATGGTATGCCACATATTGCCATGTCTTAAGAAATGCCCCCACTCTGTTATGGCTTGGTGTAACGTCTTACCCTGTGGCTTTTCAACCGCTCGGGCAATCTGTCGGGCTTGTAATTCATTTCTCATTGCGATAAATGCCTTGGCTAGTTCAAACTTAAATTGAACAACTGCGGGTGTATTGCCTAATAGTGGGATAAAAAATAATGTTTGTTGCTCGTTGAGGTGGTAAATTTTCCTTGTTGCTCTACCATGGTTTGACGCGGACTTTTCAAAATGCCACGTCAATGGAGCAATGTTTTTTAATTGTTCCTGATATTTTCTTACAAGGTTCGATATTTCTTTATATCCGTTTCCTGTTCGCTCTGCGATAATCTCGGTAGTGGTGTAAAAATTTTCATTGCTCGCCTTGGATAGGTCGAGACTGTCAAATAATACTAGATTGTTCATTTATCCTCTTTCTACTTAGTTTTGGGACGTCGCGGTCGTGATAGTATTAGTAATCTTTTGCTAACCATTCAGTAATACGTTCATACGTTCTTTGATGTACTCTTTCATTACGCGTGGGGCTTTCTAGTCGTCCATAGGTTAAACGACTAATGCCTATCAGCCCGGCTACCTCACTTTTGGTTAAGTTCAAAACTCCTCTTTTTTTTCGTAAAGCTGTTTTAATTTCGTTTGTTAAATACATCTTCAACCTCTTTTTTATTATTTCCTCAACTTGAGGATATATTAATTATAAATCCTTTTTTTGAGGAAGTCAAGCATTAAATGTCTCAATTTGAGAAATTTATCTTGCGTTTTGATTCTTTTTGGTTTATAATCGCTTTAAAGGAGTACAATTATGACCGTTAATAGATTAAATGCACTACGAAAAGAGAGAGGACTAACATTAAAAGAACTGAGCGCTGAACTTAGTAAAATAGGGATAAAGGCTACTCATAGTCAACTAGGATATTGGGAAAAAGGTGAACGTTCTCCCAGAAGTGAAAATACATGGAAACAACTTGCAGATTTTTTTGATGTATCTGAAAGCTATTTATTAGGCTACTCAGATTATCGAAAAACTCCAGACGAAAGATTGAAAGAAAAGATAGAAGAAGACAAATTAAGATTTGAGGAATTAAAAAAAGATATACTAGAACTCCAAAAACTGTATGACAATTTAAAAGATGAGTATGAACGATTTTTAAAAACTCCTTTTGATACCATAGAGGGCACTGCGCTTTATGAACTCTTGTACACGTATAACAGAATTAAATTAGCTACAAGTTCGGTTGAAGATAAGAGAGATGAATTTATAGATTCCTATGAAACATACTTAGAAGATTTTGCTAAGGAACTCCATAGAAACCAAACTGAACTAGAATTTATTAAACATGACATTTCTGAGAATACTACATTGCTGGAAGGAGTCCTAAAAGGAAGTATTTTTTCGTTAAGCGATAGAATAAACCCTGACTTTGAAAAAAATGGTAAATCTCAAAAAGAAATATCAGAAGAACTGAAAGTTATACCATATATTTTGAACTATGAAGCCACTATGAAAGTGGTTGAATATGCCAAATTGCTATCCGAAAAAAAGGAAAATCAGTTCAACCCTAGCATTTTTAAACGTTAAAGCGCCGCCGACTAACTGAAATACCCGCGGAATATGTCAACATTTCAGGATAGTTGATACTAAGGGCTTATATAATAAGTTTTGTTAGTACGAACCTTAAGAAATTACAAGCGCCAAAAAGGGGCTTAAATCGCCTTGAACGTGGTAGTAAATACGCTTATAATCGTTTATCGTGCTTGTGTGACGATTAAAAGAATGTCACGCGCGTGATGTCTTAATAAGAGATTACACTCTCAAAATTGAGAATATGCCACAAAGCTATATACTAAAAGGCTTACACCTAGTTTAGTGACAGACAAAAACGTCTATATATGTCACTTTTTGTACCAATTTTCGGGAGGATAAATATGAATAAAAATAATCATAGTAAAGATGATTATGATAAAAAAATGAAGAAAGCTATTGATAAACAATTTAAAACTATCTTAATTGAATCTGGTAAAGATATGACGATAAACTCTGGCAGGCTATGTTTTGCGCATTATATAATTTTTTCTGTTCCGTTGTTTTTATTTCTTATATGGCTTTTTATCTTTTATTCCGTATTCTAACCATAAGAACTAAGGAAAAAACCACTAGAATTTTCTTTTTTTACGCAAACCTGATAAACTGTTAAAACCTGTTATTATGTTTTGAATGACTAAAATATAATATAGATATTGTGACAAATAAAAAAATATTCATTTCTTACCTCTCAATTTGTGTCTTGCCTGACAATAGAACGGAGCAAAAAGAAAATGAATATAAAAAAAATCACAAAAAAAGACGGTACAATTAAGTACCGCACTAATGTTTATCTTGGTATTGATAGCCTTACAGGTAAAAAGGTACAAACTACCGCTACCGCTACCACGCGCAAAATGTGCGAGATTAAAGCCAATCAAGCAATATCTAATTTTATCAAAAATGGGTCAACTGTTGCAAGGGAAAAAGTTTTCTTTGATGATTTCAACGCTTTAGCCATGAGTTGGTTTGATAGTTATAAGCTAACCGTTAAACTCAATACTATAAGAGTGGCGGACAATTATTTAAAGGTCTATATCTTGCCCGCTCTCGGCTCGTATAAGGTCGAAAAAATAAACTCGGTACTTTTGCAAGGTATCGTCAATCAATGGGCTAAAAATGCCAATACAAGCCCAATAAAGAACGGTAGACGTGAAAAGGGTAAATGTAGGAGTTATAAGCTACTACTTAACTATATCAAGCGCATACTAGACTATGCTATGCAACTGGGGGCGATTGAAAGCAATCCGGCTATAAATGTCATACCGCCTAAGCTAAAAAATCGGACTACTAAAAAAATAAAGTATTTTGATAATGATGAGTTAAAAAAATTCTTATCATACCTTGATAGCTTAGACGATACAATAGACAATCAATTGCATGTCACTATGTATCGCTTTTTACTTGCCACTGGTTTGCGTGTTGGGGAGTGTTTGGCTCTTTCTTGGTCTGATATTGATTTCAATAATGAGACGGTATCAGTCTATAAAACTATTGTACAGAACGCAAGTAAGGCTGAACGCATTCAATCAAGCGCAAAGACTAAAGAAAGCAATAGAGTTGTAAGCCTTGACCGTGAGACTATAACGCTTTTAAAATTATGGAAAGAAAGACAAAACAATAAAATAATATCATTAAAAGACAAATTAGTTTTTTCTGTATCTGATAATTTTTGTACCTACGCAAAAGAATTGTACACCTTACAAAGTCATTTTAAAAATGCAAAAGTCTCTAACATAGGCTTTCACGGTTTTAGGCATACTCATGCCAGTTTGTTAATGAATGCCGATGTAAACCCCAAAGAAATACAGTTAAGGCTAGGGCATGCCGATTACTCTATTACTATGAACACTTACAGTCATCTTGCCAAAGATAAGAAAAAAGATACCGCCGAAAAATTCAGCAATATCTTAAAAGCATTATAAAAAAATGTATGGGCTAGTTAAAAGGCTAGTTAAATGAAATAAAAAGCGCTACAACCCTTATAGATAAAGGGTTTATAGATTATTTTTATTCATGTTATCATTATAACTGAAAAATGGGCATTTTACAAAAAATTCTGATAAAATAGTAGAAAAGAGCAAAAGTCTCTATTTATTTTGTGCCATGATAGGTCAAGTTTCAAGATTTCACAAAGATTTCACAAAGTGAGATCAACAGAAGGGAGTTACCATGTCTTTTGATGGTATTTTTTTACACCACATGACTCAGAAATTAACTGAGCAATTAACAGGTGGTCGCATACAGAAAATTAATCAAGTTTTCGACCATGAATTGGTGCTGCAAGTTCGTAGTAATCAAAAATCACATAAATTATTATTGTCCGCTCATCCAACTTTTGGGCGTATCCAATTAACGCAAACTGTTTTTGAGAGCCCTAAAACACCGACGACATTTACCATGATTTTAAGGAAATATCTCAGTGGCGCTTTTATTGAAAAGATTTATCAGATTGACAATGACCGTCAAATCATCTTTGAAATTTCATCTAAAAATGAAATCGGCGATCGTATGAAAATTGCCTTGATTGCTGAAATTATGGGGAAACATAGTAATATTATTCTCATGGACCGAGAATCTAATAAGATTCTTGAATCCATTAAGCATGTTGGCTTTTCACAAAACCAATATCGAACAATCCTTCCTGGCTCGACTTATATCGCACCACCTAGTGATGGTAAAGTCAATCCTTTCACGGCATCTGATGAAAAGATATTTGAAGTTTTGCAAACTGGTGACAATTTACAGCAAGTGTTTCAAGGATTGGGGCGTGATAGCGCTATGGCTTTAAAAGGTTTGAGTCTAGCTGACTTCAAGTCTATCTTAATGACGGCGATACCCTCCATTTATACGAATGATACGTTTTCTGCGATTCGATTATCTGACGATTACCAATCTTTTGATACCTTATCAGCTATGCTAGACCATTATTACCAAAATAAGGCGGAACGCGATAGGGTTCGTCAAGTTGCAAGCGAGGTGATTCGCAAGGTGGCTGGTGAGCTAGATAAAAATCGTAAGAAATTGAAAAAACAAGAGCGTGAATTGAAAGCGACGGATAATGCTGAAATTTTCCGTCAAAAAGGTGAGCTTTTGACGACTTTCTTGCATGAAGTCCCTAACAATAAACCGTCTGTTACTCTGGATAACTACTATACGAATGAGCCACTTGGGATTGCGCTTAATCCAGCTTTAACGCCTAATCAAAATGCTCAAAAATATTTCCATAAATACTCTAAGCTCAAGCAAGCCGTCAAATTTTTGGGTGAGCAAATTGCCAACACTAAACAGACGATTACCTATTTAGAGTCCGTTGAGAATGCGCTAGAGCAAGCCACTGTAACTGAGATTACAGATATCAAGGAAGAATTGATTCAGACTGGTTTTATCAAGCAGAAACACCGTAATAATAAGAAACAAAAATTATTGCCACCTGAAAAATATCAAGCATCTGATGGCACGATTATCTTAGTCGGTAAAAATAATCTACAAAATGAACAGGTTAGTTTTAAACTTTCTCGAAAAGGGGATTTATGGTTTCACGCCAAAGATATTCCTGGTTCTCATGTCATTATCACGGGTAATCCAACACCTTCTGATGAAACGATTACTGAGGCTGCTGAACTTGCTGCCTACTTTTCAAAAGCACGTCTATCCAATCTGGTACAGGTTGATATGATTGATGTCAAAAAATTACATAAACCAACGGGGACACCGCCTGGTTTTGTGACTTATGTTGGGCAAAAAACCTTGCGGGTAACAGCTAATGAGGCTAAAATTCGTGAGATGAAATGTGATTAATCTTTAAGCTTATCGTTGATGCATGCAACGGTGAGCTTTTATTTTAATTCTGTCATATGTGCTGAGTTTTGATTTTCTAATTTTCTACAAAATAACACCTACGATTTAATTTTGTCGCATTTTTAGAAAACGTTTGCAGAAATTTTCTTGAAAAAAATTTAACATAATACCTGACAAAGCCATTCTAAAATGTTATAATTTAACTGTTTGAAAAACTTGGAAATACCAAGAATTTGAAAGGAATTCATCTCATTATGACTGATGTAAAATTGCACAAAAAAGTAATCCTCGTAGGCGATGGCGCTGTAGGTTCTTCATACGCGTTCGCTCTTGTTAACCAAGGTATCGCTCAAGAACTTGGTATCGTTGATATCTTCAAAGAAAAAACTGAAGGTGATGCAGAAGATTTGAGCCATGCGCTTGCATTTACTTCACCTAAAAACATCTATTCAGCAACTTACGCTGATGCTCATGACGCTGACCTTGTTGTCTTAACAGCTGGTGCGCCACAAAAACCAGGTGAAACTCGTCTTGATTTGGTTCAAAAGAACCTTCGTATCAACAAAGATGTTGTGACTCAAATCGTTGCTTCAGGTTTCAACGGTATCTTCCTTGTTGCCGCTAACCCAGTTGATATCTTGACTTACTCAACTTGGAAATTCTCTGGTTTCCCTAAAGAACGCGTTATCGGTTCAGGTACTTCACTTGACTCAGCTCGTTTCCGTCAAGCGCTTGCTGAAAAAATCGGTATTGACGCACGTTCAGTCCATGCTTATATCATGGGTGAACACGGTGACTCTGAATTTGCAGTTTGGTCACACGCTAACGTTGCCGGTGTTAAACTTGAACAATGGTTGCAAGACAACCGTGACATCGACGAACAAGGTTTAGTTGACTTGTTCATCAACGTTCGTGATGCTGCTTACTCAATCATCAACAAAAAAGGTGCAACTTTCTATGGTATCGCTGCTGCATTGGCACGTATCACAAAAGCTATCTTGGATGATGAAAATGCTGTATTGCCACTTTCAGTTTACCAATCTGGTCAATATGGTATCAACGACGTCTTTATCGGTCAACCAGCTATCGTTGGTGCTCACGGTATCGTACGTCCAGTAAACATTCCTTTGAATGATGCTGAACAACAAAAAATGGAAGCTTCTGCTAAAGAATTGAAATCAATCATTGATGAAGCATTCTCTCAAGAAGAATTCAGCTCAGCTGTTAAATAATTAAAATTCCTGCAAGCTCTTGTCTTTCAAATTTCGAAGGATGAGAGTTTTTTTGTATTTAAATCATTTATAACTAATCAATCTATATCTATTTAAAGGAACTTTTAGACATCTTCTCCTTATTTTCACACTTTTTATTCTCTTGTACCGCTATATATTCTTTTATAAAAAGAACTTTTTAAAATCCAATACAAATAAAAACTATATAGTTTATTTTTGGATAAAAATGGTATAATATATCTATATAGAATAGATTCAAGGAGCAGTCATGAGAACCAACACCAAGTATATTGATATATATACGCAAATTAAATACGATATTGAGTCCGGTAAATATCCAATCAATGAGAAATTACCTCAAGGACGCATCCTCGCAGACCAGTTTAATGTCAGTGAATTGACGATTACCAAAGCCATCAATTTATTAGTTCAAGAAGGCTATATCGTGCGTCGTAGAGGTTCAGGTAGTTTTGTCAAAAACTTTAGAAATTCGACCATTACTAAATTTTCACCTTTAACTGGTAGTACTGCTTTACATGAAGGAGAAGTCACCTCTACAATTATTGGTTTTTCAACTGAGGCGCCTACTCAGTACATCGCTGATAAATTAAGTGTTGACAAAGAAAGTTTAGTTTACAAAATCATTCGACTTCGGACCATTAAAAATGTCCCTTCTATCATCGAATATACCTGGATGCCACTTGAGATTATCCCAGGCCTGACAACCAAAGAATTAGAAACATCGATTTATCGCTACATCCATAAAACACTTAATCTAACGATTAAAAGTGCACACATTAAAGTTGCTGGTGTTCGACCAAGTATTCTTGAAAAAGCCTATCTCAAATTAAAAGATACGGATTTTCTGATGCAAACAGAACAAATTGGTTACCTAGATGACGGCAGAATCTTCGAATTTTCAATCGCTAGCCATATTCCAAGTGAATTTGCTTTTGAAACTGTTTTAATCGCTAACGAACACGATTAATAAAAAATTCCCTCACATCAGCTTTTAGCTTGTGTGAGGGAGTTTTTATCTAGTTATTTTGCCAACATCCGGTCGAGTGCCTTGAGGCTAGAGATTTGTGTGGCCTCATCTACTGTTATTTGTTGAATGGTTGAACCTTGCTCTATTTCTTCTAGTGTCCATAAAAGATGCGCTAGGCGAATGCGATTCATGGTGATGCATGAAAAGGCAGAGGCATTAATAGACCTGATGTCATGATTGGGGAAGGTTTGAATCATGCGATTCACTAAATTGTTATCCGTGCCAATTGCCCACTTTGTTCCTTCGGGGCTAGCTGCGACTTCATCAATGATTTTTTTAGTTGAACCGTAACTATCTGATGCTTGCACGACCTCAATCGGACATTCAGGGTGAACAATGACCTTCAAGTCTGAAATTTGACTGCGTAAGGTTGCAATTTGTTCAACGGTATATTGTTGATGCACACAACAGCGCCCTTGCCAGAGAATAACTTTGAGATTTTGAAGGTCACCTTCTGCTTCCAATCTATTTTGCTTAGGATGCCAAACTGCCATTTGCTCAAGTGGAATCCCTAATTGGTAGGCTGTATTACGCCCTAAATGCTGGTCTGGTAAGAAGAGGACACGTTGGTGTTTGTCAAAGACACGTTTTAAAATGGTCTCAGCATTACTAGATGTCACGATGACACCATCGTGGTTACCAACGAATGCTTTAACCGCTGCTGTTGAGTTGATATAAGTAACTGGTATGACAGGCTCAGTATAGGTTGTTTCTAAGACTTGCCATGCTTGTTCCAACTGCTCTAAATTAGCCATATCTGCCATTGAACAGCCTGCTAAAGCATCTGGCAAGTAGAACTTTCTGATCAGCTGTTGTGAGCATATCAGCTGTCTCAGCCATAAAATGGACGCCACAAAAAATGATGTGTTTATCTGACTGATTAGCTGCTGCTTCTTTGGCTAATTGTAATGAATCGCCTACATAATCTGCAAAGGGGATAATTTCATTTTTTTGGTAATGATGTGCTAATATCAATAAATCGTTGCCAAATTGTCTTTTTTTCTCATAGATTTTACGAATCATTTCACCGTCTGATAGGTGTAAATAGCGTTCAGGAATGATATGTTTCTTGTCAAATGTCGGGTTAGTTGTCTCTCTAGCTGCCATGGTTTCTCCTCATCTTATCTCGTCTAGGGTCATATAGTCTCGCTTTTAGTCAGTCAACATGAGGCAAGTTTGCTTCACCTTTTTCGCCGTTTTGACTGTTAAAGCTAATATCAAAAGCTAGGACTGAATGTGTTAAGGCACCTAGCGAGAGGTAGTCAGCGCCTGTATGCGCGTAGTCTGCTAAGTTATCGAGTGTGATGCCACCAGAAATTTCAGTCAAAATCGTCTCAGGCACTAGCTTTGTCCAAGCAGCGACTTGTTCTGGTGTTCGGTTATCAAACATGATAATATCAGCTTTGGCATCAATCGCCTCAAGCAATTGCGCCTCAGTTTCGATTTCGACTTCAATTTTAACCATTTGGCCAATCTGCTCGCGAACTTTTTTAACTGCTTTTGAATTGCTACCCGCATAAGCAATATGATTATCTTTGAGCATGACACCGTCGTAGAGTCCAACCCGATGATTAAAGCCACCACCAATTTTAACGGCTAATTTATCAAAATAGCGCAAACCCGGGGCTGTTTTTCGTGTGTCACAAATCTTAATCGTTGAATCATTTAATGTTTGAATCGCTATATCGGTGAAAGTCGCAATACCGCTCATCCGCTGTAAGAGATTCAAAATCACGCGCTCTCCAGTTAGCAGTGTTCTGATGTTACCTGTCCCTCGGCCGATAATCTCACCTTTCTTAACCCTGTCACCATCTGCCACGGTGGGGATAAAAGTCGCATCCTGACTGAGTAAATCATAGACTTGCTGGGCAACTTCTAGTCCTGCAATGATGCCTTCTGCTTTGGCAACAAAGACGCCGCTTGCTTGTTCGTGCGCATCAAAAATTAAATCCGCCGATAAATCGCCAGTGCCAATATCTTCAATCAAGAAAGTTTTTAGTTGTTCTTTTGCTTGTAAATCCATGCGACGGTTATTCCTCCGGTAATAGATAATGTGCACCGAGACTTTGAGTCCGAGCTAGCGCTGCATTGGCAATCGTTTCTGAGACAAGACATAGGTTAGCTGTCTCAATTTGGTGACGATTTGTGCAAGTCTGGTCTAAGATATGATAGTCAAAGGTTGACAGCCAGTCTTGAAACTGACGTATGGTTTCTGGTTTTCGAATAATACCAAGTGCATCTGATGTACGTTTGACTAAATCTGCGCGATTTGGTAGGCGCATCTTAGTTGAAGATTGTGTGACCTGCTGCACTTGCTCACTTGCAGAACTATTCTCCTTATCTGACAAAATAGCATCTGCCACACTTCTAGCAAAACTAAGCCCTTCTAGTAAAGAATTACTCGCCAAACGATTAGCTCCATGGACGCCTGTAAAGGCGACTTCTCCTACTGCATATAAGTTGCCAAGCTTTGTATGACCTGAAAAGTCTGTTTTAACGCCACCCATCAGGAAATGCATGCCTGGTTTAATAGGGATACGCTGATTCGTTTCAAAATCAATATTATTCTGTTTCAAATAGCTTGCAATGGCTGGGAATTGTTGAGAAAAATTCGTGACACGAGAGATATCCAAATAAATCTGGTGTCCCGCTTGTATCTGTTCATTGACGACCCGACTGACGACATCTCGTGGTGCTAGGTCGAGCTTACTGGAGCGTCCAACCATAATCGGACAATCATTTTCATCAACCAAAATTGCACCAGCACCTCTGACAGCCTCTGAAATCAGAATCGGATGCACTTTTTTTCCACCGTCTAAAAGACTAGGATGAAATTGTAAAAATTCCATATCCAACAAATCGCATCCTGCACGTATGGCCATGGCGATACCATCTCCAGTAATCGTCTGATCATTACTTGTATCCTGAAACAAATGCCCAATGCCACCACTTGCTAAGACAACCTCATCTGTATCTATCGTTTGTCTTTGATTATTGGTATCAAGATAGCTTACACCACGAACTTTGCCTTCTTCTACCACAAAATCTAAAGCAAAAGTGTGGGGCAACCAGTTAACCTTGCTCAACTGTTCATGAACAAAACTCGTCAACTGATGACCTGTTTGGTCTCCACCAGCATGTAAGATTCGTTTATGTGAATGCGCACCCTCAAGCCCCATATTTAATTGCCCATCAATTGTTGTATCAAAAGTCATGCCCAAATCAATCAAATCTTGAATCACTTGAGGGCCTTCATGTACCATTTTCTCAACTGCTTTTTTCTGATTATGAAAAACACCAGCAGACAGTGCATCCGCAACATGAGATGCTTCATTATCCGGCTCTTGCTCCTTTTCGAGACGCTTGGCTTGCATGACAGCTGCAACCCCTCCCTGAGCTAGCATCGAATTACTGTCTTCTTGGTTTCCCTTACAGATTATCGTGACATCTGCTTGCCCCTCCAGATATAAGGCAACTGTTGCACCTGCAATCCCTGAGCCAACAATCACAACTTTTTTCATCGTTTCTTCTTTCAATTACATACCGTTCATTTACGACTAACTTTAAGTTTGTTAATTTACAAACTAATAATATTGTTACTATTCTGCCACAAAATACGTGTGATGAACTAGAAAACTTAAAAAAATAGTAAAAAAAAAGCAAATATATGCTCTTTTAATATTTCATATTTAAATTTTAAGGAATCGTCTCATTGAGATAATTGAACCAAGTGAACCAATCGCCACACCGACAACAATCATCAAGACAATCAATTGTGGGACAAATGTATTAGGATTCAAAAGATATAGCCCTTGTTGTGATAATGGTTTTTGTAAGCCAACATAACCAATGCGGTAAACAAAACTAATTAAGACACTAGGTAGGATAGCACCGAGCAATCCAACCCACGCTCCTTCAAGGAAGAAAGGCCAACGGATATAACCATTCTTAGCACCAACCAGACGCATGATTTGAATTTCTCGTTGACGAGACAAAATCGTAATCCGAATGGTATTAGAAATCAGAAAGACTGCGACAAACAGAAGTAGAATTGCTGCGCCAGCTCCCCAAGTTCTGATAACTTTTGATAGACCAAAGATTTTCTTGGTATTGGTACCACCGTAGTCCGCTCGGTCAACGCCATCAATTTTACTGATGTTTTTAGCAACTGCAGTTACATTCTCAGGTTTATCTGCCTCAACGATGTAAACATCATAAAGAGGATTACTGTCGTCTTTAAACATTTTCCAAGTATTACCGAGTGATTTTGTGAGTTTTTCTAACTCATTTTCTTTGCTCGAATAAGTCACCTTGGTCACGTGCGGTATTTTTTCAATCGCTTTTTCTATCTTATGATAGTCTGGATTAGTAATCATTTTTGATTTATCATTGGGGTCTGCAATTTCTTTTTCACCGTCATGAACATTTAGTTTCAAGAAAGTTGAAATCCGGACATTATTTTCTAAATCCGATGCTAATTTCGTTGTATTGAGGATAACGGCTAGGAACACGCCGACTAATACAAGGGTAATGGTAACAGATGAAACAGCAGCAACTGTCATCCAACCATTTCTGCGGAGATTTTTAATAGACTGCCACAGGTGTTTAAAAAATGTTCTAATCATCGTAGCCATATTCTCCTTCTATTTGGTCTCGGACAATTCGACCATTCTCAATCGCAATAACACGATGACGCAAGGTGTTAACGATTTGTGAATTGTGGGTCGCCATTAAAATTGTTGTCCCTTGGATATTAATTTTTTCCAGAAGGTTCATAATTTCCCATGAGTTTTCAGGGTCTAAGTTACCTGTCGGTTCATCGGCAATTAGTACTTTTGGGGCATTAGCAATTGAGCGCGCAATCGCCACACGTTGCTGCTCACCACCTGATAATTCATTCGGGAATGAGCGAACTTTGTGTTTAAGACCAACAAGGTCTAGTACTTCCATGACACGTTTTTTAATTTCACGTGGGCGTTTGCCGATAACTTCCATAGCATAAGCGATGTTTTCATAGACTGTTTTATTTTGTAGCAATTTGTAGTCCTGGAAAACGACACCGATAGAGCGACGCAGCATCGGCACGTCACGTTTTTTAATTTTTTCAAGATTGTAGCCAGCGACGACGCCCTGACCTTTATCCAACTTCACTTCACGATACAATAATCTGATGAACGTTGATTTACCAGCGCCTGAAGGTCCTACGACGTAAGCAAATTCTCCGGCCTCAATATCAACTGAGATATTTCGCAAGGCGGTCGTTCCGTTATTATATTTTTTGGTTGCATTACTTAATTTGATAATACTACTCATATTTTTAGTTTCTTTCTGTTTTTTGTCAACATATACATATTATAACAAATTACTATTTCTAAAATATTACAGCCTTACAACATTTTCCATTTGAGATAAGCGTCAATAAAGCCATCTAAATCGCCATCCATAACATTATCAATCTGACTTGTTTCATAACCAGAACGTGTATCCTTAACCAGTTGATAAGGCATGAAAACGTAAGAACGAATTTGTGAGCCCCATGAAATATCGGCTTGGTCGCCTTTCAATTCATCGACTTCTGCTTGCTTTTTATCAACTTCGAGTTGGTAGAGTTTAGATTTAAGCATCTTCATCGCCAAGTCTCTGTTACCATACTGCGTTCTATCCATAGTAGATGAGACCACGATACCAGTTGGGATATGCGTCAAGCGAACCCCTGTTGATACCTTGTTGACATTCTGTCCACCCGCACCACCAGAACGGAAAGTATCCATTTTGATATCAGCATCTCGGACATCAACTTCAATCGAATCATCTAATTCAGGCATGACATCAACCGAAGTAAATGAGGTGTGACGACGGTTTTGTGAATCAAAAGGTGAAACACGTACCAGACGGTGCACACCTTTTTCAGAACGCAGAAAGCCGTAAGCGTTGTTACCAGTAAATTTCAGGGTTGCGGATTTAAGACCAGCGACATCACCGTCTTGGTAATCGACAACTTCAACCTTGAAATTATGCGCATTTCCCCAACGCTCATACATCCGCATGAGCATACTCCCCCAGTCTTGAGACTCGGTGCCACCTGATCCGGGATGAATCTCTAAAAGGGCATTCATGTGATCGTAAGGTTGATTTAAAAGCATTTCAAGCTCATAGGCCTGCATTTTAGCACCTAATTTATCAAGCTCTGTTGCCAATTCCGCCTGCATTTCCTCATCAGCATCTTCTTCCAACATCTCCAACATAACTTCTTGGTCATCAAGCATAGCTTGCATGGTCATGAAAGTCTCATATTTGGCTTTGAGTTGGTTTGATTGCTCAACGACTTTTTGTGCGGCAATGTTATCATCCCAAAAACTAGGGTCAGACATATCATTGTCAAGAAGCGCAATTTCTTCTTCAAGGCGGTCTAAATCGAGATTATCTCGAAATGACGCCATCTTATCTCTATTTTGGGCAATTTGATTGCGAATTTCACTAATTTCCATATTATATTATTCTACCACGTTCTCATCTATTTTTCAAAGATTGATGATGATTCGCCTTTGATTTAATCTTATATAGCGCCCATTGTGCCGCCTCTTGGTGGACGGCATTGCTAGGATTTGCTGCTATTTCTTCTAATAAAGGAATAGCCGTTTTGTCATTAACATTAGCTAAAACGTAAATCGCATTACGTTGCAAAACATTTTTGCCTCGCCATGAGCCTGCAATTTCACTGAATTTAGCCTTGAACTCCTGATTACTCAGCTGAATAAAAGGTTGTAACTCAGGATAAGCGAGCTCCGGGTCAATCGTCGTCTGAGCCTCATTCCTTATCCCTTTATTATAAGGACAAGCGATTTGACAAATATCACACCCATAAATCAAAGTCTTCATTTTGACACGAAACTCTTCATCTAGCGGTCCTTTTTTCTGCGTCTGGAAACTCAGGCAACGCTTGGCATTCATGGTTGAATCGCCATTTAGTGCATCAGTCGGACACGACGTGATGCAATGGTCGCAGTCGCCACAGCCATAGTCAACCGGACTGTCCGGTTCAATATCGAGATTAGTGATGAGTTCTCCCAAGAACATATATGAACCAAATTCTTTAGAAATGACGAGACCATTTTTACCGATGAAACCAATCCCCGCACGTCTGGCAACAGCAGTATCCACTAACGCGCCTGTATCGACCATGGCCTTGTGATCAAAATCATCTGTTAATTCAGCAATTCTCTCTGATAAACGAGCCATTTTTTCAGTTAAAATAGTATGATAATCCACACCCCAACTTGAAGAAGAGAACTTACCACGTTTATAAGGTGATTTCCCTGGTAATTGCGGAAGTTTATTCGGATAGGCAACGGCAATCGAAATAATCGTTTTAGCATTGTCAAGTAAGAGCTTAGGCTTGATTCGTTCTTCAATATTTTGATGCTCAAAACCAGAGTTTGTCCCTTTTTCTTGAGCCAGTCTTAGGGATTTTTCCAAGTAGTCAAAATTATCAGCTGTCGTAAAGCCGATTTTAGAAATGCCAATTTCCTTGGAAATGGCAATAATTTGTTCTTTCAAGTTCGTCATATTTTTATTATACCTTAAATTACTGGACCGGTAGGTGATTTTTGAATGCGTTTTAAATGTATCTCGGATAACTGACCTATTTTGTCAACTGCGACTAATTCAAAACGTTTTAAAACTGGTTCGGTTTCTTCAAACAAGCGTTTACCAGTTCCCAATACAACAGGTGCGATTTGAATCCAGAGCTCATCAATCAAGTCATGCTTTAAAAGTGTCGTCACGATTTCACCGCCACCAACAACCCAAATCGCTTGACCAGCCTCAGCTTTTAAGCGATTAATAACAGCTACTGGGTCACCTGAAACATAATTTCCTTCTATTATATTGCCTTTTTCACTGCGTGAGAAAACAATCTTTTCCTTATTAGGAAAAATGCGTTCTGCTCCCGAGAGCCGTTGCGTTTCACGGTAAGTCGTATTTCCCATGACCACTGTATCAATGCGGTCTTCAAAGGCACTAATATCAAACTCCTTACCTAGAGACGTGTCAAACAACCACTGTAAATCATCAGTAGCGGTTGATAAAAAGCCATCCAAACTAATGGCGCCGTAAAAAAATACTTGTCGCATTGTTTTCTCCTTTAAAATAAAAGATACGCATTTATTATAACACATTCTAACAAGTCTACTCACCCTTGCAAAATTGAAAAATCCCCCCAATAGTCACTGAGGAAATTTTTATTAACCTTAACTTTTTAACACTTGTGCATCAAAAAGTTATTCCTGATTTTTTCTGAATTTTAGCCATTTAGCTGTCGCAAAAAAGATAATAACACCAAAGATAGTTTCAGCTATACCACTTTTCGCACCCGTATCTGGCAATTCTTTTTTACTAGCTTGCGCGATGACAGGGACAGACGGCGTTTGAGTTTTCTTGCCAGATTCACTTGGTTGACTAGGATAGTGAGGTACTACCTTATCTTTATCCGTTGGCATTTTTACCGGCCTAGGTACCTTCGTATAGACAATCGTTTTAACAATATCTTTTGTCTCACCACTCACCTTGTCAATGGCAGCAACTTGTGGTTCATCAGGTGTATAATTATTAAGGCTAGGTGATATGACCTTATCAAATGAAGTACCACTGCTCGCTATCCAGTCACCATCAGTTTTATCACCTGATGCTTGGTCGGTTGCAACAGTTCGAGTGAACTCAAGTGGTATTGCCACAAAATCAGTGACTGCTTTGTCACCATTTTGATAAACATAATGCACCACTTCATTTACTGTCTTAGTCTCAATCGACTTAACTGTATCATGTGATAAATGTACCTCGTAATATTTCACACGACCATCCTCATCATAAATGACACCTGTTTTAGGGTAAGTATCAGAGACTAGCGCATAGCCTTGACCCTGATATTTTTTAATTGTTTCATCAGTTTTATAATTATCTCTTGTGCCAAAATCTCCTGTCAGTTCTTGACTAGATAAGATTTTGTCACGCGTATCATCAAGATATGTAACTCTGGCCTTTTCTGGATTTGCCGCATAGATTACAGTTTTAACAATATCAGTCGAATCTCCTGACACAAACAGTACGGCATCAATTTGAGATTGGTCGGGTGTATCACCTTGAATACTAGGAGAAGTCACGGTTCCAAAAGTCGTTTCGCCGACTGGTGTCCAGCTACCTTTAATTTGATTACCTGTCACCCTATCAGATATAACTGTTCGTGTAAACCGAAGTGGTGATGCCGTATAATCATCTGCAGCTTGACTACCGTTCTGATACTGATAATGTACCGTTTCATTAACAATTTTAGCCTCGCTTTTAGCATTTGTTTGATGCGCGAGATGCACATGGTAGTGTTTTACGACACCGTCTTCATCATAGACCACACCCGATGTCGGATAAGAATCTGATACCAAAGCATAGCCTTGTGCTCGATAATGTTGAATCATCTCAGCCGTCCGGTAAGCATCGTTTGCGCCAAAATCGCCTGACAAGTCTTTGACCGTTAAAGTTTGATGTGTTGTATCATCAAGATAGTCTACGCTAGCCTCTTCATGATTCGCCCGATAAACCACCGTTTTGTCAATATCTGCTGTATCTCCCGTCACCTTGTCAATGGCAGCAATTTGGCTAGCATCAGGTGTCAATCCTTTAAGGGTAGGTGATATTACCTTATTAAATGTCGTTTCTTTAGCCGCAAGCCAGTTACCATAAGTTTTACCGCCTGTCGCTTGGTCAGTTGTGACTGTCCTAGTGAATCTTAAAGGTATCGCAAGATAATCATTTAAGGCTTGTTTGCCATTTTCGTATTGATAGTGAACAACTTCTTTTACTTGTTTATTTTCAGTTGTTTTAATTGACTGATGCGTCAAATGTACTTCGAAATTTTGATGTTGATCGGACAAAACAACACCAACTTTTGGAAAATTATCTGAGACGTATTGATATCCCTTACTTAAAAAAGTTGCAATATCTGTCTTTGTCGTATAATTAGTCGTCTCCCCAGTGGCACCTGTAATTTCTTTTTGAGTTAAAACTTCCCCTGTCGTATCGTCAATATATGTAATAGTCGCAAAACCTTGATTTCGTTTATAGATGTAATTGACATCTTGAACGTTTGCTTGATATGTACCTATATGTGCAGCGCCTGTTACGCGCTCAAAAGTGTAACCTGAAATTGTCGCTTGATTCGTTGTATAGAGGGTATCGATATCACCACTTGTTGTGATTGTAGCTTTAATGGATTGTCCATTTTCATCTAAATAATTAGCATGAACAGTTCCTTGAGCAATGGTATACTGAAAGTTTGATAACTGTAATTGCTGCAAATTAAAATTATCACCTGTAGAGGCAGAAATTGAAAAGGCCATTGATTGATTCGTACCAATCAAGTCACTAACATCTTGCTGCCAAATCTTACCATCATAAGCCACTGTCATCATTTTTGAAGTGCCATCATAGGACATTTTAAAAGATTTAAAGGGCACCTCTAAAAACATATGAAAAGAGGTATAATAGATTAAAAATAAGCTAACGAGGTATTGAAGATGAATTTATTTGGAGATAGCGACTATCTTGAAAAATTAAGTTTAAAAGGAGACCCTCTTGAGCGGCTAGAAAAAGTGGTTGATTTCGAGTGTTTTCGCCCAACTCTTAACCGGATTTTTAAGTATGATTTAAAAAACAAATCTCATGGTGGTAGACCGCCCTATGACCTTGTTTTAATGT
>SKEM01000703.1_pt1 | contig 19929 bp, 24 predicted proteins | sample 4826731 | NCBI WGS metagenome assembly SKEM01 (sample SAMN11008809, study PRJNA524170) | human gut metagenome | biome: Human fecal sample; material: Feces; isolation source: fecal sample from pouch patient p37 | host: Homo sapiens | place: Israel: Tel-Aviv | collected 2015-07-27
GAATGTAATAAGTTCATTTGAATCTCTTTTCTAGAAGTTTTTGTGGTTAATTACATTCTATCAAAGAGTCCAAATGGACTTTTTTTAATATTTGAACGAAGTGTTCAATTTGATTTTACAATCCGCCAAAAATATTTTTTACAATTGTATTCATCTTAATTATTCCAATTCCATCGTGTCCTCAGAAAAAACGATTGGAAATTCATCAGACCATTTCTCAGTCCTTGTTTCGGTTACCTTAAAGCCAAATTTCTGATACAAATTCTTGGCGCGTTCATTATCAGCAAACACGGCTAATCTTACTGGTCGCGGCAGCTTCGCCAGAGCGGTCTTCATCAATGCGGAACCAATGCCTTTTCCCTGCATCCCTGGCAAAACATACAAGAAATCTAAACGGCGTCGTCCAAGACCGACAAATCCAACTACTTGCTCATCTTTTTCAGCAACGTAAATATCACAGGACAAAAAATACTTGAGATATGGTGCATCTTTTAACGAAATAAAAACTTGTTCCATCCCTTCTGCTTCAAGTTCCTGCATTCGTCCTTCATCCATGACTTTAGCAAGTTCATCAAAGTCTTCTGCTTTATATTTTCTAATCATGACTTCTGTCAAAACCAAATGCACCTCTTTCATTAATTTATTATAAGAAGTAGATTGTTTTTTTAATTCTATCATATATAATTTTAAGTAACATGCTAAATTGTTGAAATGAGGAAATCGAAATGAGAAAAACAACTAAGTTTATTCAGCTACTTCTGATAGTTTTAACTTTACTAGTTGGTTCATTTTGTGCTGCGACAGCGTGGATGGCCTTCAATAATGGTGATCAAAAAGTTATGTTTGTCGCACTAATTTGTGCTCTAATTTGCTTTATCGGCACTATTGCTTATTTAAAAGCATTGCTAAAACCATCAAAAGACGAGCCAGAATCTGCTGAAGATCATCAAGTAAAAGTTGTCGCAGCATATCAAACTTTTTCAATCTTAGATTATGTGACTATTGGAGCAAGTATTATTTCAATGATTATATCTACCTACTTGAAAAACACTAACTCTGTCAATTCACAAATCGCATTAACTATCTCTTTAACGCTTTTTGCAGTTTGGCTACTGGGCAATATAATCAACATCATTTGTTTACTTAGACCTTCGGAGAAATAAAGAAAAGCCGCAACAGTGGCTTTTTTTACTTTTATACATTTACGGTGGATGCAAAAATGAAACTTAGAAAAATTAATCCTCAAACATATGAACTATTTGAAAATAATCAATCTTTAGGTACCATCTCTACTTACCGCAATCTTTTTCATGACTCTTGCATATACTTGAAGTTTAACTTAATTAAAATTCCAACCACTTCACCATTTCTAGAAATTAGGAAGCAAGAACAAAAACCACTACAAGTCATGATTGAATCTAGCCACACTAAACTCGTAGATTTTATGCTAAAAAATGGTTTCAAATGTAAAAGATATTGCTTTGAGGCTAAAGTGAGTGCTACTGACTTAAAGCATCCCTTAAGAACCCAGTTTAAAGTACTGCCTTTTGATGTAAAAGATCCTATCTATTCAAAATGTTGCGATTTTCTTTATAAATATTACAAAACTACTCATGAATTAGTCTCACCTCTTACCGCTAGTAAGAATGAATTCATTACTGAAGTCCCAACAAGATCTGGATATTATAATTTGGATAAACAGAGGCGACTCAACAATATTGCTTTTACAGAAAATAATGAAATCGCTTATTTATGCTCGGTTGATCCTACAAACTGTTCATCTTTTATAGATAGTTTGTTAATTAAAATCTTCAAAAAATATTCCACTACATTTTTTGAAGCCGACGATACCGATTGGGCGGCTAGCGAATTACTTGATAAGTTTAATTATAAAAAGAATGAAAGTTTCAACACTTACATTTACGAGTAAGAGCTTTACTTTTTTAACTTTTTCTTAATATAACAAAAATTATGGCATACTAACCGTAATACATATATCTAATTGGAGTTGTTGTGAATGTTAGAAAAGAAAATTTACCTATTATCTCGAGCCACCATGCTTTTATCCAATTCTCTCTTTGGCATGATCATCATCTGGTGGCTGCAAACCCAAACCGGCAAATCATCTTTAGTCGGTTTGACTAACGCGATTTTCTCAATTACCGCTGCCTTATCAATTTTTACGGTCCAATTATTGATAAGCATTCCTTCAAGAGAACCAGTCAAACATCCCTATTAGTTCAAACTATCTTGCTATTTCTTTTAGCGGCAGTAATGTTCTGGCTGAGTCACGACATAGTTTTGATCATTTTAATCTCTACTATTATGTCCATGTGCGATGAATTCTTCAGTCCGGCCGATCATGCAATCCTTAAAGAAAGCGTTCCGTCTAAAAAGGATTTAAACAACTTAATTTCAAAGTTGAGTATGATTGATCAAGTTGTGAATATCGCTGGTACTGCCCTTTCAGGTGTTTTATTGAGTCTTTTAATCACTGGCCAATCGATGCTAGTTTGTAGCTGTTTAAGTCTGATTAGTGTCTTCTTCCTGTACGTTGCTTTAAGAAAAATTCCATCGACTAAACCTCAAGCAAACGATACTGATGATAAAACTAATAACTATCGCGCAAAAGTGTTCAGCGGCTTAAAGTATATTCGCTAAAATAGGTTTCTTAAATACTACTTTTGGTCATGTATCTGCTATTCCTTAGTTTCACCAGCGTTAATTATTCTCTTACCTAAACTAGCCGATAAGCTTGGCTCTGCTGGACTTTATAGTACATTCTATCTTTGCTTTGTCGGTGGCTTTCTCTTAGGAGCAATCATCTCGGGCAAGCTAACTCCTACAGTTAAAACGATCTCCTACACTTGGATGCTTAGTACCATTCCTTTATTAATGATGATCTTCTTCCTGTCTAATTGGCTTGCATTAAGTGTGCTCATCGCCTTGTTTGGTTTTCTAACTAGTTTTCAAAATATTCTGTCAGAATCAATGATTCAGATTACTACGGAAGATGCTTATTTAGGACGTGTCCTAACCACGATTCGTACTAGTACTTCAATTGGTGGTCCAATCAGCTCCGTGGTTGCTGGGATCATGCTTGACCATTCAGGTGACCAAATTTTGATTATTCTCTGCGCGATATTCGTCCTCATTGGTGGAATCAACATGCTATTTGCAAAAGAAGCGGCAAATTAATCCGCCTTTTATTTTGTTCAAAGATATTTTATAATTGAGATTAAATTTAAGAAAAGAGAATAAATATGAAAAAAGCGATTGTTTTAATCAGTGTAATGGCCGCTGCGCTATTGACGGGATGCAATAAGCAAACAGCAAAATCAAATTCAAGTTCACAATCATCAAGTAGTTCAAAAATTGTACGTCATGAGACTAAATCATCTAGTGAAGCTCCTCGCATTAATATTCATAAAAAATATAAGGGCTTTAAACTTGCAACTGTACCTAGCCAGTACCGTGGTACCTGGTATCGCGGCGATCCTTATTCTAAAAAGGCTAGAAAACTCGTGATTACTGAGCATACGGTTAACGGCAATGTCACTTATCAGAAAATCGATCCAAATTTAAAATTGAATCCTCACTCTGAAAAACAAAATAAAAAATACTCTGGCAATATTGTTCTAATTGATACTCAAGGTAATTCGTTAAAAGTGCGCGGCTTCTTGGATCTGGCGAACTTGGATTATCAGCCTGGTCAATTTAAGAACCATGATTGTCTCTTCTTAAGCTATGGGACTGATCCTAGTGTCATCAACGGTGCGATTTTTATGGATAAAAATGTTGCACTTAAATATAGAAAGTATGATTTTACTAAGGTAAAGAAATAGTAAACTATTTTACCAATAAACGGCTGGACAAATCATTTAATTTCTTTAGCTATTTCACGATACTAACAAATAAAAGGTCTCTTAGAAAGTTAATGTCTTTCTGGGAGACCTTTATATTTGCTATACATTTTATTCGTAGTCTTCAGGATTAATATCAGGTTTCGGTAAATTTTGCTTATGATCAAAAGTCACACCTTGAATCCCATTCACATAAGTCCAATCCTTAAGTGTCTTCATGTCGCCGGACAAATAATATTTACTGATCAAATTATTCCAAACATCCCGCTTATCCAATGGTACGTTAATCAATCCTGCACCATGATCTATCATCAACTTATTCGCTACTAATATCGCCGTTCTTTTATTTCCATCCCCAAAAAGTTGATTACGCATATTATGATACATTAACGTCATTGCTTTATCTGTAACAGAAGTATCTTTTTGCATCAAATTATTAAAAAAATCTACTTCAGATTGATAATCTAATTCTTGAGGCTTCCATTCACCTTTATCATTACCAAGTTCTACAGTAACTGAGCCTGTTCTAAAACTGCCCGGATCCAGAGAATCATACCTCGCAACCAACAGATTAATATTCTGCTCAATTTTTAACGATAGTGCCTTATTTTCCCTAATAACATACTGCCAGCCCCACTTCAATTGAACAATTACGTTCAAATTATTAATAGATAACACCAGCCGGATTAACGCCATCAATAATCGTTTGCGTTTGCGGTAATATAGTATTTACGCCTTCAAAACGTGAATTTGTAAAAACTAATCTAACTAAATTCTTTTTTGCGAAACATCTATTTTGTTCTTTGGTTAAGTGAAATTTATCAGGATACATCGATAACTCCTTGTTTATATTCTACTAAAAAGAATACGATGCACCCAATAACAACAAACTAAAAATTACGAATTTAAAAAGCATCAAAAGTTAGAATTTTCTAACCTTTAATGCTTTTTTACTATGACTTTTCAATCGCATAAGCAATTACCCATATTACTACTATGAAGATAATTGCAATTAGCCACGCAGCTGAAGAAAATTGCCCGCCTACTAAAATCATCAGACCAATTGCTACAGCATAGATACCGGCTAATGCCATTTTTGCTCGCTGATATTTTCCCTTTAAAGTATTTTTATACTTCTTTAGTATTTCAGACAGAATCGTATAAATGACTATTGCGGTATAGATAAAGGCACTACTGAATGCCATCTCTTTTCTATAATACATTATCCAAAGGATAACCATTAATAGAAACATGAAAACATAACCTAAGATATTCAATACTTTTTCTAACTTAGCTAACTTTTTCTTCTTGGCATAGCTAGCTAAAAGTGCGGCGGCTACCAACACAACAATAACCGGTAAAAACCACTGTCCACCGGTTAAAACACTCGTTAAAAACATCATCTCACCCCTTAAATATTGAACAAGACACCAACAATTGAAAATAGTATCAATACCCAAACGAAACTTATAATCAGACCTAATGCAAAAGCCAACCATTTTTTCATTCTCTTTTGTAAAATTACATAAGTCAAAATTAATACAACAGTCTGAGGCACAGCGGCCAAGAAATTAGTTAGCGATTCTATCCGCAAAGCACTAATTGCAACAAACGCCAGACTAGTAATGAATGAGATAATCGCCATTCGCTTAACGCTAATATCTTCTACAAATTCAAAAACCAGAAATGCCACAATGAATCCTCCACCAATGTAGGCAGATTTAAAACCATGAAGAGACAAATTCATCAATGAATTGTGCAAACTAAATCCATTTTTAGTAAAATACAATAACCCTGTAATTACAATCCCTAGTAAACTGCACCAAAAATATTTCTTTGCTAAGCCACGATTATTTTTAACTAAAAACCAAAACGCGATGACAAAACCAATTACTGGAATAACTAAACTCGCCACTATCAAGACATCTTGTATATATTCTTTTTTGCTTAAGTCTTCATTCATTTTCCCACCAGCTTGCCTATATTTTTCTAAAATTATACACTTATAAGATGAATAAACAATAAAAAGTCGTATTTGAATCAAAGAAAAAATCAAATACGACTTTTAGTAAAAATATTCAGTTAAATCAAAAACAAGAATGCAATTAAAGCAGGAAGCAACTGCACCAGCCAAATCTTTTTAGTTGCAGTAAAACCACCAAAGATGGCCACAACCATGATCATCCCCAACAGTAACTGCCAAACTTTAATCACTGTACCAAATGGGAAAACAAAGTAACTCAAGATTAACAATAATCCCAGCATCCCATTATAAATACCTTGATTAGCCATCGAAACACGAGCTTCTTTTTGCTTAACAAAATTTTCACTCATATCAAAGGCCTTGGCTTGCTGAGCTGGTTTACCAAATATTTCTAATAGACAAATTCCAATATGTTCAATTCCGACAATAAAAACTAGCGCGATCTCAATCATCAAAAAAGTTGCTGCTGTTTCCATACTATCTCCTATCTATTTGACAATGTTGTCACCCGACACTGCGCTCATTTTTAAATGGCTACCATTAGTTTCTTTACCAATTTGCGCATGAGTAGCTTTCCCTCCAAAAATAGTGTTATCACCACTCAATGTTGTCAGGTCACATTGGTCAACTTCAACATTTTCTATTAGATTATCCCCTGAAACAGTTGTAACTGCAAGACTTTTCGTGATTTGACTATTCTTTAAAAGAAAACTACCACTAGTCAGATCCGCATTACCAGAATCGACTTTCAGTTGATCTAATTTTGCATCCCCTGAAACAATGGACAGCGATAGCTTTGCGACCTTTAATCTATCAATCTTCAAATCACCACTAGCAGAGCTAAATTCCAATTCATCTAAATTAACATCTTGTATTCTCGTATCTCCGCTAGCTAGGCCAATATATGCTTCACGTAATTGGTGATCTTTTGGAACAGTAATTTTTACTTTACCTACATCACTGCTTGTCACTACTTCTATTTTGAACAAGCCTTTCTGCCAGAATTTACCATTCTTACGATCAGTTTCAGGCTGCTTAAGTCGCAGCTGCTGCTCATTTTGTATTACTACTGGTTGCTTGTCTTCTGGGCCATGATAGTGAACCTCAAAATGATCCCCAGATTCAATTGCTAAATTTATATCCGCAAAATCTACTTGCAGTTCCTCAAATGCCTCATTAGTTAAAATCTTATCTACCTTTTCAATTTTATCGTTTTTACTAGAAAACATCTTCATCACTCCTTAACTAAGTGAATCTCACGATCAAACAACTGCCGCATGCCCTCATTAAAGTTATGTGCAATAAAGACAATGGTAGCTTTTTCTTTGACCAACTTTTGCAATATATTCATCGTAGCCTTTTGATCAATGGCGCTGGTTCCTTCATCGATCAAGATGATGTCGGCATCGTGAATTTTAGCTCTGGCTAGCACGATCTTTTGTCTTTGACCACCAGAGATATTCAAATTATCCAAATTCAGTTTTTCGTTAACGCCGTCTTTAAACTTGGCAATGTCGGGTGCAAAATTAACTTCATCAATGACCTGGGCAACTTTTTGATCTAAATGATCGTTAAACATCGTAATGTTGTCTTTAATAGTCCCAGGGAAAAGGTTAGGATCTTGCGGAATATAACCGATTTTAGTCATATCTGGGTTGACCACGTTGCCTTTTTTATCTTTAAATTCAACTTTTCCCTTACTTGGCTTAATTGAACCTAAAATCAGCTTGAACAAAGTGGACTTACCAGCACCAGAATCCCCTGTTAGCAGGATCTTTTCACCTTGATTGATTTTTAAATCAGGGAAACGCAAGCTTTCGCCATTGGGAAAATCGAGGGTTAAATCATGTGTCGCAATCGTTGCGGGTGCAGCTGTAGTATGCTTTTTCTCTACATTAATTTCAAAAGTGTCTGCACTAATATTATTCATCAAATTATGTGAAGATTTCATATAACTGATTGCCTGCAACATTTGCCGTAAACCAATCGAAATATTAGCTGCAAAATTTTGCACAGACATAATTGCACCGAAGATAATCAATCCCTTAGTGATCAAAGAAGCTGTCATTACCATCAAAATTATTTGCATGACAATATTGCATAAACCGTTAAGAATGATCATCTCTTGTTGTGCTGCAGTTTGCTTAACGTGAGCCTGCTCGACTTTATCAGCTGCTTGCTCTTGCACCTTAAATAATTTGATCCCGGCAAAATATCTTCTAATTTCTTCAAGTCCAGAAAACCACTGCGACAAGGTATTCAAGTACATCTTATTTTGTTTGGATAAATTATCGGTTGCCCGTTCCATCTTTTTCTGGACTAATTTCGGTACATAGTAAGCAAAAATATCTAAGATAACACTAGCAACAAATAATGACCAATGCACAGTAATTAAAGCAACTAAGGCTGCAACAAACATCGTGCCATAAAAAGGAATAATTACATACCACTCAAAATAATTATCTTTTACCAAGTTAAGATCATTAGTAATTCTGTTTTGTACATCTGCAATTGCATGATACTTTCCATCTTTGAAGTAATGATCAAAAAGTTTTTGACGCAGCTTTTGATTATATTCTTCCTCTTGAACCCTAACTTCGTATTGAATGTAATAAATCAATCCTTGTGCAAATATGTAAAAGATACCTAATATTAAAACGGTCCAAAGTACACCAGACCAATTATGATCTTTAACATAAGTCAACCAATACATCTGAACATAACCACCGCCAATAGCGCCTACTCCAGCTAAGATGGAAAGAACATTAATGTAAATAAAACGGAAATAGTTAGTCTTAATAAATCCTTTAAAGCTCATCTGTTTCACCTGCCTGTCCATTGCTTAATACAATCTTGCGGTCAAAGGCATTTATTAATTCATTTGAAAAGTTATGAGCAATCATGACAATAGTCCGATCAGTTTTAAGCAAGTTCTTCAAAACTTTCTTAGTTGCTTCACTATCTATTGCGCTAGTTCCTTCATCAATAAAAAGCCACTTCGTTTGATAAACCAGAGCACGAGCCAAAATAATCTTTTGTTTTTGCCCTCCAGATAGATTATCTTGATCAAGGTCAACTGCTGTCTTGATTCCTGCAGGGAATTTTTCAATGTCTTTATTTAGATCAACCCACTGAACAGCTTTTTCTGCTAACTTATTCAACTTTGGATCAAACATTGTGATATTGTCTTGAATACTGCCAGGAAATAAAATCCCATCCTGAGCTACGTAGCCAATTTCATCAGAATTAATATTTAAATCTCCCTGTTCATCTACAAAAGAAATTTTGCCTTGAGTTGGCTTCAGTTTGCCCAAAATCAGCTTAAACAAAGTTGACTTTCCAGTTCCGCTGTCACCCAGCAATAAAACTTTCTCTCCCTTTTTCACTTCTAAGTCAGGATAAGTAATTTTCTCACCATTAGGAAAATGCAAACCCAAATTTTCAATTTTTAATTCAGCAATATTTTGATCACCGTGTTGATTTTTTGCAATTTGTACAGGCTTCTCCATCGCTGATATTTTTTGATTAAGTTCTTTAGTTGATTTGATTAAATTCCACTCTGAAACTAAATATGTTATCCCGTTCATCACAGTTGAGCTAAATGCAATCGTCGTCATCACAGCACCAAAAACAATTTGTCCTTGGAAATAGAGATAACCACACAAGAGCATCAAAATTACCTGACCAAAAGTATTAAAACCAGCACTAACTACATCCGCAATAGCTACAGTTTGTCCTTGTTTAATAGCAGCCTTTTTATACGCTGTTGTCGATTGATTTAAAGAGCTATTGAAAATATCAAAGCTAGCATATCTTCTAAGTTCATCTAGTCCATTAATCCACTTAGCAATACTATTTAATAGAGATTTGTTTTTCTCAGTAACTTGAATAGTGGCCTTCGATGTCATATTTTCAAAAAGTTTAGGCAACACTAATGAGATAATTGTCAGAATTAACGTTAAAATAGCTAAACTCCAATTAAAGTAGAATAAAATGATAATGGATAAAATCACATCCAAAGCATACATGTAGACATTTTTTAGTGGTGTCGCATAATTTTTAGTTAACTGATCAAGATTAGCATTCAAATCATTTTGAACTTTAGCTGTTTCCGTAATATTATTTTTAAAAATGAATCGACTAATTTTTATTCTAATTTTGTGCAAATAGTTTTGCGTTTGTTGACTAAATAAATAATCTGAACCAGAGATTAAAAGTAAGCGCATCAAATCTAATACTTGTGAAAGAATTAAAAAGAATAAAAAGCCGCTAAAATTCAAATTTTTCAAATTATTGTAGGCTGGCGTCATTAAATATTGTGTACTAGCGTCTATTGCCATGCCGATTGTTACCATGGCGAAGACTAAGATAAAGCGTCCCCTATGTATCTCGTAAAATCCCTTAATATTCATTCATACTCACATCCATCATATTATTGAAACTATCATATTTTTATTTATTTTTAATTTTACCCCCCTGTTTTTAATTTTCAACTCAATTTTGCCAAGTGGTCAAAAAATTACCCCAAGATGCAAAAAAAAGCATGCCAACTTGACATGCTTCTCATCAAAAATATGATATTTTTTTACTTTTCAAACCAATCCCAATCGTTGCCCATAACGTGAACTTTGCTATCACTGTTATCAGCACTACTGATTTTTTCAGCTCTTGTAGGACGTTCAACTGTATATTCATCGCGTGTATTCTTCTTTACGATGCCTTCAAATTGAATCACATCGCCCTCTTCTAGGTTTAAGTCCTTGAATGCCTTAGTCATATGAAGGGCAATTTGTTTAACCACTAAGTTTTCCTCATTATCGACAGTTAACTCAGTAAAGATCCCTTTACGATCGTCAGGACGTAGAAACTTCGCAGTAAAGATATGACGATCTCCATCTGCATATTTTGCTAAACTCTCATTGTATATATCAATCATCTGAAAATTCTTCCTTCCGTGTCCACTATAACATTTTTTACTTGTATCGACGCATTTTCATAAGAAAAAGAGCGGCAAACGCACACAGTTGTCGCTCTTTAGCAAGATGATGGAATGAAGAAATTTTTTAATTGCTTATTTCACTTCTAAAGGAGGAAGGATGCTCATCCAGCCACCTGTTATAGTAGTTCTAAATTGTTGATTTGTTAAATGGTTTTAATCTTTTATTCAGCAAGTGCCTTTACTTTAAGTAGCAATGCAATCTTGGCAACATCAGCTTCGTTTTCTGCCACGATCATTGCCTCGTTTGTTAGCGGATAATCAATTGCCTGTCCATGTTCTAAGGCAAGTAGTTGCAAAAAAGTTCTCGTGCTCCGACCATTACCTTCTCTAAAGGGATGAAAGAAATTAATCTTGTCGATCAAACTCGCATAATTTTCAGCAGTCAACGGTCCTTTTTTCGGTAAATTAGAAATAGCTTCGTTAATATCCTCTTCGGCGTAGTCAAAGCGTTCACGAGGAAAAAAGACGGTATTTCCTTTACGAAAATCACCCTTGCGGTAATGTCCCGCCCATTCATATAAAGGTGAGAACATTATCTTATGAATTTTCTTTAAGTCTTCAATTTGGCCTACTTTAACTTTTTCCTTTAACAGCAATAATTCTCGCTCAGCTGAAATTTGAAATTCCAAGTCTGCTAATTCTGCTGCATCCCTAATCCCCAACTTATTCTTCATCGTTCCATTAGGATAAAGAGTCACTGAAATCCAATCTTCTGCCATTAAAATGCCTCATTGATTTCATCAATAATACTTTGATCTGGCTTATTTGCCTGGTCAACTAACCGTGCAATATCTTTAGTTTCCGGCTTCCACCCCTCTAAGTGATTATTCTTTACTACAAAACAAATTTGTTGAAACATTTGGGGATCAGGAATTGTTACTCCTTGGATTGTTTGTTTATCTACATCAATTTCTAGTTTATAATCTTGCATTTTATCTACCAATATTTCTCAAGTGGGCGTTCATCTCTGCCCTCACGACTTTGACGCAAGTGCTCTGTAATTATCATCGTCAACACTTCTGCCAATTTATCTATTTGTTCTACGGTTACATATTCATATCGGCCATGATAATTACCACCACCATTGAATAAGTTCGGAGTCGGAATGCCTTTTGGCGTAATAAAGTTACCATCAGTACCGCCTCTAAATGATTGAACATGTGGTGTCAGACCACACTTGCGATAAGCATCTAAAGCCAAGTTGACGATATATGGCTTATCCTTTAATCCATTATAGATGTTCTCATATTGACGACGAATCTTAACAGTAAAGCGATCGCTGCCATATTTTTCATTCAGCTTCTGAACGATTTCTTTAATTAAATTCTCTTTTGCAATGAATTTATCCCATTCAAAATCACGAATTATCATACTAATATCCGCATGGTCTACCGTGCTTGTAGCATCAGTAACTAAGAAAAAGCCCTCATGATTGCGTGATTTTTCTGGAACTTCATCTTGCGGTAATGCTGATAAAGATTCGTTCATTAATGTAGTGGCATTGACCATTAGGCCGTAAGCTTCACCGGGATGCACAACAGTTCCTTTAATATGAATAGTAGCTTCAGAAGCATTAAAGGTATCATAAGAAAAATCACCGGGGCGGCCATTATCTAAAGTATAGGCAAATTCTACGCCAGGAAAATCGTGCGGATCAAAATATTTACCGCCGCAACCAATTTCTTCATCAGGGCCAAAAGCAATATATACATCTCCATGTTTAACATCGGGATGTTCTACCAAATAGCGTAGCATGGAGAGTGCCCCAACAATACCAGCTTTGTCATCAACACCCAATAAAGTATGACCATCTGAAGTAATTAATGTTTGGCCTTTTAAATTTAACAAATCCGGAAATTCTGCAGGATCGAGAACTATTCCTTCATCTTTGTCTAAATAAACCTTTTCTCCATCATAATCAGAATGAACTTGGGGCTTAATATTTTCAGCATTAAAATCTGCAGTATCAACATGCGCAAAAAAGCCAATCGGTGTAACCTCATCAATTGTATTTTTAGCTAATTTTCCAATAGCAAAGGCTGTTTTATCATTGTAATATGCGTCGAGTCCCATATCTTTTAATTCTTGTACCAACTCTTTAGCTAATACAACTTGACCAGGTGAAGATGGAATTTGGTCATGATGCTCAAAGAAAGAACGCGTATTTTCCTTAGCATAATGAATAAATTTATTTTGTTCGTAATTCAAATCATAGAAAGTCATACCTCACGCCGCCTTTTCATTTTAATTTCATATTGTATTCAGTATAATAGATTACTTTTCTGAATTAAAGTATTTTTCACAAATCGCAACCATAAGTAGATTCAAAAAAGAATATCATTGAAATGTAAGAATTATTTGAATGAGAATAGGAAAAACTTATGGATGAATTATTTGCAAAAGCACCTATAAAAAAAGTCTATTTTAAATTAGCCTTCCCTGTGGTGCTAGGGATGATTACCACAATGATTTATAACTTAGCTGACACGATGTTTGTAGCTAAGACTGGTAATACTGACTTGGTGGCCGGAGTTACGATTGGCGCTCCGCTATTTACCTTTTTAATTGCTGTTTCTGATATTTTTGGACTCGGCGGCAGTAGTCTAATTTCACGTCTTTTTGGTGAAAAGCGTTATGATCTAAGCAAAAGAATCAGCAGTTTTTGTTTATTCAGATCTGTGATTGTTGGTATTATTTTGACAGTTTTGCTTTTAGTTTTTGCCAAACCAATTTTTATCCTTCTAGGAGTTAAAGCATCTACTTATTCATATGCTTTTGATTTTTATCGGATTATCGCTCTGGGATTGGTATTTATCATCTTTTCTTTAGTTCCACAAAACCTAATTCGAACTGAAGGCTTAGCTTTTGAGGCCATGCTCAGCACAATGATAGGAACTATTTTAGCTATTATTCTACATTAGCTTAAATCCCAAAATTATGAAGATTTCTGGGCAAAATATTAAGAACGTGATTGCCATTGGTATTCCGGGTTCAATTACCAACTCTGCTCAAAGTTTTGGTATGGCTTTACTTAACTCGTCTCTTGCCGCATACGGTGCTAACAAAGTTGCCGCTATGGGAATCACTCAAAAAATTTATAGCATCGTCATTTTAGTTATTGTTGGTTTTGCCTTCGGTGCACAGCCATTGATTGGTTATAATTATGGTGCTAAAAACTGGCAACGATTAAAAGACATTTTACGCTTTGATACTCTAGTTTTAGTAGCATATGCAATTATCGTTGGTGGCTTACTGATCATCTTTGCCAAATCAGTGAATGCACTATTTATGAATCAAGCCTCAATTGTTTCAGCTGGTAGCTACATGTTAATTGCCACGATTATTACTACCCCGTTTGTTGGAATTATTTTAGTTTATACTACAGTTTTCCAATCAATTGGGAATGCCTGGGGAGCATTCGTTATGGCAATTACTCGTCAGGGCATCATTTATTTCATTGTGTTAGAAATTTTGAAGAGTACTTTAGGCTATCATGGTATCGTTTGGTCACAAGCAGCAAGTGATATTCTAACCTGGATTATCGGTTACTTCATGTTTAAAAAGAGTCTAGATCTAAAAGATAAGTTAAAGAAATAAAACAATAAAAGACCTGCAGAATTTGATATTCCGCAGGTCTTATTTTTATCTCAATTATTCATAAATAATAACTGGTTCATTCTTAGAAATGTTATTCCAAACTTTTCTAATCTCGCTAGGCTTAACATTGACACAGCCATGTGAGCCACCTCTTAAGTAGGCTTTCTTACTCCAATCGGTTCTCCAACTAGCATCATGGAAACCACAACCACTTAAAGTAAATGGCATCCAGTATTTAACTGGTGAAGCATAACTTGAACCATCGTCATTGGTACCACGCAAAGTACTTGGAGATTCCTTGTAGTGAATGTACCAAACACCACGTGGAGTTTGATCACCCTTGCTACCTTCCATCGTACCAGTAACTACATCATCCAAATGTGCAGCTAACTTACCTTTTCTAACAAGCCAAACTTCTTGCTTCTTTAATGAAACAACTGCATAAGTATTGCCGATTTCATGATTACTCTTACCGTAACCATGAGCGTAAGTACTATAGCCTAAACCATAAATTGCATCAGCACCATCAAAAGTGTTTTTCCCATCTGCAAAAGCTTGTAAGATCAAACGACGAGCCTTTTTAACATAAACACCCCAGCCCCAAGTCTTATTTTTAACGGTAATTGTCTTACCCTTAACCTTATTACCAGTAGGAACCGTAAACTTATAGCTTTTATGCAAAGTGGAAACTTCTTTATCAATTTGGTTTAACTTTTCAGTTAATTTAGATGTATCGCCAAATTGATATTTGCCATCTCGGTAGCTAACATCATTTAAAAGATCCTTGGCCTTTAACTGATAACTCTTGCCATTAATTTTGTAAGTCAATTCAGCCTTCTTTAACGCATTCAACTTCTTCTTAGCAGTAGCTAAATTTTTAGTAGTAAAATTATAGGCTTGATCTGAAGGCGTCTTAGTTTGTTGCTTTTTAAACAGTGCTTCAGCTTCTGCCTCATCGATTGTCGGTGCGGTCGTATTATAGCTATAAACCAATTTTTCATTTCTTAATTGCACATGATTTTTAGCTTTTTTATTTACTTTGGTAGTTGCCTTAGCAACAGTTAATTTGCCAACCTTCACACCATCGATTTTAACATTTGGATTAAAGTGTGTTCGTGCATACTTCTCCGCTGCAGCTTGACTGGCTACACGATGATTGTGAATACCAAAACCTGCAATAATGCCGACCACAACTAAAATACCAACTATTAATATGATTAGATTGCTTCGTTTATTTTTTCTTTTTAGATCCTCGTTCATACTATTCTACCTTTATTCCCATAAGTAAGCTAATAGTTTAAATATAGCACCCAAGAACACATGTGTAAAATCTTATGTTTTTATTTGGCTTTTTTCATGATAACTCTCGTCGCATCCTTCAATGCAAAATATAATATTGGCGTACAAATTGCAGTTGAAATTGAGTTAATTACGGTTGCAGGCAAACTTACAAATGCACCAATATATGCTACTTGCAAGCTCGTTCCTACCATTAATGCTTCAACAATTGAAACGCAATATGTAGTAAAAATTTTAGTCACACCGGCAACAATACCTAAAATGATAATATTCTTCTTACTATCTTGATAATTCATCCCTTTAAAAATTAAGCTCAAAACTGTCGCAACCACAACAACTTCAAGCATAGTGAGCCATGATGTAGCAGCATAACCATTTAATAAATCAAAACCACCTAAACCAATAATTCCGGCAATCATCCCATTGCGATAACCCAAATAAAGAATAGCTACTGCCGTCAAAGTATTGCCAAAATGAATAAATGGTCGACCTACCATAGCAGGTACAGGAATTCGTAAGACCCAGATACCAATATAAATAATTGCTGCAAATAATCCGGTAAAAATCAATGCTTGTAAAGAATTTTTATCTGTTTTCATTATTTTCTATTCCCCACCTTTTCTAATAGCCAACTTAATCCTGCCGCATAATTCGGCCCTAAACGCGGATCTTGCTTAGGAGTATTCAAAATAGCTCGTTCCACAAAATCAGCCGCAATAGAACAACTTTCTTTTAAACTATATTGATGCATAAATGCCGCTAAAAAGACACTTGTAAAAATGTCGCCGGTACCAAAGAAGCTTCCTGGCAATCTTCTCTGGGTTAGTGACCATTCTTTTCCTTCAGTAATGCCCACTTCTCCGATTTTTTCATCTGACAAATCTATTCCAGTGATAATTACATTAGGAATATCAAATTTAGTCGATAATTCTTGCGCTAAACTTGTAGCCGTTTGAATGGAATTCTCTTCAGCTTTTTTTCCTAATAAAAATGCAGCTTCAGTAATATTTGGCGTTAAAATTGTAGCCTTAGTAACCAATTGCCGCATTTTTTCAATATACTGCTGGCTTAAGCCACGATACATTTTGCCATGATCCGCCATCGCCGGATCTATTAAAATAATTTTTTGACTAAGTAACTCTTTATTTTGCAGCCAAAAATCTAATGCATTTTCACCTAAATAACCTAAATACGCTGCTTTAAAACTTATATCTAATTCTTGCCAATGTTTAGTGATTTGAGTCATTTCATGACTTAAATCTAAATATGTATTATTGCCAAAACCACCAGTATGCGTTGATAAAATTGCAGTCGGTAATACAGTGGGCTTCAACCCACATGCACCCAAAATTGGCAGGGCAACACTCAATGAAACTTGCCCCATACATGATAAATCTTGACTGATTAATACTCCCCCATCAATCATTTTTTCACTCCAATCAAAAAATCCTGCTATTAGCTTAACATAGTTAATAGCAGGAAACATTAAAATTTAACGTGCATTAAATGTATTTGGTTTGATATGATTTAAAATTTGGTAACCAATTGCTTTGTTTCTATTTTCGTCATTTTGAGTTTGATTTAAAAACATGATTAAGCCATTTTGATTATCAGATGTCATTTGAATCCAATTACCAAAGTGAGTGTTGTATAAGTTACCATATGCTGACTTCAAGGCTCCGTTATTCTTGATATACATACCACCTGAATAACCATTTGGAGATTTAGAACTCAAGTTAGTCATGTAATTATACTCGGTTTTATTCAAAATCTTTCCATTTGTAAGTCCAACTTGAATACGGTAGTAATCCATTGGTGTAGAGAACAAATTACCTGCACCAACTAATTGAGAAGCTTGTTGTTTTTTAACATATTGTGCCCATTGATAATTTTTCCGATTCCAGGTATAAGAAATACCATCAGTCATACCAGCTGGAACATCTTCCAAGAAGTAAGTTCTCTTTAAATTAAGTGGATTAATAATTCGTTCTTTAACATTATCTTTATATGATTTGCCTGTAACTTGACGAATAATTCCTGCTAACAAAATATAGTTGGTATTATTATAAGAAAAATTGCCTGGTTTATTTTGACTAGTAGAATTTAACTTATCAACCACCCAATTGATGGCACTAGCTTCAGAAACTACGGACCCACGGTTAACTTCCGTGTCACTAGCCTTAAGTCCTGAAGTGTGCGTCATCAAATTACCAACGGTAATATCTGATGAGCCCTTTAAGTTGGGATACCAAGTTGAAATTTTAGTATCTTGATTAAACTTTCCGGCATAGATTAATTGTGTAATCATTGCAGCCGTAATTACCTTTTGCAATGAACAAACAGGATAAACAACCTTTCTATTTCCAGCACCAAGACGCTTGCCATAATAGCCATAGCCATAACTAATTTGTTGTGGATGACCATCTTTAATAATTACGGTAGTACCTCGTGCATAATAATTAGCCAGTGTACTTCTAACAAAACTACGCATTTCAGTTTGATTATAACTTGCGGCATTTACTTGATTAGCGGCTGCTAACCCACCTATTGGTAAAGAGGCAGCCACAGTAAGTGAAGCGGCTGTTTTAATTAATGCCTTTCTTAAATTAATTTTTTTCGTTTTAATTCCCTCCAGAATCGATCAGTTCTTTATAAAATATATTAGCATTTATTTTTTTAAGTGAAGTTACAGATTAGATAAAAATTATTCATACTTAATATGGATAGTCATCTAAATGATCTTTTTCCGTAATTTTGCGGATAACTTTAGCTGGAACTCCCACTGCTAAGGAATTATCTGGAATATCATGCGTAACTACAGCACCTGCTCCAATTACACAGTTGTCGCCAATCGTCACTCCTGCACAAACAGTAACGTTGCTGGCCAACCAGCAATTATTCCCTACCTTAATAGGTGCACCATATTCAATATCTGCCATTTTGCCATCTGCTTGCATTCTAGGATTTCTTTGTTCAGGTAGTAAGGGATGCAAAGGTGTAGCAAAAGTAACATTAGGGCCACACATCACATTATCACCAATGGTAATTGGACAAGTATCCAGAATCGTTAAATTAAAATTAGCATAAAAATGATCACCTAATTTAGTAAAGCGACCATAATCTACCTCGATCGGTCCTTGCAAATAAACACCTTCTCCGTGATCCGGAAAAAGCCGATCAATAATAGCTTTTCTTTCTAACTTATCTTCATCAGTTGTCAAATTATAATCTCGTGATAAACGATGTGCCAAACTAGAAAAATGTCCCAATTCTTCGGTATCAGGGCGATATGGTTTACCAGCGAGCATGTTCTTAGTATTTTCTTCCATAATTATTTTTCCGCATTCTTTTTAATTTTTTGATCATTAATAATAATTATATGATAAACTAGTTACTGTTGTTAAAAAATAATATATTAAAGAGGAAAAAATGCAAAAGAAAAATATTACAGCTATTTGTATTGGATTGCCTGTCTTTTTGATCTTGGCAATCTCAATCATGATTCATGCCAGCTGGATTAATGGTTTTGACAACTTCTTTGAACAAATTGTTCATACCATTCCTAATCTACAAGGCATTATGAAAAAGATTACTTTTTTAGCAGATACTAAAGTTGATTTAGTATGGATGATTTTAATCGCCATTATTTTATGGATTAAAAAGCAACGCCCTCTTTCGCTTAGTATCGTAATTACTTTAATTACTGCAGATGCTTTTGGATGGGTGGTAAAACACATTATTCAACGTGCCCGCCCTGTGCAACACTTGGCCGTAGATGATGGCTTCAGTTTTCCTAGTGGTCACACATTAGGAATGGCAATTATCGTCTTTTGGTTAATGATGATTTTAATCCCAGCATTAGTAAGAAATAGAACTGCCAAGATTTGGTTGAATGTTTTATTAATCGTTTGGCTGATTTTAGTCATGATTTCAAGAGTATATCTTTATGCTCACTTCCCATCAGATGTTTGTGGCTCTGTTGCTCTTGGAGCAATGTGGGTTGGCATTATCAATGCTATCTGGGATAAAGTTACTCCTAGAACTTCTAAAAATAACTTTTCGAAAATTGCAATTTCAAATTGAACACTTTTGAAAATTAAATTCTGTATATTGAATCTAATCTTCTTTCAAATAGTTCATCTGGAGTATGGTAGCTCAATACTTTTCTAGGTAGATCATTAATCCAG
>SKEM01000716.1_pt1 | contig 19674 bp, 18 predicted proteins | sample 4826731 | NCBI WGS metagenome assembly SKEM01 (sample SAMN11008809, study PRJNA524170) | human gut metagenome | biome: Human fecal sample; material: Feces; isolation source: fecal sample from pouch patient p37 | host: Homo sapiens | place: Israel: Tel-Aviv | collected 2015-07-27
TCGTTTCCTAATTGGACAGGAACAATCTCATTTAATTTATACATAGAAAACCTCCAGACTTCTTGATAGCTCAAGTATATCTTGAGGTGCATTTGTTAGTAAGGTACTGTTCTATGGGGCGCTTACTGATTTTCAAAAGAAATTAATGGCTATTTTTTTAACCAATCTGAAAAGCTACTTTGCCACCCATGAGCTTCAAACCAATCAAGTAAAATTGTCTGCAGGATATTAATAGCTGAAAACAATATTTTCAAAAGAAAAAAGAGAAGGTGACAAAAATTGTGTCACCCTCTCTTTTTTTATTGTTTTTTAAAGTGATAGGTTGGCTCCTCCAGGTTGGGATCATAATCAACAAGTAAATCATATCCTTTAAAGAACCATTCATCTGCTTCCTCGATAAAAAAAAGTGTCCCATCCATTTCCACTTTCTTTACAGGATGTTCTGGCTGTTCAACTGACATTCCAATCGAAAAACCATCATGAACCTCTGTTTTGCCGTAGACTTTTCCAAAAAAACGTATTCCGTAAGTTTCTGGCAGATCAATTTCTGAGTCAAACCACTTTTGTGCTTTTGGCGTTACCGTTAATTTCATCCCAACAACCTACTTTCTCTTTTCTTTCTATTGATTCATCTTATCGTCTAGAATATCCACATCGCCTGTCTCTCCAATAACCAGTAGATTATCATTTTCACGAACATATTCATCTGCTGCAGGAGAAGCGATAACCGTTTGATCTACTCTTCGTATGGCGACTACTGTTAAGTCAAAACGTTGCCTGAAATTTAATTCAGCTAATGTTTTGTTGAAAAATTTAGGATTGGAGACTCGGATTTCTGCTAAAGAATATTTATCTGACAGCTCTAAGTAGTCTAGAATATTCTTTGATACTAAGTTATGTGCAATCCGTATCCCCATGTCTCGCTCAGGGTGTACGACACGATCTGCTCCGATCTTCTCTAGTACACGGGCATGGTACTCATTTTGGGCTTTTGCTAAAATATTCGGTACGCCCATTTCCTTTACCATCAGAGTAACTAAGATGCTGGCTTGGATATCTTCTCCAATAGCGACAATTACATGATCGAAATTTCTTATACCTAATGAACGAAGTGTCATCTCATCCTGTGCATTTGCCACAACAGCATGGGTGGCTATATTCATATATTCATTGACTCGATCTTCATTACTGTCAATAGCCAGTACTTCTTGTCCAGCTTCGATCAGTGTACGGCAGATGCTTCCGCCAAATCGTCCAAGGCCTACAATTGCAAAATTTTGTTTCACCATTTTCCTCCTTTAGTATCTTCTTTTCTCAGTATAACAAAGCCTTTCCAAAAACAAAAGCAAGCATCATTATTGTAAAAAAGCCAAGAAAAATAATAGTTATTTTCTCAGCTTTTGATTATCCTCTTTATCATCGTTTTTATTTCACCAAACCATGTTTAAACGCATAGATAGCTGCTTGAGTTCGGTCTTCTACCTCTAACTTAGCTAATATATTCGACACATGCGTTTTGACTGTTTTCAGTGTGATAAACAATTCATCCGCGATTTCCTGATTACTTTTCCCTTCAGAAATCAGCATCAAAATTTCATTTTCTCGATTCGTTAATTCTTCATGCAATACTGGATCATTTCGCCGACTCATTTTTTCCATCATTTTTGTTGTCACTTCAGGTTCTAGTACTCGCTCGCCGCGTTGCGTAGCCCTTATAGCATCAGCTATTTCATGTGCTGTAGACGTCTTCAACAAATATCCTGCTGCTCCTGCTTCAATTGCAGGATAAACTTTTTCATCATCAATAAAACTTGTGACGATAATGATTTTGGCTTTTGGCCAATCTTTTAAGATTGCTTTTGTTGATTCGATGCCATCCATTTCTTCCATGACTAGATCCATTAAAATGACATCCGGTCGAAGTGCCATCGCCTTTTCATAGCCTTGACGTCCATTTTCAGCTTCTCCAATCACTTCAATGTCTTCTTGGATAGATAAATAAGAAGAGACGCCTAAGCGTACCATTTCATGGTCATCTACTAATAAAACTTTTATCATCTTTATCTATGCCTCCTTCATCAAAGGGACCTTGGTCTCCACGCTCGTACCTTGCCCTTTAAAACTAATGATTTTTACTGTTCCACCAATACCAGCTACTCGTTCTTTGATATTGTTCAATCCATAACTTCCCGTTTTGGTTTCATTCATATTAAATCCTGTCCCGTCGTCAATGATACGTAATAAAAGATTGTTATCTATTTTATGCAAATAGACTTCTAATTCATTAGCCTTAGCATGTCTTAATGTGTTTGATAACAATTCTTGAACGATTCGGAACAAGTGATCCTCAATGGAACTAGTTAATTTTACATCTTCTACCTCCCATTTTAGCGAAATCTGGATTTTATTCTGCAATTCCTTCAATAACTGCTCAATGCCTTGTTTTAAACTTTTTTCTTCTAAATTGACTGGACGCAGATGAAGAAGCAGCGCACGCATCTCAGACTGGGAAGCGTTGATGATCTCTGCCACCATTTTCAACTGCTTACGGAACATTTCTGGTGTCTCACTTTTTTCTGCTTGCTCCGTCAATGCCGACATCATCATCATCGCTGCAAATAATTGCTGTGAAACTGAATCATGAAGCTCACGAGCTAATCGATGCCTTTCTAATTTTAAAATCTCTTCTTTGGTTTGTCCATCTACATATTGAGGACGGCTAGTCATAATCTGTAATTCACTGGATACTTCGATCATTTTTTCTTTTATTTTAGTAATTTCCATATCAATATCTTTGATGTACAGATCATCCGACGCGCTTGGGATCGGCTGATGCAAAAGTTTGGATTCATAATTGCCAGAAGAAAGTGCACGAAGCTTTTCTTCGATTTTCCCGTATTTTGCCTTTTGAATAAGTGATAACAATAGAAATACGATCAATCCTACACCTAATGAAATTGCCATCAAATGGAAGATAAGCGGAACGTATAATAAACGCGCACGCAGCAATTCTCCCCACCAATGACTTTGGTTACTGGCATAAAAATAAGTGAAAAGTGAAAATAGAATAATAAGGAAAGCCGCAATCCCCGAATAAACAGCTAGCATTGCTTTGGATATTCTTCCCATCATATTCGTATCACCTCGACATCTCCAACCAAAGTATTGGTAATGATCTTCAATCTGCGAGGATTTTCATCATAATCACTGCTGCAGATTTTGATCTGTTCGTTTTTTAAGGAAAACTGCTCTTCTTCAAACAAGACATTTCCTACTAATGTCGCATGCTCTAAACGAATAGCCACTCCCAGGGGTACTAAGATCCGTGTTCTGCCTATCCCTTTTCTTACAATCACAATATTATCATCTTTTGGCAAAAGTGTATTGCCCAAATCGATGATAGTATCACCAGAAATGATGGCAATGTTGATATCATCCCATTCATAGACGTCGTTTCCAATACGTTGGTTACCAAATAATTGCTGTCTTTTACGCTCATTATTATGTGTTTTTAATTGCTCTGTTTGGACCATCATGATCTGTTTTTTTCGCCAAAAAGCATTTTTTGTCAAATCTATTCCTGAAATCTCTACACCTTTCAGCCCGATAAATAAAACGGCCAATACAACCATCATCCATAAAGCAGGACTGTTGACTAAGCTAAAAAAAATGACCAAGCTCCCTAAGATCAATTGAAAATTTTGAAATTTAGTACGAGGATATTTGCGCATAGCTAGATATATATTGAAAATACCGAATATTACTAAAAGCAAAAGTCCAGTATTGTTTACGATTTGCCAAACAGCAAATAACAGCAGCAGTGCTTCGACTACCACAAAAAAACGCCAAGAACTATTCATCGCTTTTTCTCCCTCCTGACACATTCTCATTTCATCATACCTATTTTTTTGACTGTTGGCTATAGGACTTTAGATGTAAGATCGTTCAGTGAAACCTGCAATACTCAAAGAGAAAAGATCTAGAGTGCGTCATCAGTAAGATGAACTCTCTAGATCTTTCAGTCAGACTACGCTTGTTCTACTTTGACGATTTTAACTAACATATCGCCACCTGGTGTAGCAATGGTTACTTCATCATTTTTACGTTTGCCAATCAATGCTTGCGCGATAGGAGAATCATTGGAAATCTTTCCAGAAAACGGGTCTGCTTCAGCACTTCCGACAATCGTGTACTCTTCTTCATCTCCATCAGGCAACTCGATGAACGTAACTGTTTTACCGATCGATACCTCATCTGCATCTACGCCGTCATTATCGATGATTTGTGCAAAACGGATCATATTTTCAATTGTTGTGATTCTTCCTTCAACAAATGCTTGTTCATCTTTAGCTGATTCGTATTCGGAGTTTTCGGAAAGATCTCCGAAACCGCGAGCGATTTTGATTCGTTCAATGATTTCTCCGCGTTTAACTGTTTTTAGTTCTTCTAATTCTTTTTCTAATTTTTCTTTACCTTCTAGAGTCATTGGATAAACTTTCTCTACCATGTGTAACGTCTCCTTTTTTCGATAAAATACCGCAAAAGGTAATCTTTTGAGGAATATAGTCCAAAAAAGATTACCACGCTTTTCTTAAAATGTAAATGTTTTTCTAAAAATGATCAATGACTAGCCCCTGTTTTTCTAAGAATTATTTACATATTTTTGCACTAGTTCCATATGTTCTTCATACGTTTTAGCGAAATAAACATTTCCAGTGCTCGTATCTGCTACGAAATAATAATAGTCATTTTCTGCTGGTTCTAATACTGCCTTGATTGCCTCTTCGCTTGGATTGTCAAAAGGACCAGGCCCATAGCCGGTATTGGTATACAAATTGTATGGTGAATCTACAGCTGTATCTTCATACGTCACCAATTCTTTATGTTCTCCTAATGCATATAAAACAGAGATATCTGACTGAAGTGGCATATTTGCCTTGATTCGGTTAAAGAAGACTTGTGCAATATTTTTACGATCATTTTCTTTTACGCCTTCTTTTTCAACTAGAGAAGCCAAAGTTAAAACTTCTTGTACAGTCAAATTTTTCTGTTTGATAGCTGAATAATAGTTTTGCATGACCGTATTTGTTTTGTTCACCATCTCAATCACAAGATCCTTAAGCGAAGTACTCGTGTAGTAATCATAAGTAGCTGGGAATAAGTAGCCTTCCAAACGGTATTTTGTGTTCTCAGCTTTAGAGGCACTTTCCAACAATTCTGGGAATTTTTGATACAACTCGTTAAAGAAAGTCTCATCATTTACTAAATCTAAAAATTCTTTCTTGTCTTTACCAGTTACCTTCGCTACCCGCTCAGCAATCTGATCGATGTCGTAGCCTTCTGGAATGGCAATTTTCCCATCTGCAACTTTTGTTGGCTCAGATGTGCCGCCTTCTTGCAACTGCTTGCCAATCTCATCAAGAGTCATATTAGGCGCTAACTGATAATAACCAGCTTGAAAGCCAGTTAAGTTTTTAAATTTTGTATAATAATTGAAAACAATCCCACTTTTAATAATATTGTCTTTCTCCAAAATTTCGCCAATCTGCTTATTAGAAGAGCCGCTTGGGATTTCCACTTGGACTAATTGGTCGTCCGATTTATCTAAAGGCTTCAACCCGCTATCTACATAACGATATACGGTAAACCCGAGAAATCCGCCAATAATCAATAATGTAAGAGCGATCACTAAAATGATCTTCCTCACGATCTTATCTTCTTTTTTACGCAGATTTCTCCGCTTGTCGATTATATCTGCTGTAGCTGCCTTACTGGCTTCTTTTTTGTCTTTGCTTGGGTGTTGTTTGTTTCCTGACAAAACAACTCCTCCTTACTATCATCTTCGTAACTCTGTTTATTATACATGAAATTTCTACTGCCGTGAATTATTTTACCAAATATTATGTCAAAATTGTAAGTGGCAAATGCTCTTTTTGAGGATTACAATGAAAAATAGTTAAAAATGGATAGGAAGGATTTAATATGGCAAAAGGAAAACATCAAAAAAAACAGCAGATCTCTCTTTCTTTTCTCGCAGTTTTGTTGCTGGCTGTCAGCTTCTTTTCAACAGGCATCATTACAGGATGGCAATTAACAAAACAACCTCAACCACAAATTTATAAAACGGAACCCGCACAACTTGCTTCCAATTTAACATCTAATGAGCAGATGCTTGCCAGCAAAATTGATCAATTACTGCAAAAATCAGATTATATCGGTTCGATTTATGTACGCAAAAATAATCGAGTGATATTAGAAAAAGGATATGGGTACGCAAATCTACGCATAAAAGAATCGAATTCTCCTTCTCTTTACTATCAAATCGGTTCGATCCAAAAAGCGATGACTGCTTTACTTATCCTAAAACAAATTCAATCTGGCAAGATAACTTTTGACACAAAGCTATCTGAATTTTATCCTCAGATTCCTGGAAGTCAGCAAATCTCAATCAAAAATATGCTTTACATGCGCTCTGGTCTTCATCGAACCGCTTCTCCAAAAAAACCTATGTCAGATAGTGAGATCATTCAGTTTGCCCTTCATCATTTGAAATTTACTGGTTATGATACGTATCATTATGAACCATTAAATTATACATTGCTTACAGGGGTATTGATCAAACTAATGAATCAGCCTTATGAAACTCTTTTAAAAAAAGAAATCATTCGGCCACTCCATCTAGAACATACAGATTTTTATGAAAATGTAAAAAATTCCCCTCAGCATGCTGTATCTTACCAAATGTCTGCAACTGACGATTATTCAAAAGCATTGGTCGAGCCTGAAACAGACATCCGAAATGAATTAGGCACAGGAAATATAAGTATGTCTGTTTATGACTTGAACAAATTCTTTACCAGTGTTCTGTCTGGCGATATTATACCAAAAGAACTACTTTTCTCATTGTGGCAAAATAATGGTGATAAACATCCTTACAGCGGCGGTGTTTACAGTGGAAATGATTATATCCTTGCTCAGGGAAATATCAATCGATTCCATGCAGTAGCGGCGATGAAAAAAGACACAAAAGATGCAATCGTCATGGAAAGTAATATCCAATCTGATAAAAACATCAAATTGCCGGCCACTGATTTAAGAAATCAGATTTACGAACTGATGGAAGGTGTTAATTTAAAAAGCTAAGTCGAGACAAAAAAACCAGCAGGATGCTGGTTTTTTGTTTCAATCGATTTCTGTCTTTAAATAACGTTCCATTCCGTTCAATATATCAAATTTGGGTTGATAACCTAAAGAACGGATCTTTGAAATATCCGCTAAAGAATCACGAATATCCCCTGAACGCTCCGCTTCATATTTAAGCGCTAGCTCTGTTCCTAAGATTTGATCAATTGAATGAATCAATTCAAGTAGCGTAGTGCTTTTTCCTGTACCGACATTGAATTGCTGTCCTAAAGCTTTTTCTTCCTTAGCAACAAGTAAAAGTGCTTGTATAACATCTTCTATATAAACGAAGTCTCTAGATTGGCTACCATCACCAAATAAAGTAAATTCTGTTTTTTCTCCTGCCAATTGTTTTTTGTATCGGTCCACTAGAATCGAAATAACTCCGCTATATGGAGAGTTAGGATTTTGATTTGGACCATAAACGTTAAAAAATCGGACAGCACTAGTCGGAACATCATATAAATGACAGTAATCCAAAACATATTGTTCTGCTGCAAACTTATCGATGGCATATGGTGTTAAAGGACGGATGACCGATTCTTCTTTTTTTGGCAACGTTGGTTCATCGCCATAAACTGCAGCTGATGAACTAAATACCAATCGTTTTAAACCAGATTGATATTTTCGTACCAATTCAAGCAATAAAAGCGCACTGTCAAAATTTACACGATGAGTTTCTAGAGGACGTTCTACAGAATCTGCCACACTAGCTACAGCAGCTAGATGGAAAATATAATCGAAATGGTATTCTTTCATGACCTTTTCCATCAAATTTTTGTCAGCGACATCCCCTTCAATAAACGTGATGTGCTTCGATTCATCCAGATTCTCTTTTTTCCCCATCGATAAATCATCGATCACAACTACATTGTTTTCTTTTCCTAGATAATTCGCGAGCGTCGAGCCAATGAAGCCGGCGCCACCGGTAATCAAGTAATTCAACATTTTTTCTCCTCTTTTCAAGATAAAATTTATTACTAAAAATAGCTAGAATTATTTTTGCTATTAACTCTTCCTAAAAATAGCCAAAAAACAAACGTTCCTACAGTGTTTTCATAGACTAATTCATTGTTAAGAGCTGCGTATAGTGCATAAGATAAAATAACTAAACAGTAAACAAAATGATAATCTTTACCAATGCATTTATTATAGATGATTCGATAAACATTCAGCACAAAACTCTTTATTAAAAAAGCCATGAAAGGAATTATTCCTAGAATACCTGTCGATGTTAATACATTCAAGTATGCATTATGAATGGCAATTCCTACTTTCGCAATATATCCATCTGGAATAATTGACTGTGCATAAGATACTACATTTTTCGGAGAGACTCCGATAAGCCAACTTGTTTTAAATATTTCCCATGCACTTTTCCATATAGTAATTCTAGCATTAGAAATATCTGTATTTTCAGCTACGTCTTTCCTAACAAGAGTATTATCAGGTGTTTGAGTATTATTAATATGTTGACTATTATTCATTAATTCTTTATGACGCTCTGTAAAATTAAAAAAATTTATTTCTTTTAAATGAGGTAATAATTCTTGAAAAAGTATCTTAGTTGCATTAAACAAAGCGAATAAAATCAGAACAGAACCAATAGAAGATACTATAGCAAGGATATAGTTTTTTAAATCTTTTTTTGTTCCATTTCGTTTTAACACAACAATAAAAGATGATATGGCAACTATTATTATACTTACCACATAGGTAGATCGTGACCCACTTAATACTATATAAATAAATTGTAATGGAAGATTAATTAAAAAAATGATTTTATTTAATCCTGTCACTTTTTTATTATAAAGATAAAATAAGATTAGGACAATAACAACTAAAGATGCTATAGCAGCATTGTTAATATCAGAAAACGTCCCAAACAGTCTTGATTCTAAAAAACCAATTCTGATCCTATGTCTAGCATTATAATATTTCTCATAGCCGAATTTACCAAAGAAAAGAACCATTGACATTGATACTAAAACAAACCAACTATAAATAAATCCCCAACTTATCCTTTTAAAAAATCGTTTATTATCGCTATTCTCAAAAGCAAACTGATAAATCAAAAAATACTGTAAGATTGCCCACATTATAGTCTTTAAGTTTTCTCCTAGACCATATTCTTTATGAACAAAACTCGTTATTACTAAAATCACCATATATGCTATCAATAAAATGTTATAAGTTACTTTTCTTTTATTAAATTTAATTATGAAATCTATCCCTAATAGCAAAACTCCTGAAATTCCTATAAGTTTAAAAAAAATACTATCAAAAGTGGACGGTAATAAACTATAAAAATTTATTGCACGAATAATCATCCCTATAAAAAATATATATAGATACCATTCTTTCCATAAATTAAAATTTTTAATCGAAGTCCTCAATTTCTAACATCCTCATTTCCTAATTCATTTAACAATGTTTGCCATTCACCAATTATTTTTTTTTCATTAAAATCCTTAGCTCTTTCTAAAGAGAATTTTTGATATTTTTCCATAAGTAAACGATTATTAGACAATTTTTCTATCTCATTATTCATATCTTGTACGTCAAAATTCTTAATTAAAATTCCATAATTTCCATCTTGTAATATTTCCTTAGCACCACCATGATCAAAACTTATTACAGGTAATCCATAAGTCATTGCTTCTATCAACACTAATGGTAGTCCCTCACTTCTAGAAGTAGATATGAAAATAGAACTTTCTATATAATGATTGATTAATTCATCTCCAAATAATGCACCTGCGCAAATAATTTTATCTAACACACCATTTTTCTCAATTAATCTTTTCAGCTCTTTACGTTCTTCTTCTGTACCATCTCCAGCAATCCTTATAGCCCATCCAACAGGTAAGTTTTTAGCTACTTCACATAAATAATCAAACCCTTTAATATTTATATCGTATCTGGCAGTAAATGAAATAATTTTTTTATCAAGGTTACTTATTAAACTAGAGCCGCTTAATGTCAATGGGTTATAAATAACTTTAATATGGTTATTGTATAATGAAAGTTTTTCTTTTGTATCTTGCGAAAGACAAACAATGGAATCCACGCGTTCAAAACTTTTTCTATATTCTTTTTTATAAAATTTAGCAATATGATTTAAGCTGTAATCAGGATCAGAGTGCATCCAAGTAATTAATTTCACTGTTGGAAATTCATACTTTAGGAATTCGGAGAATAGTACACTAGGTATAAAAGTATTGAATATGATGACATCAGGTTTTTCTTTCTTTAGAACTTTTTTTAGTTGTTCTTTTTCTTTTTTTATATATCTACTAGGAACAAAGCCTCCAAACAATCTATACTCTAATATCTTATGAAATCGAGAAAAATTTTTAAATAAAAAAATTTTTTTTTCGTATAAATCATAATACTTAGATTCTACTTGTGGTTTTTCACTTTCTAAGTAAGAAACAAAAAAAACTTCATGGCCACTATCTATTAATCCTTTTGCAATTTTTGAGGCCACGATACTAGCTCCTCCCATTGAGAAAGCTGGAGATAGTATAGCTATTTTCAAATAAAACACTCCTTTATAGAAAGCTATTTTTTTAAAATATACCTAAAAAGAATTTTTTTGATAAATGTAAATTCTTCTCTTCTAAAATATAATAACAAATATAATATCGATGTTGTTACTATAGTTATTAAGGTTTTAGTTATAAATTGAAGGAACGTACTGCCTCCATTTGCTAAATATTCATTTAATAGAAAAACGACTATTGCCGAAATTATTAATTCTATAAAACTTCGCCAGAAAGTTAAAAAGAAATGAATAAAACGTTTCTCAAATACCGTTTTATATATGATAAATGCTTCATACCAAATCACAAATCCTAGAGACGATCCGATAGTCCCTATAAGTACTCCATTGATTCCCATATCAAAAACTATTAACAAAAGCAAAGATAATAACAAGTTTACACCTGCTTCAATTATAGGCTTTTTCCGTTGAGACCAATATAAACCAAATGACTCTATAAAAACGAAGGATGTATTTCTATAAACCTGTACACTATAATTTAAAACAATTAAAATAGTCGTTGACATAGGTAGCATGTATTTGGCTCCTACCCACAAGCTAATGAAGGGATTCATTAAAGTCAATAACAATATAGAAGAAAAAAAGATTAGTGAGTGGTTGATAAAAAAATGTTTTTTAAATAGCTCAAATGAATCCTTTTTTTTATTTGATACAGCAAAATTTCCTACACTTGCCGTGATAGAATTAGTAATTTGCTTACATAAATTTTGCACACTTGTGACAATCAATGAATAGTTAGAATAAATTCCTACAGCTGTTAAATTAACAAATGTAGAAATTAATATATTATCTGTCCCCATTACAATAACCCCGCCTATTTTTGAGGACATATTACCTATGACATTTTTCTTTACTTCATCTTTTGTTTGCTTATCTAGAGAAACTACATCTTTCTCTTTTAAATATGAATATCTCTTGTCAACTGTTCTGGAAATATTTATATTAGAAAATAGAGTAAACAAAATCTGCACTATTAGAAATAGAGTAAAATTAGAATAAAAGTACAAAGCAATTACTTGTACAATGTTCATAAAGAATAAAAAGGCAAAATCATTAATCGCAACCAGATAATTTTTTTGATCTGCTATTGCAAGTGATCTTTTATACGTGAAAAAATAACTAAGAACTGAATTTAATAAAAATAATACATAATATCGATACATATGTGGTATGTCTGTGCTATTTTTAATAAATAGAGGTAACAGCGGAATAATCAATACTCCTACTATGCCGATAAAAATACCAATAAATTCATATGTCTTCTTATACAAATTCATTAAAGCCTTTACTTTACTTTCATCCTTTTGGGCTAATGGTTTGTATAGGGAATAAATAATAGAAGAGCCTATGCCTAGTTCAGCCAACGACAAGAAACTAAGTATATTTGTAAATAAACCATTTAATCCTAAATATTTCGCTCCTAAGAAATAAATAAAAAAACTTCTACCTACAAATTGTATTACTATCCTTAAAATATATATAAACATTGATATAGAAGAATTTATTAAAGAATACTCTAACCTGCTTTTTTTCATCTAATTCATCCTAACTAAAGCATTAATTAACAGCCTTTACTTTCTTATACTGATATTTAACCGGTATTTTATACGCAGCAATTCCAAAAGTAAGCAATAACATAGATATTTTTCTTTGAAAAGTTAATCGTTTATTTTTTATAATAAAAAAGAAATTATCAATTAAATACTCTCTTACTTGTTTTTTTTCTTGATACAGTCCTTTTTCTTCAGTTAAAACTAATTTATCTAACACAACAAAGTAAGCCCAACAAACTCTAGTATGTACTTTATCGTACATTTGAGGATAATTTTTAATAATCCATTTTTCATTCTCATTCCATACATCAATTATATCAAAATCTTTTTTTGTAAATTTTTTACTAGTAATACTATCTCCACGATGATAATAATAATATTTTTGAGAAGTATCAACATGGATTTTATTACACTGATTGATAATTTTCAGTATTACTGCTGCGTCTTCAGCAATTTTTCCTTTTGGATATCTCACATTCTCAAATAATTCTTTTTTATATAGCTTGCTTACTGCATTAGCAACAACTAGCTTACCATCTAATACTAATTCAATTGCTTCAGATTTAGTAACCAATTGAGAAAAAGGAGTTAACTTTTTAATTTCTTTATTCTTATGGACGTCATAAATACCACACATTGATAACTCTGCATCATATTTCAATATATTGTTATATAAAAATGCATACATATCTTCATCAATGTAATCATCACTATCTATAAACCCAATAAAATCTCCCTTTGCTACCTCAATACCAATATTTCTGGCATCACTTAGACCCCCATTTTCCTTATGTATCACTTTTATTCGGTTGTCTGTTTTCGCAAGTTCATCGCATATACTTCCTGAATTATCTGTAGAACCATCATCAATTAATAATAATTCAAAATCGGTAAATGTTTGGCCTAGAATTGAATCGACACACTTTTTTAAATATTTTTCAACATTATAAACTGGAACTATTATACTTATTCTGCACATTTTAGTTTTCAATTCCTTTTCTTTTATTTACTAATTTAAACATTCTAATTTTTTTTATTTTTTTGTTCAACCAATTTCCTATACCAATCTACTCTAAAGCTCAGAGCAATAATAGCTATTTTGCGCGATTTAGTGAATCCCTTATAAGTTAATATAAAATTTCTGTTCTTCTTTAAAAATTCAATTACTGTTTTTTTACGTGGAATTTGTTGATAACTACTTGATAAAACCATTTTATCCAACACGTAAAAATATGCCCAACATAGTCGGCGATAATAGGAATCATGCAAATCTGGAAAAGCATCTAAAATCTTCTCTTTGTTATATTGCCATGCTTCTATAACATCGAAATTATTCATAGAAAAACTTTTTCCCATAATACTATCATTTCTTTGAAGATAGAAATATTTCTCTTCATTGGAAACAACAATTTTTTCTGTTTGAAATAATAGATCTATTATTATATATGCATCCTCAAATGTTTTTCCATCCAAGTAACGATTATCTTTAAAAAGTTCCTTACGATAAAGTTTATTCCATGCGTATGCATAAAATTGCGTTCCTTCTAAAACAGATTTTATTGCTTCCTTTTTATTTAATATAATTACTTTCTTTTCTTTATTAGCTTTCTTATATCTATCACCATAAAAAGGAATCAATTCAACAGAGCTAATGTCGGCATCATGAATTTTCAAATTCTCATACAAAATTTCATACATATCTTCATCAATATAATCATCACTGTCAACAAAGCCTAAGTATTTGCCTCTCGCAACATCAATCCCCGCATTTCTAGCACTGCTTAATCCGCCGTTTTCTTTATGGATCACACGTACTCGATTATCTTTTTCAGCATACTCATCACAGATTTTCCCGCTATTGTCAGGAGATCCATCATCTACTAATATAACTTCAAAATCAGTAAATGTTTGGGCTAAAATCGAATCTACACATTTTCTTAAATATTTTTCAACTTTATACACAGGAACAATAATACTAATCTCACACATTATATTTCTCACCTTTAACTAATTCTACTGTATGAACCAATGATTCGTTCAAAGGAAAAATTGGTTTCCAACCTGTCTCTTTAATTTTTTTATTTTCAAGTACTGCTGTGCTAGCTTTTGAGAAACCTTTTTGTTCAATCTCATCCGGCAATTCAAAAATTACTTGTTTGCCGCTGATATCAGCTAGCTGTTGGGCTAATTCTTTTAGTCGTAAATCAAAGTTTTCTGAAGAAACGTTGTACGCCTCTCCTTTTTCTCCTTCAAGCAGTAAATGAAGAATAGCAGAAACAGCATCTCCAACATATACATACGAAAAATATTGGTTTCCTTCACTTTTTAAAACAATATCTTTTTGTTCGACTGCATTTAAAATAAATTGTGAGGATGCTTTCGTATCAGATAAAAGCATCGTCGGACCAAACGTACGGCAAAGCCTTGGAATCACGATGTCGAGGTCGTGTTTTGCGATGTAGGCTTGGCATAATGATTCACTGACTCTTTTTCCTTCAGGGTAGCCTGCTCTCAGTGTATTACAATCGATGTATCCACAGTAATCTTCTGTGAATTTTTCTATATCGCCTCGATTTTCGCCATAGATTTCTACTGTTGATAAAAATAATACTCTAACCGGTTGGGTTGCTACTGCATGTTTCAATACTTGCTCTGTACCTGCAAGATTAGTCATGATCGTACCGATTGGATCAGTTGCGTAAGCCTTAGGATGTGTGTTACTTGCACCGTGTATCAAATAGTCAGCTTGAATTTCTTTTGGTAAGGGTTCTGTGACGTCACCTTCAACAATTTCGAAAGTATCTAATTCAAGATAACTGGCAAACCTTTTTTCAAGCTTCTGACGGTTTCTGCCCATTGCATAAACTTTGATTTTGATGCCTAGTTGTTCATTAGCAGCCATCAACGTATCAATCAAAAAAGAGCCGATCATTCCAGAAGCACCAATCATCAGAACGGATTTTCCATGTAGCTGTTTTATTTTTGGTGTATGATTGATTACTTTTGCCAAATCTTCTTGGTACATTGGTTGTTTAATCAACGTCATCATCTTTCACCTAGTCTTTCATTTTTAAATATGCTTTGAACAATTCTAGATCATCTGTTGTTGTCAATTTGATATTTTTATCAGAACCAGCAGCAAAATATAAAGTTTCTCCCAAATCTACCATCATGGTATTCGTATAAGAAGAATCAGTCATACCGATGTCTTCTTTCACTGCCCGGTCATATGCTGCCCGTAGTTTTCCGTATTGATAAGCTTGTGGAGTTGAGACACGCCTCAATGTGTTACGATCGACATACTGTTCCGTCGTTTCTTCTGTTTTCTTGATAAAAATTTGTTCGTTGTAAGGTAGAGAGGTTACACCGTTACCAAATTCTTTACATTTAACGATTACATCTGACAATACCAGTTCGTCTACTAGTGGACGGATTCCATCATGGATGATGATCGTATCATCATCTTCAGAATAGTCTTTCAAAAACTGAACACCATTATTGATCGACTCTTGTCCCTTTGATCCACCTGTAATGACCCATTTGACTTTGCTAATATTGAATTCTTTGATATACGCCCACATCGTTTCTTCCCAACCAGATTTGCAAACGACTAAAATCCGGTCAACTTGAGGATGGTGTTGAAATGATTCTAAAGTATAGATAATAATAGGTTTTCCTTCAATTGTAATGAACTGTTTTGGGATATCTTGTCCCATTCGTTTACCCACACCACCAGCAATAATAATAGCTGTAATCATTTTTTTTCTGCTCCTTTAGTTAAATAATATTTTCCTTTGTACATTGTGTATGGATGTTCTGGATCAATATAAACTGCTTCATGATGAGAAACCTGATCTTTTTCAGGCGGAAGCTGCATATAGTCACCAAAAACTTGACTTAAATAATTATCATAACCAACTGGTACTGGCATCTCTGTATCTTCGAATGGCACCCACACAGCAGATTCAAAGTCTTTTGCAGGATAAACATTTCCCATGTATTTAGGTCCGACACAAAGTTCAGTCACATAGCCCGTTGGTTCATTATTATATTTTGTCATTTGTTTTTCAGCAAAAGACCATATCTTATATCTCGTACGAGGTGAGCGGAAAATAGATAAGAGTATCTTACTACCTGTAGCCATTATTCCACCATGTTTTTCAGGGACGACTTGAGAACAAAATAAAGCATATACTAAAGCCCATAGTTTTTGAATTTTACGGCTAAATTTCGAAACAGGGGCAACATCTAACGGGAAAATATCAATAGTAATTCCATGGACTATATCTAAATCTCTTTGATAAGTTTTAATAAATGTAGTATCTGCATCGCGGATAGTTGTAAAAGAATTATGATCATTATAATTTTTAGAAGCCTTCTGTATGGGATATTTTTTACTTTTTTCTGAATTAACCCATAGTTGATAAAATTTTTCATAATCCTCTCTAGGCATAAAGAAATCTAAATCATCATCCCATGGAATAAACCCTTGTTCTCTCACAGTACCGATGGCACCACCACCGCAGAAATAACAAAGAAGTTGATTTTTTAGACAAAAATCAACAATCTCTTGAGACATTTTCAACGTAATCTGTTGTATTTTTTTCATTTTTGGATCAGTGCTATACAAAGAAAAACCTCCTATTTTCTTAATTGCGTTTGATAAAATTTTCCTCTTAATTGATTTGGTAGTAAGCTAATAAAAATATGTCCGCAAGAAACAATTATAAAATCTTTTACTGACCCTAAACCGTCTTTCCAGATACGATAACGACCCATAAGACCAGAACCAAGATATTTCATTCCGCCTCTTCTTGCATACATATCTTTGCCAGTTCGCGCATAGACTAATGTTTCTTGAATATTATATCCTTTATAACCTGCCTTTAATAATCTTGCCCAAAGATAATAATCTTCAAACCCACTTAATGGTTGGTAATTTCCCACTTCCAAAATAGCTTTTTTATCAAACATAACGGTCATATGATTAAAGGGATTTCTTCTTTTAGAAAATACACGAATTGCATTGTTATATTCAGGTACAATTCTTTTTCCGATAACATTGCTAAGCGTGCCAGTAAATTCCTCAATATTACTCCCAACAATCGCTATTTCTGGATCTTTTTGGAAGATCTCTAATTGTTTTTCTAATCGTTGGGGTTCCATTATATCATCTGTATCCATTCTGGCTACTAAGCGATTTTTCGTATGTTCTAATCCAATTGCTAAAGCAATCCCCAATCCTTGATTTTTTTCTAATTTTACAACTGTAAACAAGTGAGGATCTTTTTGTTGGAAATAAGTGACAACTACTTGAAGTTTTTCATTTATAGGGCCGTCATAAACTAATACAATTTCTTTTGGCATTACTGTTTGCTCAAAAATACTAGTTAATGCTTCCTTTAAATACTCTGGCTTTTCTTTATCATATAAAGAAAGCAGCATACTTACATTTTTATTTTCCAATGTTCTCTCCTACCTCTTTGCTCAAAATTTTTCCAATCTAGCGATAAATTTTCTCTTGTGAAAAGTCGATTTCTGCTAATGAACTAATATTTTCATCTTCATCTAGTCCTTGAGATGACATCTTATCAAATAAGATTTTGATTGTTTGAAGTAAAATCTTCAAATCTAATAGTAATGAATATTTTTTGATATACAACAAATCAAAACGTAGTTTACTGTTATAATCTGATACATATTTTCCGTATACTTGTGCATATCCGGTAATTCCCGCACGTACATTGTGTCTTAAGTAATAATAAGGATTTTCTTCATTGAACTGATCAACGAAAAATGGTCTTTCTGGCCTTGGACCGACAATCGACATATCGCCTTTCAATACATTAAAGATTTGAGGTAATTCGTCAAAACGTACAGCACGGATAAATTTACCTACTGGTGTCACACGTGCATCGTTACTTTTAGCCAAGACTGGTCCTGATTTTGCTTCAGCTGTCGCACTCATGGAACGGAATTTATAGATTGAAAATTCCTTTTGATTTTTCGTAATACGTACTTGTTTATAGATGATTGGTCCAGGTGAAGTTGTTTTTACCAAAATCGCTGTGATTAGCATAAAAGGTGAGGCGAGGATCAGTAAAATAAGCGAAACGATGATATCAAAGAGACGCTTGAATAGTTCGTATTCTGGTTGGATTCTGAACCCAGAAGCTTCAATGATGCTTTCATCTTCAAAATTCATAATATTCGGATTTATCATTGTCAGATTCTCAAAAGTCGTATTTAAAAATAATTTCTTCTCTTTTTTAGTCACTAATTGATAAATGTTGATTTTTTCATCTTCTGGGATTTTAGAAGCCAAATAGACGATATCCATATCATCGATCAATTTTTTTGTATTTTCGTAATAATTATCGATTGCCACTGCTTCAACCTTATGTTTATTGTTTTTCTTAGATTGAAAATTTTGGATAGCTGGTGCGACATCTTTCTCCAAACCCACGATAAGGACTTTCTTATCACGACTGACTCTTAAGTACAGTTTGTAAACGACTATCCGGTAAACACTAAGTAATATCGTACCTAGGATAAACGAGATCAAAATGACGCCACGCGGAAATGCAAACCATCGGCCAGCAAAAGTAACTACCATGATCCCCAATGCTATTAGTACTTGTCCAATAACAGTAATGAAGACAATATCACTGATCATTCGGTTATAGAATACATAAGCTCCTAACAAAATATTCAACGCAATAAAGATGATGGAAATAAAAATTGCTGAATGCTGAAAGGTTTCTAAGTTTCTCACTGGTACTTCTCCCTGGAATTTCAGCAAAAAACTAAGATAGATCGATACATTTAATACAAGTACATCCATAAGAATAATGAATATTCTGCGTGCCGCATTCCACTCCCCATTTTTATTCATATATACACTCCTAACCATAAAATAATGCCTCTATCATCTTACCATAGCAAAGTTTAAAAACCTAGTGAATAACCAAATTGTAAAGGAAATTAAAAGAAACGGGGAAAAGCGTTTATTGTCTGTTTATATGTGTATTTCTGCATAACAGAAAGTTGTCTCAGAAGTCCCATCACTTCCTTTATGCTGAACTAGTATTCTCCTGCTAATTCCTTATTCACAAGTTACAATATTCATATAACGCGAATTGTAAAATTAAGTTAGAAAAATAAAAAGGCATTTATGGTACACTCAAATTGTATTTCCGACGAAAGAAAACAAAGGAGTGTAACCATAAATGACCTACAAACATCTTACCATAGACGAACTGACAATGATAGAATCATATTATCTTCAACATAATAAGCCGGTTGAAATCGCTAACCGAATGGGACGTGCTATACAAACTATTTATAATGTAGTCAATAAGTTCAAGCAAGGCA
>SKEM01000717.1_pt1 | contig 19647 bp, 12 predicted proteins | sample 4826731 | NCBI WGS metagenome assembly SKEM01 (sample SAMN11008809, study PRJNA524170) | human gut metagenome | biome: Human fecal sample; material: Feces; isolation source: fecal sample from pouch patient p37 | host: Homo sapiens | place: Israel: Tel-Aviv | collected 2015-07-27
GATAGTCGGTGCACCGATTCCTCCTAAATACATTTGAACAGCCTTCAGTTTAACTTCAAAACTAAATTTAGTCATAGTAAAACCCCCATAGTTGAAATCTTTCGTCCAACTATGGGGGTTCACTTCATTAAGGTGGCTTGCTTTTTAGTAATGCTAATATCATGCAATCTCATCATTCGCAGGCGATCCCTTGTTAGCCAAACTGTCAATAAAACGAATAGAATTAAGCAGGATTCAGGCAGGCGGCGACCTTTATGAAATATGAACTCGACTTGATAGACGCCCGAAACGAAGGGATGGAAAAGGACCAGCCCACCAGCAAGCAAAAAATATCAAACTCACTGCTAAGCTATTATACAATCTAGGAATTACTAAATCTGCAATCTTAGCGATGCCTATCAGCTGTTGTCTCCTGACTCGAACTTATAAGGTATTTGCTTAGGGTAGTTTCAATAACCGTTAAAAAGCAACCAGGATAGGTTGTTAAAAGGCCCCGACGCAATAATTACGCCGGAGCCTTTTAGTTTCGTTTTATAGTTTTCGCAAATCTGACCAATAGTCAATGCAATCGTTGTTCCCGTATTCATCAGAGCTATAACGATCAATTATTTGCAACTTGTCCCCCTGTGCAAGAGCACGTTGGATCTTAGCATCGGGCTTAAAGTTTACGTTAAATCCTGAGTTTGCACTTTCATATACATCAGGATAAATCTTAGCAATATCAGGGCGACTCACTTGATTAGCGACCTTGACCCGGGTAATCTCCCTTCCCTGAGTCGCATCAAATAAAATGACATAGTGGTATGGTCGACCAACAATCTGATCACTAATATGCCAACCACTAGCTTGAATGCTACCATCCGGCTTCAAGGATAACGAATCAAGATAACCAGTATTCTGTTGGAATGACTGTGCTGCAAAGAAATGATGAACGAAAGTTCCTTCACCAGACTGTTTATCATTCGTATACCGAGCAATCACTTGTAATTGGTGACCATTCTTCAAAGCTGATGTCAGAGCAGCATTATCTTTGATATTAAACGCCACGTCAAAACCACTCTGAGATGCACCATAAATATTCGGATTATCAGCAGCAACATCTGCTCGTGCGCGGCCATTAGTAACTTGCTGACGCCCAATTTCACGACCAGTGGTTGCATCAAGCAAAATAACATACATTGCTTGCGCACCAGCACTCCGACTATCCGCATACCAACCAGTTGCCCGAACCGTATCGCCATCAATTCTAAATGATTCTAAGCGTTGGTTACTCTGGTTATTATAAAAATTCTTGGACTGCTTAAACCAATAATCAGTAATATTTCCTTCACCAGTTTCAGAGTCACAATAGCGAGCCAGAACTCGTAATGAGTGGCCCTCTAACAGTGCCTTCTGTAGTCCACCATACTTAGCAATGTCAAAATCCGCAACAAAGCCAGCATTATTACTATTAATAACGTTTGGATAAAGCTTAGCAATATCAGGTCGACTTTCAGTTGATGCATTAACTCGTGCAACTTCCTTACCTGTTTGATCATCAATCAATAAAATTAGCTGGTTAGGTTCCACTAACGATTTATCAGCAGCATGCCAACCGCTTACCCGGAGGTGACCATTGTAGAGGCTAAAGTCATCAACAGCAGCAATATTATTGTTAAATGCCCGTGGAGTAAACCAGTAATCAATGTTTCCACCACCATTGGGATCACTGTACCGACTGATTACCTGAACAGAGTCACCATTCATGATTGCCGCTCTTAGCTTATCATTCATGTTAAAAGAGACATTAAAACCTGAATTGCCACTATTATAAACGTTGGCAAAAGCTCTCCCAACATCAGCACGACTAACATTATTAACGGTCTGACGGGCAATCTCTTTCCCGGTTGTTGAATCCAATAAAATCAACTCATGCTTACCACGACCGATTGCTTGATTAGAAGCATGCCAACCTACAATTGTCACGCCACCGTTCGTAACCTGAAATCTATCTATGTTAGCGATGTTAGTATTAAAAGCAACACTGTTGAAATTGTGGTCATTATAATTACTATTACCATCATTCGAACTAGTATAGCGAATTAAAACTTTAATATGGTGACCATTAGCGATTGCATTTGCAAGGTTACCATTTAAGGCAAAGCTAGCGTTGAAACCCGAATCGCCAGCACCATAAATGCCATTATAAGCCTTCGCCACATCTGGACGACTCACGGCACTAACTTGCTGACGTACCAACTCGTTACCAGTATCTTGGTCAATTAAAATTATAAAACGATTGGCCTTCCCCTGATTATTATTATCGGCAAACCAACCGGCAACATCGAGGGTGTTGTTATTGGCGTTAATACTAAAGTTATCCAAGTTCGCCGCGCTAGTCGTCTGATGGCCGGCGTAGTTAGCAAACATCCCAAAGTCAATGGAGGCATCAATATTAGTACCATTCCAGTTGTCAGTATACTGCCAAGCACCGTAGCCCCGACTCTGGACGGTATTACGGTAGTTCCCATAGGCAGCCACCCAGGTCCGTGCTCGCCCAACGGTGGAACTAACGTTATACTGCTGGTCATAGTACCAGCCAGTGTAGACCCCGTGGTTATTGAAGCCCAACGAACTCAGCGTTTGCCAGAAGACATTCAAATTATTGACAATCCCCGCGTATTGTGTCTGAGGAACGCTTTCGACATCCGCAATCATCAGCGTATCATTCCCCAACCCAACCACACGGGCCATCCGGGCAAAGAGCTGGGCCTCTGCCTGAGCCTGTGCAGCAGTCGTGAAGCGGACAAAGTGGTAAGCCGAAACCGTCATCCCCGCCGCCTGGGCCCGGGAAACCTGCTGCTGAGCGTAACCATTGGTCCAGCCGGTACTTTCCGACAGCTTGACAATTGTTGATTCCCTGGTTGTGGTACTGGCGGAACGTTTCTTCGGAAATGTTCGGCTGGTAGGCCGAGATGTCTAACGTGTCCGCAGTGGATAAATTGTTGGTTGCCGCGTAGGCCGCCGTCGTCACGGCATTAGCATTAACCGGTGCGGCACTCGCTTGCTGAACGTTCAGGGTCGTCGTTGCAGCAGCGGTCGTTTTGTCATTAGCCGCTGTGCCGCTGGTTTGTGTACCAGCCGTAACGGTGCTTTCCAGCATCGCGTTAGTCGTCGAATCAGTAGCATCGGCCGGAGTTGCAACTTGACTAGCCACCGCACTGACCTGGCTCGTCGTAGTAGCTGGCGTGGCATCATCGGCCTGTCCATTAACCGTACCAAACGCCATTACCCCAAAGGCGACTGCTGCACAGCACCATAGTTTTCCACTCTTGTACAATTTAAACCGTTTCTTGGCTTCCATCTTAACTTCCTTCCTTAACACTTTCTTATTCTGCATAAGAAAAATTATAAGGCTTTAAAAAGTAAAAATCCCGTTTGCAACGGGATTGTAAATATCTGTAACAGACAATTAATCAACTTGTTTCAGAAAACTTTGCAGGGCTTCCTGCCAACTGATTGGTGTAAAGCCGGTGGCCTTGACCTTATCCAAACTCATGATGGAATGCCGGGGCCGGTATGCCTTTTGCGGATACTCTTCCGAGGTTACCGCTGCCACCTCTACCGGCTGGTCTTTCAAAATCTCACTGGCAAACTCATACCAAGAGCAGGAGCCATCATTGGATAACTGGTACAGGCCGAATGGAATCTGGTGTTGAACCGCGTAAAGCATAAACTCCGCCAGGGTCCGGGTCCAAGTTGGCCGGCCAACCTGATCCGCAACGACGGTCAGCCGGTCATGGTCCTTTGCCAGCCGCAACATTGTGTAGACAAAGTTTTTACCATACTGACCGAAGACCCAGGAAGTTCGAATGATGTAGTACTTATCCATGATCTGTTCTACCAGCTGTTCGCCCGCCAGCTTGGCCTTACCGTACTCGTTCTTCGGGTTGGTTGGCGCATCAACCTGGTATTCACCTTCATTGGTCCCGTCGAAAACGTAGTCGGTACTGATATACACCAGAGTGGCACCCGCCTGTTGAGCGGCTTCGGCAACGTTCTTGGTACCGGCCTCGTTGACCGCCCAGTTCAAGTCTTTCTTTTCGTCTTCGGCTGGATCCACGGCGGTAAAGGCAGCACAGTGGAAGACGATTTCCGGCTGCTCCGTATTAAAGCGGGCGTCAACGGTAGCCTTATCGGTAATATCCATCGACTGGGAGTCAAAGGCACTGTACTCAATTCCCTGCTCATCCAATAAGTGGCGGAGTTCGGTCCCCAGTTGCCCGTTAGCCCCAGTAATTAAAATTTTAGACATAGGTTCTCCCTTCCGAAAAAAGAGGCTGCTGGTTCAACCCACAGTCTCTTTTTTCAATCCAAAGATAACGTGCTCGCCCCCCTGTCGAGGACTGGCTCGCACTTCCATTTTTACTTCAAAGCCGCCTTGGCCTTCAGTGGCTGCCACCAGTCTTCGTTGTCCTTGTACCAGTCAATCGTCTTCACGATTCCAGTATCAAAGGTGTATTCTGGCTTCCAGCCCAGTTCAGTTTCAATCTTCGTCGGGTCGATGGCGTAGCGCTTATCGTGGCCCAACCGGTCCTTGACGTACTTGATGTGGTCTTCGGAAATTCCCAGGTTATCCACGATCAGGTGAACGATCTCGTTGTTGGTCCGTTCGTTGTGGCCACCAACGTTGTAAATTTCACCCGGCTTACCATCACGGAGGACCAGGTCAATCGCTTGGCAGTGGTCGGAAACGTAGAGCCAGTCACGGATATTCTTACCATTCCCGTAGATTGGCAGGTCCTTGCCTTCCATCCCGTTAGAAGTCATCAGCGGAATCAGCTTTTCAGGGAATTGGTATGGCCCGTAGTTGTTGGAGCAACGGGTGATGTTAACGTTCAGACCGTAAGTCTCGTAGTAGGCCCGAACCATCATGTCAGCAGAGGCCTTGCTTGCGGAGTACGGTGAGTTTGGTTGCAGTGGCGATTCCTCGGTGAAGTAGCCGGTGGCTCCTAGGGTCCCGTAAACTTCGTCGGTGGAAACCTGCAGGAACTTCTCAACCCCCTCGCGCTTTGCCACGTCCAAGAGGGCCAGGGTCCCCTGGACATTGGTTTCCACGAAGACTTCGGGGTGGAGGATTGACCGGTCAACGTGCGATTCGGCCGCGAAGTTGACGATGTGGTCGATGTTGAATTCGTGCACCAGGTGGGTAACAAGCTCCCGGTTGACGATGTTCCCCTTAACAAAGTGGTAGTGTGGGTTGTCCTTAACGTCGTCCAGGTTGTGGATGTTCCCCGCATAGGTTAAGAGATCAAGGTTGATCAGGTTGTCATCCGGGTGCTTTTCCAGCATGTAGTGAATAAAGTTAGAACCGATAAAGCCGGCCCCACCAGTAACTAAAATATTCATGTTTACTTGTCCTCCCCGTAAGTGAAGTTAATTTCGGCGTCCTTGAATGATGGGTGGTGCTGATCCTTTTCGGAGAGAATCAGGTGGTCAACCGGCATTGGCCACTTGATGTCCAAGTCAGGGTCATCAAAGGCGATCCCGCGGTCGGCTTCCGGTGCGTAGTAGCCATCAACCTTGTAGGCCACGTTGACGTTAGGCGTCAGGGTAACGAAACCGTGTGCGAAGCCTTTAGGCACTAGGAGTTGACGATGGTTGTATTCACTCAGGATGAAGCCTTCCCACTTGCCATAAGCTGGTGAGCCCTTCCGAATATCAACGATAACGTCGTAAATCGCCCCGGTAACGGCCCGCAGCAACTTAGTTTGGGAGTACGGTGCCAACTGGTAGTGCATCCCCCGCAGGACTCCTGGTTCCACGGACAGTGACTGGTTGTCCTGGGTAAATTCAACGTTGATGCCAGCTTCTTCAAACTTATTCTTCGTGTAGGTTTCGGTAAAGAAGCCCCGGTGGTCACCGAAGACGTCGGTTTCCACAATCTTGGCATCAGGCAATGACGTATCAATAACTTTCAATGACATTAATTACTCGCTCCTTAATCTTCCTTAGCCAGCCGTAAGAGGTATTGGCCATAATCATTCTTCTTTAGCGGTTGAGCCAGCTTAACCAGCTGGTCCTTGTCGATGTAGCCCATCCGGTAGGCAATTTCTTCGAGGGCCGCGACCTTGAGATTCTGCCGCCGTTCAATCGTAGCAATAAAGTTGGCCGCTTCCAGCATGGAATCATGGGTCCCGGTGTCTAACCAGGCATAGCCCCGCCCCATCAGCTTGACGTCGAGCTTACCCCGGCGCAGGTATTCCTTATTGACGTCGGTAATCTCGAGCTCGCCCCGGGCAGACGGCTGAATGTGCTTGGCAATATCAACTACGTCGTTATCGTAGAAGTATAGGCCGGTAACCGCATAGTTGCTCTTTGGGTGGGCCGGTTTTTCTTCGATTGATAACGCGTGCATCTGATCATCGAAGTCTACGACACCAAACCGTTCCGGGTCGTTGACGTGGTAGCCAAAGACGGTTGCCCCGTCGGTCTTCTTCGCCGCCGACTGAACCAGGTCGGATAATCCGGCCCCGTAGTAGATGTTGTCGCCTAAGATCAGGCAGACGCTGTCGTCACCAATGAAATCTTCACCAAGGATGAAGGCCTCAGCCAGTCCGTTTGGTTTTTCTTGAACCTTGTAGGAAAAGTGCAATCCCAATTCTGAGCCATCGCCCAGTAGGTTCTTGAACAGTGGCATAAATTCCGGAGTAGAAATCACCAGGATGTCGCGAATCCCCGCCAACATCAGGGTTGACAAGGGGTAGTACACCATTGGCTTATCATAAACTGGAATCAGCTGCTTTGAAATTCCCCGGGTAATCGGGTACAGGCGGGTCCCCGACCCACCAGCTAAAATAATTCCTTTCATAATGGCCTCCTTAAAATGCCAAAATCCATGTTTAATTTTAGCACACTTGGGCACTTGAAATGATTAAAACTAGCTAAAAAACATGAAAGGAGCCATGACGTTTACTCAAATCTAGCCATGGAAAAAACAAAAGGCCAGGATTACTCCCAGCCAAATTTAGTTATTTAATTGTAACGTTGAGAATTGTAACGTTGAGTGGTTCAAACCAGTAATCAATGTGATTACCCTCACCGCTAGCAGAATCACTGTAACGAGAAATCACTTGCAAGCGATGACCGCTAAGCGATGAATCCACTGGTAAGCTGACCTTAAAGCCGGATTGACCTGCATTATAGACAGCAAACGCATTGGCGACATCCGGACGGGCAACGTTTTCTACCAATTGCCGTTCCACTTCTTTACCGGTAGTCCAATCATACAAAATGATAAAGTGATATGGCTTATTAAGCCCTTGATCAGTAGCATGCCAGCCGGCAAGATCAAGCTGATTATTCTTCACTGCTACTTGGTCTAGACTAGCCAAGTTTTGATTAAAAGTTTGCGGTGCAAACCAATAATCAACAACGTTACCATTTCCGGCCGGGTCATCCGTGTAACGAGAAATGACCTGAATCTGATCACCGACCATTCCAGCCGTTAGCGGAACATTAATATCGAAGCCGGATTGGCCCGCATTGTAAATATTAGAATAAGCACGAGTGATATCTGTCCGTGCCTTATTTTCAACCCGGTAACGAGTAATTTCTTTTCCTTTACTCTTATCAAACACAATAATGTAATGGTACTTCTTACCCACACTCTGGTCAGAAGCATGCCAACCTGAGATGTGTACTTGGTTCCCGCTTACCTTAAAGTTTTCCAAGTAAGCCCGGTTCTGGTTGAACGTCTTAGGAGCAAACCAGTAATCAACTGCATTTCCATTTCCGGCTGGATCATCCGTGTACCGGGAAATTACTTGAATTTGATCGCCAGCCAATGCTGAACTAAACTTCAATTTCAAACTAAAACCTGAGTTAGCAGCATTATAAAGACCTGGGAATGCCCGTGCAACATCGTTTCGTGTCACACTGTTTACTAGGTAGCGCCCCAATTCAGTCTGCTTTGAGCCATCAAAGATGATGATATAGTGATACTTCTTACCTAAACTGTTATCAGCAGCGTGCCAACCAGAAATATTAATATTTCCGGTTGTCGCATCTAATGACATATTGTCAAGAGCGGCCATATTAGCGTTCAGCGACACGGAATTAAATGACAGATCTTTGCCGCCATTAGGGTCACCCTTGGCATCATTAGTATAACGGGATACGACTTTGATATTTCTACCAGCAAAAGTGCTAGTATACGGAATAGTTATATCAAAGCCGCTCCAACCAGCTGCACCAGTATTAGAATACAGATTCTGAATATCCTGTCGATAGGTTTTAGAAACATCTTGTCGGTATAATTCCTGATCTGTATTCCCGTCAAGTAATATAATAAAGTGATGCATATTACTATTAGATGCACTAGCAACGTGCCAGCCAGAAATATGGAGCTGGTCTCCACGTACTGACAAGTCATCAACATGGCCAGTATTGGTATCAAAGGCTTCTTGGTCCCAAGCAGTCAAGCCGTAGCGTTCAATCACAGAGTTCAGAGTAGTCGTGTAACTCGGGTCGGTTGCGTAACCGTCGGCCCGAATTAAGTAGGTCACATCGCGGTAGTTAGTCTTCCACAGCAAGTTGTGGTAACGGCTATTGGCAACCAGGAAGTAACCGTGGTCCTGAACGGACTGGGAGTTGTTGTCATAGGCTCGGAAAGCGTCGTTGATGATGACGCTCTGCCCACCGTAAACTTCCCGCGTTGGCAGGGTGACGCTATGGCCATTGTAGGAACCCTTGATTCCAAACAGGTTGTGGTATTGGGAAGCCAAACTGGATTGCCCCCAACCACTTTCGATGATCGCTTGGGCAGCAGTCAAGGAAGGTAAGACCCCGTACTGTTTCCAGGTAGAGATAGCACCGTCATGAATTGAATCTAAAAAGGCCTTTTGGGCGGCGGTCAAACCTGCCGTGTTGAGGCTGGCTGCACCACTACCACCATTGGCAGCATTCACCGGTTCAGCAGTAACATTGTATTGGCTAGTAGAATAGCCGGGATTCGTCTCCACAACCGGCTTGTTTGCGGCTGCCTGGACTGCACTGTTATCAAGGCTAACGGCTCCGTCATCATTACTGTTATTGGTAGTTTGGTTCGCAGCTACCGCACTTTGCGTGTAGACCTGGGCGGACGCTACACTTTGATTTTGGCTCGTACTTACATTTAAGCTCTGAGAATTATTGTTTTGCGTATTTGCGTCAGTAGTAGCCACTACCTGGGCATTTGCATCGGCAGACTGGCTGCTATCGGCTTGGGCGTCAGCCTGGAAGAACAACAGAGACGCACCAAAGGTAAATAAAACAGGTAATACGATTTTTACTCGTGATTGTTTCTTGTTTTTCATTGTTTAAAACTTTTCCCTCAAATCTTAAAAACTAATAATCTAACTTAAACACCATTGACTATGGTACCATTGCAAAATTACAGCGAAGTTACAGTAAGTTTATAAAAGGACAAAAGGGTGAAATAAAAACGGTAATCATCAACTATGTTTAATAGTCGATGATTACCGTTTTATAATCTCCCAATTAGTAAACTTAAATCCCTAATGAGCTAGGCAAAGACCCGCCGGATTCCGGCAATTACATTCCGTTGACCGTTCAAGATCGGCTGAACCATAACCGATGGCGGCCAACTTTCGATTACCGTGTTTGGATCAAGCAGGATGGCAACGTGCCAAATCGTCCGCGTCCCTGGTTCGTAGTAGAAGACCAGGTCGCCCCGCTGACGGTCGTTCCAGCCAACATTGGCAAAGTGTGGATCCGCAAAGAGGTTCCGTGAGTTCCACTCGTTGCCCGGGTAGCCGTGGTGGGTCGAACTTGCGGAAGTCGGGTTGATTCCCGCCGCGTATAGCGCCTGCATAACTAAACCAGAACAGTCAACACCCCAGGCCGGCGCAGAAGAACAACCAGCCCACCATGGCTTGCCTAAGTATTGGTAAGCCGCGTTAATCATTGCTTCAATGTGGGCCTGCCGACCAGCCGCCGGGTTCGTCACCTGGAGCGGTTGAACGTAACTGTCAATCCCGTACCAGAGGTCATCAGAGTAGCCTAGCGCCCGCCAAGTTGGCAGGTCAACCCAGCCAGTTGCTGGCAGGCCGTGGCTCCGTTGAATATTCATGATGGCATAGGCATCTGACATCGTGTATTGGTTATGGATATTAGCGGTCCCTAACCGGCTCTTGATGAACCAAGTCTTGACCCCTTCGTAGCCAGGGCCGATATTGTGACCAACTTCGGACTGGTTAGCCTGAATCTGCTTGTAGTTAATCTGGTACATCCAGGACGGATTCTGGTAGGCATTTAGGTAACGATTATCCAGCCATAACTGACTGGTAGAACCTTCGCCATCAGCTTGGTTGCTGTAACGACTGATGATCCCGAAGCAATCGTGCATGATACTTGGATCAACGACAAAACTAGTGTTAAACCGCGCTTGGCGAGCATTTAGGTAACTTCCTTGACTAGATGCCAAGTCAGGGCTGGCAATATTCGTAACTTCGTGCCGTGCAACTTCACGATTCTTAGAATAATCCCATAACAGAATAACATGGTGGGGCTGACCAACCACTGAATCTGCCACGTGCCAACCAGACGCAGAAATAGTCGTACCGTTTTGACTAAGACTATCAAGCCAGCCGTTTTGCTGGTTCAGACTAATTTGATTATTAAACCAGTAATCAGATGTGGCAGTACCATAATTATCATTATTGGAGTTGCTGTAACGACTAATGATAATAAAAGTATGATTCAACATTTCCGGGGTAATATCAAAAGTCGTGCTGAACCGTGTTTGTCCTGCGTTGGCAATATCAGTAATTTTTGCAATATCAGGACTTGCAGTTACTGGAACTAGCTGGTGGGCGACCTCATGATTAGCCGTCTTATCAAAGAGGATGATGTAGTGACCTGGCATGTATACCGAGGCGTCATCGGCGTGCCAACCGCTAACGTTAATCTTACGGTTAGCTGCATCAAGGTTAAACCGCTCTAGATAAGCCTTTTGCTTAACCGCAAAGTTGATTGTTTGGTTGCTAAACCAATAGTCTGACGTGGCTGTCCCGTACTTCTCGCTATCAGAATTACTATAACGACTGATAACTTCCAGCTCATGACCAACCATCTCTGGAGTAATATCAAAACTCGTATTGAAGCGGGCCTTATCAGAATTTGTAATATGGGTGGCCTTCATAATATCTGGACTAATCGTCACGGGCACTAACTTATGGGTGATTTCACGACCGGTAGTCTTATCGAAGAGGATGATGTAGTGACCTGGCATATATACCGAAGCGTCATCAGCATGCCAACCACTGACATAAACCTTATTGGCCGCCTTATCAATCCGAAAGTTCTCCAAGTATGCTTGCTGTTTAACCGGGAAGTTAACCGTTTGGTTGCTAAACCAGTAATCGGACGTCGCAGTACCATAACCCTCATCATTAGAATTACTGTACCGGCTGATCACTAATAAGTCGTGACCAACCATTTCGGAAACAATATCGAACGAAACATTGAACCGGCATTGTCCTGCATTAGCGATGTTTCTGTAAGCAGTATGAGCAATATCAGTGCTGGCCACTGTTGCTACCTGCTTATGAGCAATTTCGTGATTAGTAGTTTTATCAAACAAAATAATGAAATGTCCCGGCATATAGATAGACGCATCATCGGCATGCCAACCGGAAATATTTACCTTACCTGCTGCTCGGTCAATCGTAAAGTTGTCCAAATGGGCAGCCTGGTTGACACTGAAGTTTAGCAATTCGTTATTAAACTGGTAATCAGAATGGTGGCCGTAATCATCTTCACTAGTAGAATCACTGTACCGACTAATGACCATCAATTGGTGACCAACCATTTCAGGCGTAATATCGAAACTCGTATTAAAGCGTGACTGTCCAGCGTTTGCAATTCCGGCTTGATACTTAGCAATATCCGGGCTAGCAACAGTTTTCACAATTTGATGGGCCAGTTCTTTCCCCGTCGTCTTATCGTACAGAGTAATAAAGTGGGTCGGCATCAACGCACTGGCGTCATCTGCGTGCCAGCCACTGATAATCACTTTCTTATTACCTTTATCTAAGTAAAACTGGTCTAGGTGTCCCTGCTTATTAGTGGTTAAATTTAACCGATTATTGTTAAACCAGTAGTCTGAGTAATGTCCACTATCATTGCCCTTTCCCGGCTGACTGTACCGACTAATGATTTCCAGCTGGTGGTTAAGGATAGCCGGAGTTAAATCAAATTGAACGTTAAACCGGCTCTTCCCCGCATTGTAAACATTCTGGTAAGCACGAGCAATGTCAGGGCTGGCAACCGTCGCAACATCTTTCCGCGTTACTTCCTTATTAGTTGTCAAATCGAACAGGATTAACGTGTGGGTTGGTTCTGCCGCTGACATATCATCCGCGTGCCAGCCGGAAACATTAATCTTCTTGTTAGCCTTATCGACGGAGAAATTATCCAGATAGCCAGCATTTCCAGTCTTGTTAATCTTTAAGCCGCCCAGCCACAAATCAGAAGTATCACTATCCTGCTGGCCTGGCTTGTTATAGCGACTAACGATGGTGAACTCATCACCCATCATGTCTGGCATAATCGTAAAGCGCGCTTGTGCACCGTTAGCGACCGTAGCGTAGCCAACTTTGGGTAAATCAGCACTGGCAACGTTCTCTACCGTCGTCCGAGCAACTTCCCGGCCCTTCGTCTTGTCCCAGAGGATAACCGTGTGTTCTGTCTTGCTAGCAGCCTGGTCATCGACGTGCCAGCCAGAAACTGTAATTTGGTTGCCGTCAACTTTAAACTGATCCAGCCAGCCGGCCTTAGTGGTTACAACTGGGAACCAGTAGTCAACACCACCAGTAGGGTTCCCAGCTGCGTCACTTGTGTAGCGTGAAACCAGCCGCAGGGAGTTAGCACCATTCAGCCGGTCAGCTGGTACCGCAATGGTAAAACCGCCCTGGCCAGCAATTGGTGCCTTGGGGTAAGCCTTGTCAATGTCGGGCCGTTCAACGGTCGTCACCTCATGCCGGTATAGCTCGTGGTTGTTGCCGCCATCAAGGATGATGACAAAGTGGTGCATCCCCTCCTGGTACTGGTTGGTCGCGTGCCAACCACCGAAGATGACGTTGCCATTTTTATCCATATTAGCCCCATCTAGGTTCCCGGCGTTGACCGGGGTCCGGTAGTCAACCTGCCGTTGCGGCTGTTGGTTGTTCTGTTTATCGTTCCCCGTTGCCGGGTTGGCCGGCTGGTCGGACTGGCTGGCTGCTTGGTCAGCTGTACCGGTCGCACTTTGGCCGTTAACCACCTGCGCCGTTTGTAACGGCTGACTTGCGGTTGCCGGGACCGCCTCATCAGCCGAAGCGGCACCCGCCATCACGGCCGTGCCGGCTGCCACCGCCAGAGTGGCAATCGCCATCGTACACCACTTTTTGCCGGCTTTGAACAGCTTGAAGTGTTTTTTCTCTTCCATTGTGTCTCCCCCCAACTTCTTGATTAAATTAACAAGGCTTATTATACTCTCTTGCTTTTTTGAATTTTACATTTAACTAACAATTTCTGCATTGAATGAAAAAATTGCTTCTCTTCCGTTTGGAACTAATTAGCCAGACTCCCATAAAGCAACCTTTATCCACCTAACAGGCTGCTAATGCTGACGGTGTGCTCTTCGTTGTGACCATCCGCGGTCGTATCGCCCGCCGCTTGTGTCCAGTAGGTAACCTTATCACCATTGATTTGGAAGCGGATCGTGCTGTCGGCGGAATGATATTCATTGCTGACGTAGTAGGAATCACCGTCTTGCTCAACCGAGTTGACTTCTTCACTTGGGAAAACTAGCTTGTAGACCGCCCGGCCAATTTCGTCTGGATCCGCACTGCTACTGAAGGTAGCGGAACTACTACTTTCACTACTTGAATTGCTATCGCCGTTGTCTGCTTTTGTATAGCCAGTAGCCTGAATACCCCGCTGATCTGATGCCTTGGCCTGGTTAAACAAGTCCATGAACTGGAAATAAGTCATCTCTTTCCGCTTATGGCAGCCAACATCAGTGCCATATTCATATTTCGGTTTTTTTGCACTATCTGAAACGGAAAGATCACCACTGCCATCCAGCTCAGCGTCAAGGTGATAGTAGTCATCATCATAAAGATCGTGCATTTTGAGCTCGTACTCATCGTTTCCCCGCAATTTCCAGGTTCCGCGCTTAGCGTCACCATACCAGTATTCGGTATCACTCTTGGGGTTAGTTGAATTAACCTGCGGCGTGCAATACAGGAAAGTCCCATCCTTCTTGAAATACCAATAACTGGGCTGCTTAGTACCATCCTTAGTCGTGTAATTGGTTTTATAGGCACCGGTTAGCGGCTGACCATTGTCTTTCGGTTTGCTTGTTTCCTCACCGCAAGCAGTTAAAACCAGTCCCAGCACAATTACTGTTAAGAATACGGACATCATTTTTGATTTTTTCATTCTGTAATTCTCCTGTTCAGGTGGCTAATCAAGAGTTGAAAGCAATGCTTGATTAGCCACCTAAGCTATTTTGATTCTTTTTCCGGTTTGGATTTACCGATTACCATAGCTGACCGATATGGAAGTCGTAGTCAGTACAATTTTCGTTGGCATCACGCGTGGCAGAATACCGTGAAATCAAGGTAAAATCGTGAGTCGGGTCAGCTCCGTTAACCTTAAAGTAGGTGTCGAAGCCGGAATTACCGGCTCCCGCAATGTTTGGATACTTCTTGGCAATATCCGGCCGCGCAACGCTGCTAATCGACTGGCGGGCCACTTCCTTGTGGAGGGTATTGTCAATGAGAATCAACGTCCGATAGAGTTCATTCAGGGAACTATCGGTGGCGTGCCAGCCGGTGACTCCCAGTGTATCCCACGCATACCGCTCGCTCTCAAGTGCTCCCGCATTATCCTGAATAGCAGGTCGCGTCACTGGGGCAAACCAGTAATCAACGTAGTTACCATTGCCACCCTGATCATCGGTCCACCGGCTAATAATGGTTAGCTGCCGAGCCTGAGTAAGGGCGGTATTTGGTGCAAAGGCCACCTTGAAGCCGCTCTGGTCAGCATTAGCGACCCCCGGGAATGCCTTGCGAACATCAGGACGAGCCATTCCGGAGTTGACCAGCTGGCGGGCGATTTCTTTGCCAGTAGCTGGATTGATGATAATAATGTAATGGTATTGTTTGCCTAGGGCCTGGTTAGTGGCGTGCCAGCCGGCAACCACTAACTTACCGTTATAACTGCTGACGCCATCAAGGGCGGCCCGGTTGGACTGATCCGTTAACAACCGCTGGGGAGCAAACCAGTAGTCAACATAGTCGGTATTGGCATCCTGGGACTTGCTCCAGCGTGAAATGATTTGGATGTTGTCGGTTGCCATTTCGGGCAGGAGGTCAAAGCTGGCATTAAAGCCAGACTTTCCGGCAGTTATGATTTGGGGAAATGCACGGGCAACGTCATTCCGTTCCGTTAAACTAACCGTTTTGCGCCCTAACTCACGGTGCTGCCTGGCGTCAAAGATAATAATCGTGTGATATGGACGCCCGACCGCTTGATTAGCAGCATGCCAGCCAGCGACTTGGAGCTGGTTGTTGGCAAAACTGATCTGATCAAGGGCGGCCTTGTTATCATCAGTTAAGAGCCGGAGCGGGGCGAACCAGTAGTCCACATAGTCGGTATTGGCGTCCTGGGACTTGCTCCAACGTGAAATAATCTGGATATTATCGGTTGCCATTTCGGGCAGAAGGTCAAAGCTGACGTTGAAACCGGACTCACCGGCGTTGAAAATTTGCGGGAAGGCTCTGGCGACGTCAGCTCGTTCGGCTGGGGTAACGCTAATCCGGGTTAACTCGCGATTCTGACTAGCATCGAAGAGGATAATCGTGTGATACTGGCGTCCAGCTGCTTGGTTAGTGGCGTGCCAGCCGGCAACGGTGAAGTGGTTGTTGATAACCTTGGCTTGGTCAAGGTAGGCATTATTGTCTTCGCCACTCATCATTAGTTTTGCCGGGAACCAATAGTCTACGTAGTTGGTATTGGTATCATTGCCACTCCAACGGGAAACGATTTGCAACTGGTCACCAACCACGCCCGGGGTAACATCAAAGTCGGCGGAAAAGCCTGAATAGCCAGCATTATAGATTGTCGGGTAAACGGCTTGAACATCATTCCTTAAATCATTACCCGCGGTAGTTCGGCCAATTTCACAATGGCGGGTCGCATCAAACAGAATAATCGTATGGGTAGCGCCTGGAGCCTGGTTGGTAGCGTGCCAACCAGCAACATGTAATTTCCCGTTCACAAAAGCGCACTGGTCCAGCCAGGCGTGGCTACCCATATCGGCCTTAATCGGTCCAAACGAGTAATCAGCATTCAAACTTCCGGTATCATAACTATCGCCGTTTGTATAACGGGCGATGACCCCCAGAGGATCATTTAAATTCTTGAGGGGAATGTTTAAAACAACGCTAAATTTAGCTTGATTACTATTAGCAATCTTCGGGTAGGCTTGTTGAGCATCCTGGCTGGCTAATGGCGCGTAGCTTGTTTCGGCAACTATCTCCCCAGTTTTTTGATCTTTGATGATAATGTAAGCATACTTTAATACTCGGCTAGCGTCGGCAACGTGCCAGCCTTCGAGGCCGAGGCGGGCCATTGTAGAGCCGTTTGAAGGGGTAATGATTACGGAAGTGAGCTTACCGTAATTTTCTTTGGCAAAATCCTTAGCGACGGTGTAGCTGAGGGTAATGGTTTGGTCGGGCGTATTGCTATATACCGTTTGAGCTGGAACCGATGGAACAATGTACTCGTCGCCAAAGTTCCAAGGAGCAGTAAAAGCAGGCCATTTTGATGTGGGCCATTCATAGCTAACTGGTCCATTTGTTGGAACCCGCTTAATCCCATCAAGTGTCCCCACTCGTAAAACAGGTCTTTGGGTACCATCCGGTAGATTGAAGATTATCGTCTGAGTAACCTTTTTCTCGACCTTATACCATGGCGTATAGACGTCAATCATTCCATTTGCATTAGAGAGTTGAAGCTCTGCATTATTAAGTTTAGCCTGGAGGGTACTTATTTTACTAGCTAGATTGACTTTAGTCGCTTGCTCATTTTTGAGTTGCGTCGTATATGTTTCAACCTGCTTTTGTGCTTGCTCGTACTTATCCTTATCCTCCGGTAGATATGGATTGTGGTCATTAGCAAGTGCCATCATCTGATTAGAAAGCTGTGTGCCCTTTTGGGTAAGCTCAACCGTTTTGGTTTCATGTATGACTGCGTCTTGCTTTTCCTGAAATGCCTTATAGGCATCCTGATCTACCTTGTTCGCTTTATTGTACTCCTCTCTGAGCTCAGTATGACCTTGGTGGAAATACAAGTCATATAATTTTTCACTCTGAACATGAGCCTTCTGATAAACGTCGTATAATTTATGCCACTCGCTTCTGAGCTCAGCAATGTGTGCAGACCACTCTTTCCTTTGCTCGATGTTTTCTTCTAACTGCGCGTGAAGATCTTTTTGCTTACTAAGCTTAGCTGATCTTAATTGGTTTAGTTGCTGGTTTCCTTGATTGATTTGCTCTTGGTCATAAGTGACTGCTTGTTCATTCTTGGTTTGTTGTTCTTTTAGTTGCTCAATTCCGTTATTATATTCATTTATTTGCTGTTGCGCTTCCTGCGCCTGTTTTTCGTAAGAGGCCCGCGCGGCCTTGTTCATGTCCCCACTAATTACTTTAATCCGCGGATCATTGTCATCATCACTAGCGTTGCTTGCACTAGTGTCCTCTGCCTGTTGAGTGGCGGTCCCGGTAACCGGGGCACTGAAGTTGCCGTCGTTGCTTACCTGTTGAGTTTCAGTCCCACTAACCGTGTCGGCATGGGCAACCCTGTCGTCCCTGCGACTGCAATGCTGGCAACCGTCAATGTGGCGACTACCCAGCGCTTGCCAGCTTTATACATTTTCTTATGCTCAGTCATTTTGCTTTCCTCCCACCTAAAGATAAACGCTTTTCATTCTACCCCTCCCTTTTAAAATCTCAAGGTCTACACCCATATTTCCCTAGTTGCCGCATAAAAAACTTTAAAATAAAAAGCGGTACCCGCAAATTTGCGAGCACCATCTCAGTTTATTTAATAACTTAAAGCCCGTTGCGCGTCTGCGTTCCAGTGACCATAGAATTCACCATAGGACATCGCTTCCTTGCGGCCGGTCCACGGGTTGTTGTAGAAGAAACCATTAGCGTTGTAACCAGTCAGGGTGATGGCGTGGTTGACAAAGCCGTTCATGTTCGCCATCCACACTACGACCAGGTGGCCGATGTTGAGCTTGTCCTGGATAGCAGCTAGAGAAGCCCCAGTCATCACCTGGCTGGTGCCCAAGTGGCGCTGAACCACCGGCGCAATCCCGGTTGGGAAGACCCACCAGCCAGTAACGCTGTATGGGTTGCCAACAAAGCCGTAGTTACCATTTGAACTTCGTGGCGTTTCATTGGCCACTTGGAACTTGTTGATATTGACCCCGGCGTAACGGAGCATCATCGTGACCGCCGTCATTTCGCACCCTGTCGGCAGCTCGGGGTTCTGGCAGATAACTTCGGCATTGTTGATTGCACCAATAATTCTCCCCGCAGCATCTCTCTGCAAAATTGCTCCTGAATTAACGAAGAAGCTGTTCGAGTAAGCGTCAACCGCATGACCATTACCATTGATATCGTCGGTAAAACGGTGAATAACGGTTACCCACTGGTGCCTCATATTATCTGGCAGATCAAAGCCAAGCTGGTAGCCAGACGTACTGCTATTCAAAAGATAACCAGCATACTTAGCAATGTCCGGACGACTGCGATTAATATCTAAAACCCGCTGCCGGTATAACTCACGACCATTGTTGCCTAGGAAAATCAGGTATTGGTAGGGCTTATCCGCCACCGCGTTGCTTGCGTGCCAACCGCTCACGTACATCGTGTTGTTATACGGGTCGACGCTGACCTTGTCAAAGCCAGACTGGTTAGTATCATGACTGACGGTAAACTGGTCATCATCGTTAACGTTGCCATACTGGTCAGCAGAAAAACGGAGAACCAGACTGAGCTTCCCGTTAGCAACTGCCGGATTGACAAGCTTAATCAGGGTTGAAAAACCACTGACCGCACTCCCGTAGGTATGGGCATACACCTTGCCGACGTCAGGGCGGGCCGTCAGAGTAACCGCCTGGCGACCAATTTCCTTACCGTCGTTGAGGAGGATGAGGTAGGTATAGGGGCGGCCCGCCGAATAGTCGCTGACCATCCAGCCGCTGACCTTCAAGCCCGCCTTGGTCATCTCCTGCGATTCAATATTAAACGCCCGCTGGTTGAGCGTCGGAAGGGTGAACCAATAATCCGTGCACTGACCACCGCCACCATTGTCCTGGTCGCTGGTCGAATACCGGCTGACTACCGAGTAGGAATGGCCGCCAATCAGCTGAGCGTCGCCTAAATCAAAGCTGCCAGAAAAGCCGGACTGGCGGGCAGTTTTGAAGTGCCTCATAATTGTTAGACAAAAGTTCTAACGATTGTGAGGCACTTTTTATGACTAAATACAAACCTGACTTTAAAGCTAAAATTGTCCACGAATATCTGACTACTCCACAAAGTTCTCGAG
>SKEM01000724.1_pt1 | contig 19489 bp, 19 predicted proteins | sample 4826731 | NCBI WGS metagenome assembly SKEM01 (sample SAMN11008809, study PRJNA524170) | human gut metagenome | biome: Human fecal sample; material: Feces; isolation source: fecal sample from pouch patient p37 | host: Homo sapiens | place: Israel: Tel-Aviv | collected 2015-07-27
TGGGCAACTGCCTGCGAGGATAGGAAGCTGCCGTGCTCTTTTTTAATATTCCGGCTTAGCTCAGTTGGTAGAGCGCTTGACTGTTAATCAAGATGTCGTCAGTTCGAGTCTGACAGCCGGAGTAAAGTGATATGGAGTGTTGTCCGAGCGGCTTAAGGAGCATGATTGGAAATCATGTATACGGGCTTATACCTGTATCGAGGGTTCAAATCCCTCACACTCCGTATATAGAAAGCTTGTAGGTGATTACCTACAGGCTTTTTTGGTTTTACGACAGAAAAAATTGGTTATTGAATAGATAAAGATATTTCTATTTTTGGTGGTGTTTATTTTGTATGCGTGTTATATCAAAAAAAGACTTAAATACTCAAAAACTCAAAGTTAATATTATTACTTCAACTGGCTTGAAATATGATTTCTAGATAGCTAATTTAGCCAATTCTAACGACATTAAAGTAAATGAAGTAGGAACAAGCTAAGGGGATAAAACAAGGCGATAATCTACATATTTGGTACGATTTAAGTATGCCAGAGAAGTATGTCAGCTATATAGTTAAACGTGCAAGTGAAATTGATTCTGACGATGCAGATTACTTTAAGCAAAATACTAAAAATATCTTGCTAAAATTGATTCAATTAATGAAATTGCTTCTAAAATTAATGGTAATAAAATGAAACGGATCTCAGTGCACCAGTGGTTCATGAAATGCAAACTATGATAGAACAAAGAAAAATAGCTTTTTTGTTAATAACACTAAAGCTATAAGTAGTACTGTAAACAACATGGGCTATTTAGCAAAACAAAATAAAATACCTCTCCTTAAATATAAGAAAGTGGATATATTTATCCAATATTTTCTAACATAGCAGAGACTATGTCTAATGGATTTAGTTATTATTTATGAATGAAAAGTAATTATCAAAAATTATTTAAAATTTTTCAAAATAAGTATTGCATATTATTAGGTTATCTAGTATTATAATAAACGTTGTGATTGAGATGTCACTGAGATAACTAAGTTTGAAAAACTTTTTAAAAAAAGTTAAAAAAGCGCTTGACTTTTAAAACTGATTTAGTTATCATAATAGAGTACTCTTGATTAAGAGATATGACCCGTTGGTCAAGTGGTTAAGACACGGCCCTTTCACGGCCGTAACATGGGTTCAAATCCCGTACGGGTCACTTATGGAGGATTAGCTCAGCTGGGAGAGCATCTGCCTTACAAGCAGGAGGTCACAGGTTCGAGCCCTGTATCCTCCATCGTTCGGGACTACCGCAGAGGCGGTAGTCTTTTTTTATGCAAAAAGTACGAACGAAATAATAATTTTATCGGTTCAAGTCCTGAAAGGATTCATTAAATAATTAGTGAAGATGCCTTGTAACCGAATAGCCGATGTCTATATAGGGGGACTAATATGGAAAAACGTTTGTTTACTTCAGAATCAGTTTCTGAAGGACATCCAGATAAAGTTGCTGACCAAATTTCAGATGCAATTTTAGATGCGATGTTGAAAAAAGATCCTAATTCACACGTAGCTTGTGAAACGATTGTAACTACAGGAATGGTTTTTGTATTTGGTGAAATTTCAACAAGTGCATATGTTGACATTCAAGATGTAGTACGAAAAACTATTTTTAAAATAGGCTATGATCGTCCAGAGTTAGGTTTCGATGGTAATAACTGTGCTGTAATGGTGGATATTGATGAACAATCACCTGATATCGCTGATGGTGTTGATCACTCACTTGAAACTAGAGAAAATAAGTCTGATGACGATGAATTGGACCAAATTGGTGCAGGTGACCAAGGTTTAATGTTTGGATTTGCTATTAAGGAAACTCCAGAACTTATGCCGCTACCAATTTCACTTTCGCATCGTTTAATGAGACGTGTGACTTTACTTAGAAAAGACCATACTTTAGAATGGCTTCGTCCAGATGCTAAAGCTCAAGTTACTGTAGAATACGACGAAAATGATAAACCACTTCGTGTTGATACTGTGGTTATCTCTACTCAAACTGATGCAGAAGTATCAAATGAAGAAATCCGTCGTGCAATGATCGACCTAGTAATTAAAGAAGTTATTCCAGCTAAGTATTTGGACGAAAATACTAAGTTCTTGATCAACCCATCTGGTCGTTTCGTTATCGGTGGACCAAAGGGTGATTCTGGTTTAACGGGTCGTAAGATTATTGTTGATACTTATGGTGGATACGCACGCCATGGTGGTGGTGCATTTTCAGGTAAAGATCCTACAAAGGTTGACCGTAGTGCTAGTTATGCTGCAAGATATGTAGCAAAGAATATTGTAGCTGCAGGTTTAGCATATCGTTGTGAAGTTCAATTAGCATATGCCATTGGTGTTGCTCACCCTGTATCGATTATGATTGACACAGCAGGTACTGGTACAGTTGATGATGAACTTTTAACTGAAGCAGTTCGTAATGTATTTGATCTTCGGCCAGCTGGCATTATTAAGATGCTAGACTTGCGTCGTCCTATTTATGAGCAAACTGCTGCATATGGTCACTTCGGTAGAACAGACGTTGATTTACCATGGGAAAAGACCGATAAAACTCAAGCTTTGCTTGATTACATCAAAAATAATCAATAAAAATAAACAGGAGTAAGAATAAATGAAAAAAACAAACGTGCCAATAGTCACGCTTGCGATTTTTATGACAACTTTTATGACAGCTATTGAAGGTACAATCGTTTCTACAGCGATGCCAACAATTGTTTCCGATCTAGATGGATTAGAAATTATGAATTGGGTTGTATCGATTTTTCTTTTGATGACAGCTGTCTCAACTCCTTTATATGGAAAACTGGCGGATAGCATTGGGCGAAAGCCAGTTTTTTTATTTGGAATTGCATTATTTGTCATTGGATCGTCATTATGTGGGCTAGCGCAAAATATGGTTGAACTCATTTTATTTAGAGTAATTCAAGGATTAGGCTCTGGTGCTGTTCAACCAGTAGCGATTACAATTATTGCAGATTTATATACTTTGCAAAAACGTGCCAAAATGTTAGGACTTAATTCGGGTTTTTGGGGAGTAGCCTCAGTTATTGCTCCGCTTTTGGGAGGCTTTATTGTTCAGCATTTATCATGGCATTGGGTATTCTATATTAATGTCCCAATTGGAATTATTGCCTTTTTGCTAGTTGTATTTTGCTTAAAAGAACCTAAACACAATGCCAAGTCAAAATTGGATTTACAGGGTACCATTTGGTTAGTAATTTTACTTCTGGCCTTAATGTTCTTCTTGCAGGATTTAGGTGAAGCAACTAATTTCGTAATAATGGCTATCTTAGCTGCTTTAGTGATAATCTCAGTAATTATGTTCTTTAGATCAGAAAAACGCGCAGAAGATCCAATAATGCCGTTATCAATGTTAAAAGATAGAGAGTTCTTGGCTTTAAATTTAATTACATTACTGATTTCTGGTGTAGTAATAGGGTTTGAATTCTATATTCCAACTTGGATGCAAGGAATTAATGGGACAAGTGCCTCAATTGCTGGGTTTGCTGTAACGCCTAGTTCATTAATGTGGATTGTAGGTTCCTTCTTAATTGGCGGAATGCTTGGTCGTTGGGGAATTAAAAAAACATATGATTACATGCTGCTAGTTTTAGTACTGACTGATTTAGCTCTAATTTTAGTTCCAATTTATACATCTTTTTGGGTATTTTGTGTAATTGCTGCTTTTAATGGAATAGCTTTTGGTGCAATAACTACTGCTTCACAAGTTCGTTCCCAAGTACTAGTGACTAAAGAGGATATTGGTGTAGCAACTTCATTTAATACTTTAATGAAATATTTAGGCCAAACAATGATGGTTTCAATTTATGGAATTGCATTTAATACTATGATTGCTCAAGGATTAAATAAGCATCCGCAATTAAATCAATCAATGATGAACAAAATCGTATCAGCTGAAAAAGCGAAAACTTTATCAGTAGAGGCAATACCGCAATTGAGACAGATACTTTTAAGCGGATTAAAGGCGGTTTATGTAGTCTCGTTAATTGTAATTATTATTTCTCTTGTTTTAAATCAGATATATAAAGATCGAAAAATTAATAATTAGAAAAAAGATAGATTTTGCACATTTAGCTGTGTAGAAAATCTATCTTTTTTATTTTAAAAAATAGTGCTAAAAGTTGTTGCTAACAGAAAAATAAGCAAAAAGTATTGAAAGCGTATTATATTTTTACTTGAAAGTATAAAACAGGGGAAGTACACTTAAGATGCATAAAATAATAATAGTTATTTAAATAATAATAGTTATTTTAGACAGAGACTTGTATTGTGATTGATGATTATGGAGGCGCTAAAAATGAATATTGTTAGTTTAGCGAGATTCCAATTTGCAATGACAACTATCTTTCACTTCTTCTTTGTGCCATTTTCGATTGGTACAGTGTTTGTTGTAGCAATTATGAAATCGATGTACGTTCATACTGGCAAGTCTGAATATGAAAAAATGACAAAGTTTTAGGGGGAATATATTTCTCTTAAGCTTTGCAGTGGGAGTAGTTACAGGAATTATTCAGGAATTTCAGTTTGGAATGAATTGGTCTGATTATTCTAAATTTATGGGTGATATTTTTGGTGCTCCACTTGCTTTTGAAGCATTACTATCATTCTTTATTGAATCTACATTTATTGGATTGTGGATGTTTACCTGGAATAAGGTTAAAAAAGGATTGCATCTCTTTTTTATTTGGATGATTGTTTTTGGGACTATTACATCTGCAGTCTGGATCTTAACTGCTAACTCATTTATGCAACATCCAACTGGATTTGCCATTAGAAATGGTCGTGCCGAAATGGTAAACTTCGGTGCATTGTTAACTAATAAGCAGTTAATGTTTGAGTTTGGTCATGTAATTACAGGTGCTATTTTAACTTGTGCCACAATTATTACTGGCTTAGCTGCTTTCCAACTTTTAAAAAAGAGGACATTGTCTGATGTTAATAAAGTAATTTATCATAAGACAATTCGTTTGGGCTTAATATTAATGCTTATTTTCTCTATTGGTTCAATAGGTATGGGAGATCTTCAAATGCAATACTTGGTTCATGAGCAACCCATGAAATTTGTTGCAACAGAAGCTCTTTATAAAACTACTGGAGAAAAAGCCCCATGGACAATAATTGGATTTGCTAATCCAAAGACACATGAAGTTAAAGGTAAGATTGAAATTCCAGATATGTTAAGTATTCTTTCATACCACAGTACTACTGGTTCTGTTAAAGGAATGGAAGAAGTTAATAAGGAAATGGAGAAAAAATATGGTACACATATTGATGGTCATAAAATGAACTATTACGTTCCAGTTAACACTTTATTCTGGAGTTTCCGTTTCATGGCTGGATTTGGTAGTTTGATGGCCCTCGTTTCAATTGTAGGTCTATTTTTGACCCGCAAGAAGAAACAGACTCTTTATGAACATCGTTGGTGTTTACGGGTATTAGCTTTAATGACCTTTACACCGTTTATTGCTAATACTTGTGGTTGGTTAATTACTGAACTTGGTCGTGCTCCATGGACGGTATATGGTTTGTTTACCATTGCTCAAAGTGTATCACCAAACGTTTCAGTAGCTTCACTTCTTATATCTAATATTGTTTACTTCTGTTTGTTTACTGGTTTAGCTATTATTTTAATTAGCTTAATTGTTCGCTTCTTACACAATGATCCCGAAAATTAGCTATGCAAAGTCAGGCTAGTGATAAAGAAACGGATCCATTTGCAAAGGGGGCCTTTTAAATGTCATTCTTACAAATACTTTGGTTCATTTTAATTGGCATTTTATTCTGTGGTTTCTTCTTTCTTGATGGTTTTGACTATGGAGTCGGAATGGCTGTTAAGACTTTAGGACACAATGAAAAAGAAAGAAGTCAGATTATTGCTACGATTGGTCCTGTTTGGGATGGTAATAAAGTTTGGTTAATTACAGCCGGTGGTGCGATGTTTGCCTCATTTCCATATTGGTACGCTTCATTATTTTCTGGATATTACTTAATTTTACTTATTATCTTAGTCGGACTAATTATTCTTGGTGTTTCATTTGAATTTCGTGCTCAAAGTCCTGAACCACGTAAGCCATTTTGGGATAATACAATGGCAATTGGAAGTTTCATTGCACCTTTCTTTTTAGGTGTTATGTTCATTTCAATGATTAAAGGGATGCCAATTGATGCTAACGGTAATATGACTGCTCATTTTTTTGATTACTTTAATTGGTTTTCAATAGTGGGTGGTATTGCTTTAACACTACTTACTTATTTACATGGTTTAAACTATATTGCTTTAAAGACTAAGAGTGTAATTAGTGATCGTGCCCAAAATTATTCTGAAGCTTTATACTGGGTACTTTATGTTGGAGAAGTCATCTTGGCTTTACTTTTATTATTCCAAACTGACTTTTTAAGAGTACACCCAGTTTTAACATTACTTTGCTTAGTTTTGATTGTTGGTTTCTCTATTGCAGGACATGTAGCAACATTTACTAATAGACAAGGTTGGGCATTTATCTTTAGTGGTTTAACCCTGGTGTCATTGGTTGCATTGATCTTTTGCGGATTATTCCCAAGAGTAATGATTTCATCTATTAGTAGTAAATACGATTTAATGATTCAAACTGCTTCATCATCTAACTACACATTGATTGTTATGACAGTAGCTACGGTAATCTTAGTTCCATGTATTTTGGCCTACACTATTTGGTCATATTGGATTTTTCGTAAAAGAATTGAAATGCCTGCAATTGGGGAAGGATATTAATAATGATTGATCAACACCTTTTCAAACTTGATGGTGCTGGTGCAATTTTAAGAAGGCTTGCGGTGCTTGAAGTTCTGGAAGCTTTTTTAATTATTGGTCAAGCATTATCGTTAAGTATGGTTTTAACGATTCTTTGGCAAGGAAAGAATCTAAACTGGCTTTATCTATTTTGTTTTGCTTTTTGTTTTACTGGTAGACAATTAATTGATTAAGGTAAAGATAAAATATTAGATCGATACTCCAATATAGAAGCAGAAAAATTACGTCAAGAATTGCTAAATAAAATTTTTAATGAAGGTCAAGCGATAATTCAAAAACAAGGTACTGGTAGTTTGATTACAATGGCTTTGGATGGAATTGATGAAGTTCGCAATTATATCAAACTGATTTATAACAAAGTCTTGACGATGATGATTGTGCCAGTACTGCTATTTATTGCCATGCTTTTCGTTAATTGGCAATGCGCCATAATTTTGTTAATCATGTATCCCTTAATTGTTTTATTTATGATCATTTTGGGACATGCAGCACAAGATAAAGCTGTTAAACAATTTGGTAATTTTGAAAAATTATCTAATAATTTTATCGATTCTTTACGTGGAATTGATACTTTAAAATACTTAGGTTTAAGTAAACGCTATTCAACTAGTATTTTTCACTTAAGTGAAGAATTTCGTCATAAGACGATGGCAGTATTAAGAGTAGCGATGTTATCAACTTTTGCATTAGATTTTTTTGCTACTTTATCAATTGCAGTAATTGCTGTGTATTTAGGATTTAATTTGTTAAATGGTCAAATTTTACTTTTTTCTGCGTTAGCAATTTTAATTTTGGCACCTGAGTATTTTTTGCCAATTCGTAATTTTGCTGGTGATTTTCATGCTACATTGAATGGAAAAAATGCTTTTAATCGAATTAATCAATTAATTAAGCTTCCTAAAGAACCAGTTGAAAATATTACATTGACTAGTTGGAACAGTGAAGATCAACTTAATATTCAAGATTTAGAATTTAAATATAATAAAGGAACTACAATCGTGCCGCTTTCTTTAAAAATTAAGGGTTATGAAAAAGTAGGGATTATAGGTGTTAGTGGTTCAGGGAAATCTACGCTAATTAATTTATTAAGTGGTTTTTTAACTCCTGAAACTAGCAAGATTCAAATTCAAAATCAAACGGTTACAACTTTAAATATCCTAGACTGGCATAATCAATTAATCTATATTCCACAAAATCCATATGTTTTTACTGCAAGTTTACGAGAAAATATTGCATTCTACACACCTCAGTCTAGTGATGAAGACATAAAAAATGCGATTCATATTGTAGGACTGGATGACTTGCTAAAAGAATTGCCAGATGAATTAAATACAATAATTGGACAGGGAAAAAGAGTTCTTTCCGGTGGTCAGGCACAAAGAATAGCACTTGCACGTGCTTTTCTTGATAAAAAGCGTAAAATAATGGTCTTTGATGAGCCAACCGCTCATTTAGATATTGAAAAAGAAGTAGATTTAAAACAGAAAATGTTGCCGTTGATGAAAAACCATTTGGTGATTTTCGCTACCCATAGATTACATTGGATGAAAGAAATGGACTATATTCTGGTAATGGATCATGGAAAATTGGTTGAACAAGGTACTTTTGATGAATTGAAACAGAAGAATGGTTATTTTGTAAAGTTGACGCAAGAAATGAGGGGCGATCAAGATGATTAATAAAATACCTATTATTAAGGCGTTGAAGCATGATCGCTGGGTAAAACCATTTTTGAGTCATTACAAAAAGACACTAATTTTGGCAATTTTTCTCGGTATTCTAACTTTTGTCTGTGGATCAGGATTAATGTTTTGTGCAGGCTTTTTAATTAGTAAGTCGGCAACGCGCCCTGAAAATATTTTATTGGTTTACGTACCTATTGTTTTAACTAGAGCATTCGGTATTGCTCGACCAGCTATTCAATATTTTGAAAGAATTGTTAGCCATAATTGGGTTTTACGAATGACATCTAAATTTAGGCAGAAGATGTATGATGCTTTAGAAAAGGATGCTGCACTGTTTAATAGTAAATATCAATTGGGGGATGTTTTAGGACTTCTTTCTGATGATATTAGTCATATTCAAAACTTATATTTGCGCTCAATTTTTCCAATGTTCGTAGCTTGGGGATTGTATGCAATTATTGTAATTAGTTTAGGTATTTTGTTACCACTAATGGGCTTGTGGATGTTAATTACTTTTGGATTAATGATCTTTGCAATTCCTATTTGGTCGATTGTAGTCAATGGTGCTAGGCAAGATTATGAAAAAGTAGCTCAAGATAAACTGTATGTAGATTTAACTGATAATGTGATGGGTGTTGATGATTGGATTTTATCTGGTAGAAGTCAAGAGTTTTTGCAATTGCATGTAAATAGTCAACAAAAGTTACTGAATGTTCATCAAGGGATGAAAAAATTTGAACGTTTACGCAACTTTTTAATGCAAATGCTCTTTTTATTAATTGTAGTTAGTTTAATTATTTGGGCTGCATCAAAGTTTGGTGGAAAAGCTAGTCCCTTAACGAATTAGATTGCGGCATTTGTTTTAGCGGCTTTTCCATTAAATGAGGCTTTAGCGGGTCTACCTACAGCGGCTCAAGAAACTAATGTTTATCAAAAATCACTGGTTCGTTTAAACAATTTGCCTGATCCAGCCCTCTCAAAAGAAAAAAAGGCACTTAAGATTTCTGCGCCATATAATTTATCAATTAAAAATGTTTATTACACTTATCCACATACACAAAAAGAGATTTTATGTGGAGTAAGTTTAGATATTCATTCAGGAGAAAAAATTGCTATTTTAGGAAAAAGTGGTGCAGGAAAGAGTACTTTGGCTGCTCTTTTGCGTGGTGATCGTAAACCCACAAAAGGTAATATTACACTTAATGGTATTGAGGTTAGTGAATTTGGTGACCAAATATCTAAATATCTTGGTGTAATTAGTCAAAAACCATACTTGTTTAATACGACAATCGCCAATAATTTACGATTGGGTAATGAAAAGGCAACGGATAAACAATTATGGGATGTTCTTGAGAGAGTTGGTCTCAAAAAGACGATTGAAGCATTACCGGAAAAACTAGATACACAGGTTGAAGAAGCTGGTTTACGTTTTTCAGGTGGAGAACGTCATCGCTTGTCATTAGCTCGAATTTTATTGAAAAATACGCCAATTGTACTTCTTGATGAACCAACTCTTGGGCTGGATCCAATTACTGAGCAATCGGTAATCAATACCTTTATTAAACAGCTTAACGGTAAAACCTTAATTTGGATTACTCACCATTTGCAAGGAATTGAACGAATAAACCAAGTGATTTTTATTAAAAATGGACAAATTGCAATGCGGGGTACACCTGAACAGTTGTGGAATAACAATCGACGCTATCGTGAACTAAAAAAAGCCGATCAAGGACTTTGATCGACTAAAAACTACGAGTTAATAATTTTTGTGGCATCTTTTTTAACAAAAGGATTGCTGGATTAGGTTGGAAAATTGTGAGACAATCTACTGCTTTTTGTGCATATTCATGTGCTAATTTGCGACTATCATCAATTACATTGCTGTGTAAGATAATTTGTTGCACTTTTTGCATATCGGTTAAGGTCATCTGTCGTTTTTTTGAAGAAAAGGTAATAGTTGGGATCTCAATGATGGAGTATTAAGTGCTAGTAAAAGCGGCAATGAATATACACCTGTTGCTAGGTCCTCGAGAGTAGGTTTATTCAATTTTTCGCTACCGCTGTAATCAAGAATATCGTCGACAATTTGAAAAGCAATGCCTAAGTTTTCACCAAAATTTGCTAAAGCGGTACATTGATTTGCAGTACCTCCAGCAAAATACGCGCCTTCTTCTGCAGCTAGACGAAAGAGAGCAGCAGTTTACCTTTAACGTCATTTAAATAATCGTCAAAGGTTTGATCTAAATTAAAGCGTTCAGCCATTTGGCCCAGTTCACCGTTTAAAATTTTACGCATTGTTTGGGCATTGCGGATAAAGTATTATGTTCGTCGATGGCATCGAGCATTAGATCGAAGAAATCGGTGAATAATAAATCACCAGTATAAACTGCAATATCTTTACCAAAAGCAGCTTGAATACTTACGTTGCCGCGACGTTCATCAGTGTCATCAATAATGTCGTCATGAATCAAGGTTGCCATGTATAAAATTTCAATTGAAGAGGCCAATTTAATCATAGTCTGATTGCTTTTGCCCACTGCGTGTGCTGCTAGCAAAAGAAGGCTAGGACGTAAATATTTTCCTCCGTTGTCAGCCATTTTAAATAAAGCGGCTTGTAGAGAATGATGTGGCGTCTTAATTGTTGTTTGAATAAAGCGGTTAACTTCTTCAAGTTCATTTGCTATTAATGGATATTTTTTCCATGGCTTAACGTTGTTCATAATGAATTTTCCTTAGCTAAATAAAACTATAATGTATGTAGATATAAAGATCAGATTGGGAGGAAGTGGCTTGATGTCTATAAGTACATTTTTGGAATTGGTAGAAATTAAGGCTAAAACAGCTAGTGTAATGCCCTTTATATTAGGAATGTGTTTTAGTGCTTATTACTATCATTCTTTGAATTGGGGGATATCAATAGTATTTTTCATTGCTATGTTTATGTTTAACATGGTGGTTGATATGCTAGACAATTATAGTGATTACTATCACGCAGATAGTAAAATTTATCAGCAAAAAACTAATATTATTGGACGTGAAAATATATCACCTGTTTTAGTTAGAAATTTGATTATTATCTTTACCTTAATTTCCGCAGTAATGGGAATTTGGCTGGTTTATAAAGCAGGAATTCCCGTTTTGTGGATGGGAATTTTCTGTTTCTTTATAGGTTATAGCTATTCTTCAGGCCCACGTCCTATTTCTAGTTTGCCCTTGGGAGAACTAGCATCGGGGTTCACAATGGGATTTATGATTGCCCTATTAAGTGTATATTTAAATTCTTACCAAACAGCTGGGCTAGCATTGGACAAATTTTTCTAGTAGCTTTAGCCGATGAATTATGGATTTCTAACTTAATGTTAGCTAATAATATCTGTGATGCTCAAGAAGATGAAGACAATCATCGCAAGACGATTGTTCACTTTATAGGTAAGAAGTTAGCTGTAATTATCTATAGTATAAAAAATATTTTGGCTTTTTTAATTATTATAATTTTGCCATTCTTAAAATTAGCACCAGTAACTGTTTGGCTAACAATTTTAATTGTACCGTTCGTTTATAAGCAAAACAAATTGTTCATTGCAAAACAAATAAAGACTGAGACTTTTATTTATGCGGTAAAAACGTTATTGGTTGGTGCCTTAACTTATTCGGTTACTTATTTAATTGGTGTGCTTTTATAGCTAGAAATAGAGGATAATTATGAAAACAATTGTTGTTTTAGGTGCAGGCTACTCAGGCTTAAAAACCGTTGTTGCTTTACAAAAGAAGTTGCGTAAAGAAGTAAGAATTATCTTAATTGATCAAAATCCATATCACTACGAAACTATGAGATTGTATGAAGTGGCATCAGGCAGTGCTCCGTATACAAGAATGTCGTATGAATTAGCTGATGTTTTAGATGAAAATATGAGTGAACTGGTAGTTGAGCAAGTTGAAAAAATTGATCTAAAGAATAAAACAGTTGAATTAACAAAGCATAAGCCAATTAGTTATGACTATTGTGTTGTGGGGTTAGGTTTTGTATTAAGTAGTATGGGAATTGCAGGGGCACAAGAAAATGCTTTACCAATGAGTAACGTAAAGCAAGCTCAAGCAATTCGTGATCATATTGAAAGTGAAATGAGGGCTTATGCCAAAGATCACGATTTCCAACATTTATCAATTGTAATCTGTGGTGCAGGATTTCAGGCAATTGAATTGGCTGGTGCATTAGCTCAAGCTTGACCACGTTTTGCTCAAATAGCAGGAACCGATCCTGAAAAAATTACGATTAAGATGATTGACGGTTCACCACGTCTTCTACCAATGTTTCAAGGAAAGCTATTAGATTATGCTATTAATTAATTAAAGCGCATAAAATTGAAATTATTAAGCCTGCTTATGTACAAAAGGTAACGGATCATTCAATTTTGTACAAAATGAAAGATTCTGACAATGTGCAAGAAATTAGTGCAGGAAACAGAATTTGGATGATGGGCTTTAGTGGGAGCCCAGTAATTGAAAAATCTGGTTTTAATAACCGTCGCGGTCGCGTTATGGTTAGCGATCATCTGACTGCACCAGAAAGTGACGATATTTATGTCTTAGGGGATGTTTCTAGTGTAATGGTTCCTGGTAAGAAGTGGCCATGGCCTAATACAGCTCAAATGGCTTTATCAATGGCTAACTATGCGGCTAAAGATATTAGAAGTCGGATTAATCATCAAGCTCGTCCTACAGAATATGTTTATCATGATTTGGGTGTAGTTGTGGCAATTGGTGAAAGTAAAGTTGCAGGTAAGGCGTTAGGCCATGGATACAGAGGATATTTAGCTTCAGCTCTTAGGAAGATTATTATAGATAAATCTTTAATGGAAACTGGCGGTATTAAAGAAACACTTGCTGTTGGTCGTTTTGATTTGTATCACTAAAAGGGTAAAAAAATAAGCATCAACTGATGCTTATTTTTTATGATTGTTTATTATTCATTTTTGGTTCAATGTAGAAATGATATAAGAAAGAATAACCAAGCAATACAAAGGTAATTCCTTCAATCCATCCACCAAATACGTCAGATGGATAATGAACATGAACAAAAATTCTAGTGTAACCAATTAAAATTGGGAATAATGCCCAAATAATAATTAGAAGTGTTTTCCAGAATTTACTTTTAACTAATAAAATAGTCAAAATAATTAAAACTCCAAATAATGCAGCACTACCAACTGAGTGACCAGAAGGAAAACTATAACCATCTGCGTAGACTAAGTGGCGAACAGTAGGTCGCTGTCTTTCTACTGCATGTTTAATAATCCAATTGTACCCATTGGCACAGATCATTACGCCAGCAGTGAAAAACGCGTAAGCGTATTGTTTAAAAACAATTAGAATAATAAATAAAATAATTGTTTCAGTAGTTATAACACTAGTATTACCTAAATTAGTAAAAGTTTTGGCAAAGGCTACATTAGCTGGATTATTATTACTTACTGTTCCGATAATAGTATTATCGAAAATATGGATAAACTGTGAGCCAGATGAAACTAATAGAGCCCATGCAGCATAAATAACCACGAAGATTGCACCAGGAATTAAGGTGTCTCTTGGTGGATTTTTTGTATTAATCAAAAAGTGCACCCCTCTTGTAATTTTTAGCATTTGTGGTAAATTATAATCATTATCTATAAGAAAATAAAGGTCAGGAAGTATTAGTAAGGATATTTTTTCAGAGAGAGGCTGGTTGCTGTGAAGTCTTAGAATAGAATTGCGAACTCGTCCTGGAACTAGAACCTATCGTTGCCATCCGCGTTAAGGAGCAAATTAAGTGTCACATTTTTGTGAAACTTAGGTGGTACCGCGATTATTTCGTCCTATGATTTAGTTCATAGGACTTTTTTATTTGCAAAGGAGAAAATGACTTGTATAACCACAAAGTAGTTGAAAAGAAATGGCAAGATTATTGGGCAAAACACGATACCTTCAAGACAGGTACTGATCCCGATAAGAAGAATTATTACGCATTAGACATGTTTCCGTTCCCATCTGGTAAAGGACTTCATGTGGGTCACCCAGAGGGATATACTGCAACTGATATTGTGTCTAGAATGAAGCGTGCTCAAGGTTACAATGTACTTCACCCAATGGGTTGGGATGCATTTGGTTTACCAACTGAACAATACGCTTTAAAGACTGGTGAAGATCCTGAAGTTGTTACTAAAAATAATATTGCTAACTTCAAGCGTCAATTAAATAAGTTAGGCTTCTCCTATGATTGGGATCGTGAAGTTACTACTTCAGATCCTAATTACTACAAGTGGACTCAATGGGTCTTTGAACAAATGTACAAGAAGGGCTTAGCGTATGAAGCAGAAGTGCCAGTTAACTGGTCTCCAGATTTAGGTACTGTTGTCGCAAACGAAGAAATTGTGGATGGTAAGACTGAACGTGGTGGGTACCCAGTATATCGTCGTAACATGCGTCAATGGATGCTTAAGATGACTGCTTATGCTGATCGTTTGCTTGAAGATTTAGATGATTTAGATTGGCCAGAACCAGTTAAGGAAATGCAAAGAAACTGGATTGGACGCTCAGTTGGTGCACAAGTAACTTTTAAGATTAAGGATAGCGATAAGACTTTTGACATCTTTACTACCCGTCCAGATACTTTGTTTGGCTGTTCATACACTGTTCTTGCTCCAGAAAACAAATTAGTGCAAGAAATTACTACTGATGCACAGCGTGATGAAGTTAATGCTTACATTAAAAAGATTGAATCAAAATCAGATCTTGAAAGAACCGATTTAAATAAAGATAAGACTGGTGTATTTACTGGTGCTTACGCAATTAATCCAGTAAACGGCAAGGAAGTTCCAATTTGGATTTCAGATTATGTTTTGGCAAGTTACGGTACAGGTGCAGTGATGGCCGTTCCTGCTCATGATGAACGTGACTATGCTTTTGCTACTAAATATGGTTTGCCAATTAATCCAGTACTTGAAGGTGGAGATATTACTAAGGAAGCTTTCACTGAAGATGGTCCACACGTTAATTCTGAATTCTTAAATGGCTTGAACATTAAGGATGCCAAGAAGAAGATGGTTGAATGGCTTGAAGAGCATAACTGCGGTGAAAAGAAGGTTAACTATAAGCTTCGTGACTGGGACTTCAGTCGTCAACGTTACTGGGGCGAACCAATTCCAGTTATCCACTGGGAAGATGGGGAAACTACTCTTGTTCCTGAAGATCAATTACCACTTCGCTTACCACATGCAACTGATATTAAGCCATCAGGTACTCCAGAAAGTCCATTAGCTAACTTGACCGATTGGGTTAATGTGGTTGATGAAAATGGTAGAAAAGGTAAGCGTGAAACCAATACTATGCCTAACTGGGCAGGCTCAAGTTGGTACTACCTTCGTTATGTTGACCCACATAATGATAAAGAATTAGCTGATTACGATCTTCTTAAGAAATGGCTTCCAGTTGATCTTTACATTGGTGGTGCAGAACACGCTGTTCGTCACCTTCTTTATGCAAGATTCTGGCACAAGGTTCTTTACGATTTAGGTGTTGTTCCAACTAAGGAACCATTCCAACGTTTATACAATCAAGGTTTAATTTTGAAGAACCATGAAAAGATGTCTAAATCAAAGGGGAATGTTGTTAACCCTGATGATGTTATTGACGAATATGGTGCAGACTCACTTAGAATGTATGAAATGTTCATGGGTCCACTTGATGCCTCAATTGACTGGGATGACAATGGTCCAACCTCAACTAAGAAGTTCTTAGATCGTGTATGGCGTTTATTCGTTAATGATCTTGATCTTAAAGCAATTCCCCAAGAACGTATTGTTGATGAAAACGATGGTGAACTTGACAAGGTTTATGCAGAAACTGTTAAGAAGGTAACTGAAGACTTTGATGCTCTTCACTTCAACACCGCTATCTCTCAAATGATGGTTTTCATGAATGCAGCTCAAAAGGCTAAAACAATTCCACGCGAATATGCAGAAGGCTTTGTTAAGCTTTTGGCACCGGTGGCTCCACACATGATGGAAGAAATCTGGCAAGTGTTTGGTCATGATGAATCAATTAGCTATGCAGAATGGCCAACTTATGATCCAGCTAAGTTAGTTGAATCAACTGTTGAAATTATGGTTCAAGTAAATGGGAAACTTCGTGGTAAGTTCCAAGCTGCTAAGGATGCTGATAGAGATGAAGTTCAAAAACAAGCTATGGAACTTCCACACGTACAAAAATTCTTAGAAGGTAAGGACGTCAAGAAAGTTATCGTTGTACCAAATAAGATTGTTAATATCGTAGCTAAATAAGTTAATTTTTTCCTAAAAGAATAGTTAAAGTTCGACTTTATTATTCAAATTGCGTGACAATTAAATAGTTAATATTTTATGTTGGGAAAAATTCATGGAAGAAGAAAATAACTTAAATAGCAAAGATACACAAAATACCTTTCTAAAAGGTTCTGCGTGGATGACTTTTGGCTCAATTGCCTCAAGAATTCTGGGAGCTTTATATATTATTCCTTGGTATGCCTGGATGGGGCAATATGGTAATATTGCCAATGCCTTAACTGCACGAAGTTATAATATTTATACTATTTTTATCTTAATTTCGACTGCAGGTATTCCTGGTGCGATTGCTAAACAGGTAGCAAAGTATAATGCTTTAAATGAATATGGAATTGGGCGTAGGTTATTCCATAAAGGATTAATTTTGATGGCCATTCTAGGGGTGGTTTCAGCTGCAATTATGTATTTTGCTTCGCCGCTTCTTGCTTCAAATGGTAGTCAAAGTGATCCGAGGCAAATTGCGGTTATGCGGAGCTTGTCATATGCAATCTTGATTATTCCTATTTTAAGTATTATGCGTGGATATTTTCAGGGTTATGCGGATATGATGCCTAGTGCAATGTCGCAGTTTGTAGAACAATTTGCCCGTGTCGTCTGGATGCTTTTGACTGCTTTTGTAATTATGCAAGTCCAGCATGGGTCATATGTTCATGCAGTTATTCAATCAAATTTGGCTGCTGCAGTTGGAGCAGCATTTGGGATTGGATTATTAGTCTGGTTTTTGTTTTCACGTAGGAAACAATTGGATTATCTAGTAGCTAATTCCAATAATCGGTTACGTGTGTCCACTACAGAATTATTTGCGGAAATTATTGAACAGGCAATTCCCTTTATCATTATTGACTCAGGGATTACATTGTTCTCATTGGTTGATCAATATACTTTCCATCCAATGATCGCTGGGGTGGTTCATGCAAGTTCAGATACGATCGAAGATTGGTATGCACTATTTGGCTTAAATGCTAATAAATTAATTATGATTATCGTATCTTTAGCTAGCGCAATGGCAGTAACAGCAATTCCACTTTTGTCAGCTGCTCATACAAGAGGTGACTACAAAAGTATTTCTCGTCAGATTGCTAATACGATGGATTTATTCTTGTTCGTAATGATTCCAGCGGCATTTGGAATGGCTGCCATTAGTCGACCGATTTATACAGTTTTTTATGGACCAGATCAATTAGGTAGTAATGTTTTATACTTGTCTGCTTTTACTGCAATCAGTTTAGGGTTGTTTACTGTATTAATGGCAATTTTGCAGGGACTTTCAGAAAATGGCCTGGCAATTAAGTATTTAGTTCTAGGTTTAATTTTAAAAGGTATTCTGCAGTATCCGATGATCTTCTTGTTTAAGATATATGGTCCACTTGTAGCAACTAATTTAGGATTATTGGTAATAGTTCTGTTGTCGCTCAAACACTTAGAAGTTCAGTATAACTTTAATTTAAATCGAACTAGTCGGAGATTAGTAGGTATTACGGCCTTTTCAATTGGGATGTTTATAATTGTTAAATTGGTTGAAATGGGATTAGGTAAATTCTTAAGTCCTGATCGAAGAATTTCAGCTTTGATTTTAGTAATTGTAGCAGTAGGTATTGGCATAATATTCTGTGGCTTTGCTGCATTGAAGACAGATTTAGCTCAAAGGATTATGGGAAGTAAAATCGAAAGTATTTTGGTTAGGTTACGCATCCATGATTAATATATTTTGTTAAGAAATATCATGACACCTTGTAATCATTAGATTTAGATCTAGTGATTATAGGGTGTTTTTGTATATAAAAAACTCGTACTAAGAGTAATTTAGTACGAGTTTCGAAAATGCTTAATTGAAGTTTAACTTATTGGCTTCTTCTACTTTAGTTAAAAATGAAGGAATATCAGTAATAATATTGTTACGATAAGATAGATTTATTAGATTGATCCAATTTCTTCTAAGAAAGTAATCGTCAATGTCATATTTATTCTTAGCTAAATATTTGTAACTGATAATTATTAATTCGTTAAATATTGCCTTGCGCAATTGAGGCTGCATGACAAAATCAAGTAACAGGTCTTTTCCTGTGCTATTAATAAAATTAATAAATTCGCAGTTAATATGTCTAATTGGATGAAAAGGATATAAGATATTTTGATTAAGTAAATGGGTTTCAAATTGTTTTAGTAATTTTTGATCTTTTTTACGTATAAAATAATTATTATTTAAGTTAAACATATATATTAAGTCCTATCTGATCAATTTCTTTTCAAATAAAGAAGCTGTCAAATTTTTTGTGTAAATAGATTTTTCTCGTAGATTGATTTTCTAATCTTTTATTTAATCAAAGTAGGATTCTAAGGTATCCTGAACCTGACCAAAGCCTTTGTGGATTCGATTGAAATAGCGTTCGTTGTAGCTCATTGCCTGAATGCCAATAGCGACTGTTCAGTTGGAAACTCTGCTTTAGGCTTAGCTTTACGCTTGATAACGTTGTTAAAGGATTTCGATCATATTGGTAGAGTAAATTGAAGCCCTGATCTGCTTAGGATAGCTGTAAAAGACCAGCAGATCAGGTTCAATCTCTTTGAGATTTCTGATGACATGGTTGTACGCTCTGTTCCACTTGTCATAG